>JAABUK010011591.1_pt1 | contig 11432 bp, 1 predicted proteins | sample 5559141 | NCBI WGS metagenome assembly JAABUK01 (sample SAMN10711869, study PRJNA513367) | rock metagenome | isolation source: Antarctica rocks | place: Antarctica: Victoria Land, Pudding Butte nord | collected 2016-01-03 | reverse complement strand
TTCTATTTATCTTATTAATATCTTTAAGATTCTTCTTTTTCTAAGATTATATATCAGTCTCTTATATAATATATAATTAAATGCGCCTAAGATATTAAGACTAAAAAGAATTATAATCTTCTTCAGATTTAAAAGATTTTAAATAATGTATACTTATTCTATAAGAAGTTGAAGAGCTATTTCTATTAATCTATCTTTTTAAGCTCTTATTTATATTTTTAAAAGAAGATAATTAATTTTAATAAATTATAAGAGCTTATATATTATAATACGCTTAAGAAGTTTTCTTATTAAATTAAATAATATTATCGGGCGGTATACTTTAAAAGTGGTATAATTATTCTTATTAAGTTTTTAAAGAGTTAGTATGATTATCTATTTTCATATATTTAGATAATATTCATTTTATAATACTGCGTTAAATATTATATAAAGATGAGAGACTAGTCACTCTATTATATTCTTAAGTATTCTATTTAAAATCTGATTAAGATTAGAAGCTTTATCTTTTATAATCTTTTATATTATATTATATACTTTTACTTCTATAATCTTTTACTTAAGATTAAATCTTTCTTTATATTAAATATTCTAAATATCTTATAAATCTGTATTTTAAGATTATAAGAAGAATTTCTTCTTTAATAATTTAATCTTTTATAATACTATATCAGCTATATATATTTAAACTTTATTTCAATTCTTTATAATTAGTTACGAAAGTTATAAGAGTGTATATAATTTATCTACTTTAATCTTAACTTACTTTATTAATCTTCAGATTTCTTAAATAATATATATAATTTCAGTTAATTACGAGCGGAATATATTCTTTATATATTTTCATAAAATTAATATCTTTTGATTTCTAGCTTCTTGATATCTATCTTCAGTATTCTCTATATAATTTTATAATATATTATATTGAGCTTCTCTTACTTTATAAATTATTATATTATACTTATCTATTTAGAAATTCTTTATATATTTAAAGAGTTTCGCTTATAATATACTTATTTTGATTACTTTATTAAGTGCTTATAAAAGCTCGCGGATTCTTATATCTATCTATTTATTAAAGTAAAGTAAGATATTTAAAACTTTATCTTTCAGCGTTATTATTATCTTTCTTAACATTTATTTTCTTTTAGTATCTTTTATATTTGATTATAAATAACTGCGATTATATTTAAAGAGTAAACTTAATTAAAATGAAATTAAATAATTAAATTAGATCTGATTTAATTATATACTTTATTATTTTATTTATAAGTGTTCGCGAAAGAAATATTAAATCTATTATATTCTACAATTTATATATTTATTATATTATTATTTTGGGAAGAATTATAAGCTTAAGTAAATAATTATTAATGATATTAATTAGAATATCTATTATTATATATCAGATCAGTCTTTTTAAGTCGCTTTAATATAAATGATAAAGATTAAGATTATTAATTATAATATGTTTCACTTTCATATTTATCACTTTCAAGACTTTATATAATATATTAAATATATCTGCGTCTCTATTAAAGTATAAGTTTAAACTAAAATTATGATATTATATATCTGAATCTGATAAGTTATATTTGAGCTGATTTCTTTAATATGAATTATAAGTATTTATTTATCTTTGTTATAATTTATTATATTTCAGCTGCGTAAATATAATCTTTTATTAATATAAAAGCAGACTTTTATAAACTTATAAAGTAAATAAACTAAGTGGGATTTAGCTTATAATAAATTATAGTCTGTTATAATAAATGAATTTCTTTAGAGTTCTTAAATTATTAAGATATTAAATACTTTAATTATAAGATTATATAGTAATAAGATAAGTATTACTTCTTTATTATAATTTATATTATATTGCAGTATTTAAAGTTCTTATAATATAATTCTTATTTTAAGACTATTTCTAATATTATTATTAATTATAACTCTTTCTTATTTATTACATTTATCTTTATTTTTATATCTCTAATTACGGAAGATTATAATAGTTTGCCGATTATTATTATTATCTCCGTTTCTTTAATATCTAAGTTCGGGCGAGCTCTCTTTTAAAAGAGTAACGTCTATCTAATTATTTTAACTACTCTTATTAAGTTATTAAATCTTTTCTTACACTCTCTTATAACTTATTATCACTTATTATTATCTTATATTTAGAATAAGAATTATAATATTATATATATAGATTGCGCTATTTTAATTATATCTTCACAACTCTTCTTATATAATATTAAGATTATCCAAACTACTTTATTAACTTATTCTATTTCACATTATTTAAAGCGGCATCTCTTCTTTTAAGTCTGATAATTATTTTTATATAATCTATATTTATAGATAATTGCGTTATTCTAATCTTTTTTATAATTACTTATATAATAGTTTTCTGCGCAGTTTATATAGATTAATTTAACTTTATAGAATTTTATAATATGTTTATATTATTAATAATATATATATTAAGTAATTCTCGCTTCTATAATAAATTGTTCGCAAGTCTTTATTTCTTTTTTATAAATTAAATCGCGGGTGATTAATTGATTTATTATATTAATATTTTTAGTTGCGATAATTAATAATTTATATATCTTTTCTTATTTAATTATACATTTTATTCAGATCACTCTTATTAATTCTATTTATAAATGAAGTCTTTAATTAACTTTAAGAATCTCTATAACTATTTATAACTGATTCTAATTATTTACTATTTTAATATAAATATTATGAGCTCTAATTATATAGATAAACTTCTTAATCTTTATACTTAAAATAATTATTTATAATTAGTTTTTTATTATTATTTTAAGAGCTTCTTTACTTATTTATAAGATTATAATGACTTAATAATCTTCTTTTATAAGTTGTTAAAATGTGATTATCTTATTTATAACTTTTTATAATTCTGCGACTTTAATTATATCTAATATTATTATAATTGATTTTATATTTATTTCATCTCTTTATATTTAATCTATAATAATTATAATCAGTTCTTTATTCTTTTAATTTATTATTATTTATTATTATTAAATATCTGCGATTATAATTCTAACTATCTTTCTATAGTTTTCTGCAGCGATTTAGTTTTATATCTTTATCTTAATCTTTTATAATTTTTTCAGCTCTTTCTTTATCTCTTTAGTGTTTATAACAATTTACGAGAGAATATAAGAGATTATTAATATTTATAGTTTAATCTTAATACTCTTAAGACGTTTCATTAATTTTATTAGTTACTTCTTTTCTATCTTCACAACTTTCTTCTCTTCTTTATTCATTCTTATAACTAACTTTGAGATGTTGTGAATAATAATAGCGATTTCCTTAAGCTGATTTGCTTGATGAAAGAACTGCATGATTTTCTATTTTTTATTATTATTTAAAACAGATATATTTAATATATATTAAATCAAAAGAAGTAATTTATTTTTATTATAATATTTCTAATCATATTAAATTTAATTATATTCTTTTAAATAATCAAATCTTTAGTAATTAAATATATATTAATTGATTGAGACTGTGATGTAGTGATAACATCGCAGCATGACTGCACATTCTGTTTTCCTGTGCGGGATAACAGATTTTTCACAGAATGTGCGCAGATTTGAATTCTATCTCAATCTCCACTCTACTTAAAAGTCTCTAATTCTGAAACTAGAGATGAATCGTATAGAGATTAATGTATTATTTCCGAAGAAGACAAATTATTATATTCTAGCTTAATAGTCAAGAATAAATATAAAAGCGGCGGGTGTCTATTAATAATAGAAGAGCTGAATGAGTTATTTAGTCTATTTTAAGTTGTATATAATGAAATTTTCAGCTTAATATATATAATCTTATTTAGTAAATGATTAGAGCTAAAATCTCTCTCAAAACTATTTATATAGATTCGGTATCGAGCTGTATTAAACAATAAACAAGAATTACTATTACTACTAATATATATTAATAATAAAAGATATATTATCTTAAATTTTTTTTAAGAGAGTACTCTAAAAATATATAAATTATAAGAAATTTTTATAACTTAAGTAATCTTAAAAATATTATTAGTTTAGTCTTTAACTTTAGAAGTTTAATATCTGATAATTAGTAATGAAAATTTTAATTTTAAGAAAGAGATTTATAATATAAGAAAGAATAAATTAGAAACTTTTATAAAGATCTTTATAATATAATAAGTTAGAAAACTAATATAGATGAGATTAGCTGAAAACTTATTTATTAGATAAGTTTAAGATAAGAGAGTAAAGATAATAAAATAATAGATTAGAAAAAAGAAGAGCTATCTTATTATAAAGATCTTAAAAGATGAAAATTATAAAAGAGTTATATAATCTAATAGATAGAAATGAAATATAATTATAATTAATTCTGTTATATTAATTTAATATTCTGAATTAATATGAGATATAATTTAAGATAAAGAAATATTGATAAAAGATATTACTTCTTCTATTATAAAGATTTTTAAGATATTAAAGATTTCACTTAATAAGCTTCTTAAAAATAAAATAAATCTAATAAGTTTAATAAAGAAAATTATAAATATTATCATGGAATAAAGATTATTTTTTTCAAGCGGGAAGAGATTAGAGTAGAGATAGTAGAATAAAGAATAAAGATAGTAAGTTGAGTATAATATCTTTTCATACAGAGATATATATATATGACTTATATTCAGAATAAGAGAAGATAAATAGATAGTTTAATTCTATACTCTTTTACTCTATTATCAATAAATCTATTTTAATGTTCATTTGATATAACTATTAATCTAACTATTTTGCCGTATATATAATACGGCGAAATCTGTCTTCTTAACTTTCTTTATTATTAATTATATTAAAACGCATCTTTAATATTCTTATAAGTAAAGATTATACTTAAATATTTAAATATATTATTTTAGAGTTCTACTTAATAAAGAGAAGAGAAAGAAGAAGAATTAAGACTAAACTTAAGAGAAGTTTAATTAACTTTAAAAATGTTAAGTATTATAGAATTTTAGCGTTAAAAAATAAATCTGAGTAGAAATATCTTATTTTAATTAAAGAATCGCGTGAAAAAGTCTTTAAGATATTTAGAATCTCTTATTAACTAAAATAGAATTAAGATAAATTTTTTAAAAGATGTGAGAAGCTTAATAGATCAGATATATATAAATTATAAGAATTAGATTAAAAGTAATAAGAAAAGATTAGAAAAAGATTTAACTTAGCACGGAGCTCGAGTTATTTAAAAGATAGTAAAGAAGAAGAAGAAGCTTTTATAAAAGATTTAAAATTAAACTTTAAATTAAATTTAAAAATAGTAGAAAATAATTTAAGCATTATATAAATAGAGTATTTAGAGATAGAAAAGAGAGATAAGAGAATTAAGACTTACTTTTAAATAGAAAAGTAAGAAGAAAGAAAGAATAGAAAAGCTATATATAATTAAATAAAGAAGAAAAAGAAAAGAAAAAAGATATAAAAATCATTAAGTTTTCTTATATTTTTATTAATAAGAGAGTTTATTAATAAGCTAAATTACTAATTTTAATACTCATCTAAAAATTAAGATTATAAGTATTAATGAGTTTATATTATTAAGATTAAAAGAGCGAATTTCTTTAAGGACTTCTTTAACTATTATTAATATATCTTTCTCTTATATTATATCTATATCTATTTTAAAAATAGCGGAAGCTCTTTACTTCCGCAAAAAAATATAACTTAATTTTTAGATATTATAAAGAATTTATATAAAGAGTATTATATTATTTTAAGTATTATATAATATAGAAAGTTATTAAAATATTATAATATTATGATCTCAGTTAATAAGTCATTTATTAACTAATGTACTCACATCTCCGGCTTCTTAATATCTTCTCTTCGTTCAAAGATTTCCTCTCAGCTACTACTTTAATTAGTAGTTAATTATAGTTACTTCGCTTTCCTCTCTTCTTTAACTACTATATTAAATAGATATAAAGAAAAGAGAGAAGATCTTTAAAGAGATTCTTTAGAGATTAGTTTCTATTATATAGAATTAATTAATATTCTTATTAGCGCTAAGTTAATATCTTATTATTATTATTCTATTCTTACTATCTATTTATTATATAACTCAGCTTAATATTCTAATCTCTTTAATTTTATAATTATTTATAAGAATAATAGCTAAATTTATAAGAGTGATAATATCTTCTCTTAATTAATTAGAAAGTCTAATAACTTAATTCTTCTTTTTAGAATTATCTATTAAAATTACATCTGTAACTTTTCGGCAGTCTGATTTAACAGAATTAGAGACTGAATTAGCTTAAAAATAATTTCTTATTTAAACACTTTAAGAATTATAATAGACTAGAGAAAGTGTATAGATCTTACTTTATAATAAAGATATTAAAAGATCTATACTCTTAATAACTTATTTCTTATTTATATCTCAGAATTATAATATTAAGTTGTTAATAAAAAGAAGATATATAGAAGATAATAAATATTTATAATATGACTTAAAGATTAGAGACTCTAAGAAATATAAGAGCAGATCTTTAAAGAAGCTTAAAATATTTTTTTAAGTCTATCTCTTATATTATTAAATCTATAATTCTTCTCTTAAAGATTTAGTGTTATCATATTTAATATAATAATTTTGCTGCAGTCTTAATATAAGAAACATCAAAATTTAACGTCACCTCATTATACTTTAAATACTATTATTGTCTGTATTAGACTAATTATTAAATATATAGAGCTATAAATAATGCTATTAAATAGCTTTATAGCTTCTCTATTTAATAATTTAATAAGTTTTTAAAAGAAGACTTTCATAATATTAAAAAATTGAAATTGAAATTATAAGTCTTTTCTTATTAACTTTAATAGCTTATATTAGACTTATTTTAATAGCTACTAAATAATAAACTATATTATTAAATAGAGCTTGAAAATATCTATTTTATTATTTGATTAAACTCTTTATAAGACTTTATAGAACTACTCAAAATATCAAAAATAATAAGTATATATATAAAGATTTAAAATCTTTATTAAAAATAATCTTTTTATTATATTTAATACTATCTTTTTAATATCTATAATATAGTATTAAGAAAAAAGAGTAATAGATTATATTTATATATTATCTATACTATTGATTCCTTCTAACATTCTAAACAAATATAAATTTCACATTCTTTACATTACTAAATAGTTCTTTTCCCTCAATACTTCTCTTTTTTAGAAGTTATATTTACTTCATTTAAATTCTGATTTAAATAAAGAATAGAGCTTCTTTTATTATTACGACAATCCGTCTCTTTTAATACTTTAGAAGTCTCTTCTTTAGAGCAAAATATATAATATTCACGCTTTTTAGCGGGATTTTGCGTATAAGAATGCTTAGAAAATAAGTGAATAGCTTTAAAAAAAGCTGTTTTTTCTGTGGATTTTGATTCTATTAAAACTGATTAATATTTATATTCTGAATAGAGTTTTTAAGTGATTTTATCGCTAAATTACTTTTCTTTTATATAAAATAAAAGATTTATTAATTTCTTGATAAAATCGCGATATTAATAAGGATCTCGCTTGTTTAAAAGAGTAATTTAAAGTAAGAATAAATTAGAATAAAGTTAATTACTTATTGAAAGAGAAAGTTTTAACTTTATTTAACGCTAAATAAAGTTTATAACTATTAGAAACAGCTATATTAATAGTAAAAAAGACTTTAGAAAAGAATTCCTTTTAATTTCGAGGAAAATAAGTGATAAAGGCGGCTCGGAGCTGATTTACTTAATCTATCCCCCCCATATTTTGATTATAATAATCAATAAATAAGAGAATAGAAAGTATTTTTATTAATTAATCTTCAAATGATTTTCGAGTAATTGAGATATTTGAAGCAGTCTTTTTAAGACGTTTTTGTAGACGTAAAAAGTGTCTTCTATTTTATGTTCAGTGATCATTTCTAAAAAATTATTAATATATTATTTCATAATATTAAAATTGAAAAAGAGTAGATTTTAGAGAAAGTTTATATAAAAGAGGATATAACTTAATGAGAAAAGGAGATAAAATTATAAAAAATAGATAATAAAGTAAAGCAAAAATAGTGGTAGCTGAGAAAATATTTTTCAGAATTTCAGAAAAGAAAATAGAGAAGAGAGAATTAGAAATAAAGAAAAATAAAAAATTAACGTACTCATAACCGCATTTGCATTCTGTCATAGTTAGTAGACTATCTCGTCTATAATAGAGGCCTGTAAAGCTTCTTATTCTAGAGCTCTATTCATTTTTTTTAACTATAAAAGTCGTGAAGAATAGTCTGTAGCTCCCTTTCAAACAGTTTCAGTAACTGTTATTTCACGCTCTTTTAGAGTCTGAGCAGATTTCCAGTAAACAAATAAATTATTTAAATAGAAATGAAAAAAGAGCTCATCTTTAATAAATTTAGAAAGAGAATTTGTAAGCTATATTATCACTGATTGAGTGGGGTTTAAAGAAGTAGAAATTGAAGAATTAGAAATAGAAATAGAAACTTTTTTTTTCTCTCTTAATATTTCTTCTGTTATACCCGGTCTAGTGAATTCTCAGTTATAAATATAACCGGAATCGCCTAAAGCAAATAGCTTAAATCCCGTGAGAATAGACTTACTAGAAATAGTGATTTTTTAAGAAATTCTTTCTTTATATTTAAGTATAACTTCATCAATAATAAGATTTATACTTGGAAGTTAATAATAAGTAGATTTTTCGCGTAAAATAGAGAAAATAGACTCTAATTTATCTTATTCAATTTGAGTCTTTTTTAATCGGATTTAAACCGCGATCTTTAAAGTGAAAATTCTTGATAATTTGCTCAAATCGATTTTTTGAAAGAGAAGTTTTTAATAGAACTCTATTTAAACGTCAAGAATAAGCTTAAGAAGACTATTTATAAAGAGATAATAATAATAAATAATCAAATAATAATATAACTCTTTAATAGAAAGAAAAACCCATAGATTTTGAGCAGAATTATTATGAAATGCAAAAGAATTCATTTCTTTAATAATAATAGATATCGTTTTCTAGTTAAAGAATAACTGGAATAAAGTTAAATTTATGTCAATATTTATTGAGATTAAGATTTCGGGGCTGATCTATATAAGATTTTATTGAAATCGGCTCGAAATTAAATAAAGAATGAAGAATTTCTGAAATTGAACGATTTTGAAAATTTTCTGCAGCTTCTTCAGGCGGAATTAAAAAGCTATTTAGCTTTTTATCGACTGTAGAATTATTAGAAACTATCAAAATATTAGTTATATATATATATATAATGAAATAATAATAAAAATAAGAAGAAATTGAAAATTTAATATACTTATATGATTATTTGACTGATTTTCGATTCATTTTTGCGGGATTTTGAGTACTCTCTATCTATTATTAATAGCTAGTGATTGAAGAATTTTCGTAGTATTTTTAAAGTGATTTTGAGGCGGAGAAAAATTCGATTTTAAGTGAAATTCCGCTTAAAAAGAAATATTAACAGAGATATAAGACTGTATCTTCTGTAAATGAGGTTTAATTTCAATCGGAGATAGTTCAAATAAAACGTCTAAATTAGGGCTATCTGTACTGGAGATTTGATTCTTATAGACAGAGAATTAGGCGAGCTGTGCGGCTTTTCGTGAGCGTTGAATGCGTTAAATTGAAAGAATTTCATTATTTTCGTAGATTTCGAGGGTTAATTCAGCTCAGAGACACTTTTTTAAGTGTTTCTAAGCATTTCAGAATGATTAAATAATGAGTTTTTCAATAAGAAAATATTAGATAGATTGCGGGCTGAATAGCTGAAAAGTATTTATAGAATTGATTGAATTGACTGTTTAAATCTATATAAACTTACGCGTAAAATAAGTATTATATACTTAAGAAAACACTTGAAATAGTCTTATTAAATAGAGCAATTAGATAGAGCGCAGACTAGTTAAAATCCAACTAATAAACATTCTGAAATCTAAACTATTTAATAAAAAGCTAATAATTTTAAAATTCTTAATTTCAATTAATTTTAAAGGATTTCAATTAATTTTAGCTAAAACAATTAAAAATAAGTCTGTTTTATATAATTTAAATTAAAATATAACTGAATTTAGTTATTAAGAAGAACTGAGAGTAATTATAAAGAATTTCAAGCTATTTTGAAGCTGAAATAATGATGTGAAAGATTAATTAAGAAGAAAGTTACTTTGAAAATTTTAATATTTCTTATATCAAGAAATCTGCAATTTAATAGCGTTAATAATAGACTAAACATGATAATACTGTTCTCAAATAGAAAAGATATTTATTTAGTGATATAAGAAATAAAGAAATTTTAGAATTCTTAATATTCTATAAAACTCTTAATAATTTATTTTCTCTTAACAAAATTAATAAAGATAAAAAATTAAAATTAAAATTAAATTTTTTTTAAATTTTTTATTAGTCATCATTATCAATTAATAAAAATATAATAAAATCTAGCTTTTTTAAATAAATAATATAAAGAAATTTTAGAGTTCTTAATATTCTATAAAGCTCTTAATAGCTCATTTTCTCTTAATAAATTCTTAATAAATTCAATCTAATCCGATTTAATCTCAATCTATTTAAGATCAAATCGATCAGACTTTAATCTCTTCATATTTATAATCGAATCAAATTAAGAATCAAATCGATCTGAATTATCTGAATTGAAACTGAATTGTTACGCAGTTTATATGTAAGTAATAGAGCGAATCTAAAAGATATTTAAATAAAAAGAGAAGATTTAAATATATATATAATTTATATATTAAACATATCTATTATAACACTTTTAAGAGTGAGATTAAAACTCTAAATCTTTTAAATCTAAATAATTTTTTAAAGATAACTTATTATTTATTGAAAAAAACAATCGCGTTTAAAGAAGAAAATAAGAGATTATTTTATAATAATAAGATAATTAATTAATAATCATAATCTGATTAATATCTTAAGAGTAGAATACTTATATATTATACATAGAATTATTAAAGATAAAGATCATAATATTATTTCTAATACACTCGAAAATGGTAGACTTAAATATCTAATTAATATTTATTCAAATCTTTAATATCAATTTAATATGTTTATATAATTAACACTTATAAATAATATAATATATTCTTCTACACTATTTAATATAGAATTGAACGAGTTTATTACTAATCTATAATATTAAAAGACTAAGCGAAATTTTATCTTATTTAATAAGCGTAAAATATATGACTTATTAACTTATTCACATTAAAATAATAAAGTAGTTTCGAGTGATAAAAGAGATTATAAAGAAGAAAATAAGTAATTATAAAGTATTTTAAATCGCGAAATAATAATAAAGATTAAGAC
>JAABUK010011589.1_pt1 | contig 11433 bp, 16 predicted proteins | sample 5559141 | NCBI WGS metagenome assembly JAABUK01 (sample SAMN10711869, study PRJNA513367) | rock metagenome | isolation source: Antarctica rocks | place: Antarctica: Victoria Land, Pudding Butte nord | collected 2016-01-03 | reverse complement strand
TTAGGTACCTTATCCAATCCACAGCTCTCGGGTATCACAAAACATCCGCCTACTTACCGACATGTTTTCTCGTTGTTTTCTTGGTTTGGTCACGTGAGTACCAACTATCAAGAGTTTTCAGAGAGGTAGAGTAGCATAAAGAGGGGAGTGCAGTGAAGAGGGAATGAGTGTAGGTATAGATATGTAAGTGCGAGTGAGTGGACGGGGTTGGAGCCGGTGTAAACAGCCTACCTGATGCATAATATTGCCTTTAACTACCTACGTTATGTTACTCTGCATATCAACCCGCACATAATCGACTCCTTCTAGCCGTGGCGCTTATGGCGTAAAAAGCGCAGCCCTGCATGTCGTGGGTTCCAGCCGCGTGATGTTACATCGTTCGGTCGTTCCAGGATGACTGAATGCAGACTGCTAGGATAATTGTATGCAGACTGCTGGAATAAATACATGCAGACTGTTACGATAACTAAGGTACTCGTACATGATGTAGGGGTCGGAAACATTTTTAACATGTTAATTGCCTAACCGCATTGGGTGATGGTATTAACATGGTATTTCCTCGAGCGCTATCTAGTAAATAACAGCAGAGGCGTTGGTGGAAGGTGTGCAAGGATACCTATGTGCCAATAGAAGGTTGCTTATATAGTAAGATTTAGATCCCTCGGTTCCCACCAAAATATTTCCGAATATCCTGATTTCTTTCTGTAGTTCCTTTCGGCCATTGACATACAGCCCTCAAACCGTCGTTATTCCTGCCATCCCAGGATTACGGCAGCTTAACCATATGTAGTACGGATATTGACTCAGCGTTCGCTTATCTGACCCGTGAGAAGGCAGAGAAGCAACCCCAGGCTAATCGAGTTCCGGTGGATGTATCTACTCGTAGACCTTGTCATTCTTGACAATCGAGAGATATTATTCGGACAGGCAAGCGGAGCAAGGCTTGGCAGCGAAGGGTTGACAATGGTCTGGTGCACTTGTATTCCGTATGTAGCTTCATTTCGTCCATAGGAACCTGTAGATTTACACATCACGACGAGGCCGCCCTATCAGTAAGGTAGTCTCTGCGATAGCAGCCTCTAGTAGATATGGTCTTTAATTTTGGTCTGGAAAGCACCGCATCCACTGGATATGATGTGCAATCGAAAAACAAAAGGTTGAGATAGCCCGAAGAAAAGGGACCAGAGCTTCGAGTACATATTTATCTTCATTTGATCGTGATAATTTGTATTGTGACATGTATTTGGGACTCCAAGTCCCAATTTGGATCAACACCAAACCTGCTCGCACTACCTGGTATCTGTGAAATCTATAACCCCGACCAGTATTGCCTTCCATGATCCCTTCCGCGAGTAACATGGGTTCCAACTCCATTTTGAAATACCAAAGTCCTATGATCCCCACTATGCATACATATCGTTCATTGCAATTCTCTCCGGTATTCTTTCTTGATCTCGGGACGTGTTGGTGGTTGACTCAGTTGTTGCAGATCCATATGGATGTTTGCTGGAATATGCATCCGACAAGTTTTTGGTCGAGACGAGCTTCTTTGCGCCAGACCTTTCATAATCCGGGATGTACTTGGGCTTGCCATTGTTCCGGCTAATCGTCTTGAAGAAAGGCGCGATTGCTGGGATTGAGGCGCCGATTAGAAGCAGATGCTCCTCAAGTCTAGATTAATGTTAGTTGAAGAAGTTGAACAAGCATGATGGTTGGGTTAGACTGACGCAGCATAAATACTTCCGTTGATCGCGTTCCCTATAATGTATGATCAGCACCAGAGCTCTGACAGAATCCACGCAGGATAAGCGTGTGTACTTACAGGTTGGATCGCGGTCATGAAGTGGAGGATTCCATGCAGCCATAGTTCTCAGGATGGCGAAGACGCTAGTTCTTAGAATTCATCAGCATAAGAGACAATCAGTTTCTACTGAAACTCTTACATCACGCCGGTGCCCATCAGAACGCAGATTCCGATTTTACGCTTCAAGCTGATTTGAACATTCCACAGGAACACAATAGGTATGAGGGCAAGTGTAAAGTCGCAAATAACGGAGAATACTGGTGACCAGTGTCAGCCATTGCATTGCCCAGAATTGGGATCGCGTTCATGCACTTACTTCCTTGCCAAGAACTAGAAGCGTGCGAGGCCTCATCCGACCAGCAGGTACCTGGAACAGAGGAGTCCCACTGCTTTCGCACCGGAACGCATTCGAAAATAGACGAGATAAACTGGGCAAAGAAGGTCACTCCCATGAAGATAACCAGGCCATAGAGGAATATTCTCCATCGACGACCAGGATTGACGACACGGAGAAGGAAGAGCGCAATTGATATTCTCGAGCAAGCAGTCGCTGGAGTGATTATCCAAAAGCCGACCGTGGCAGCTTTGGCAAAGACTTTCAACTGGGTCTGCGACAAATAGTAGATATGTCGTCCGACGCCATTGTCGACCAAAATGATGGTGACGATATAGAACGCCCAGCACCAGACCTAGGTGAACAGTTAGTTCAGAGATGAAGAAAGATGAAGCCCCCTTACCAAAGCGAATACTATGAAGAAGTCATCAAGACCCAAGGCATGGCTGATTTTTACTCGAACATACAATCGAAGTGCTATAAGCATTGTTGCAACCGCGATGAAGATGGACTGTATGACAACAATGGGAGTGCCACCGAGGACATCTCCATCGGGAGGAGGTGGACCGTGGGGAGGCATAGCGAAAGACTTGACGCAGTAATACGCGGTAGAGTATCAGAGCTTCAACATCAAGTAGATGAAAAGAAAGGCAGTCGGGAGACGGAAGACACGAGTATGTGTGAGGTTATCCAGACTCTGAGAGGAGACAGATGGAGTCTGAAGCTTGCGTAGCCTCTGACTAGAGTACAATAATGACCGCCAAAAGGCTGCACTGCCTTTATCCGAGAGCATTGGAAACTTGGAATTGGTGTGTGGAGTAGAAGTGTGTTTGTGGCACAGCATCGAACTACGCAGTCGCCTGTCTTTGACTACGCTCACTGCCATCGGACGATATCATCGGGCACAGCATAATCTCAACCAATGAAGGTAAGCAGAAAGCACCAAGGGCTTGGCCAAGACAGTCTACTGCTGACTGGCTGCTTGCTGTGCCCGTCAAGAGCGACCTTCCTCCAGCTGTGCCTCAGCTTCTGTATCCATGTCATTGCCTCGGATAACTGACTGCTGCTTTGGGTTGAGGCCAGAAATTACCTTAAAAAGTGGAGAGGGGCGGTCGTGGCAACTTCTCCACGTAGCTTTCTCAGAACAACCCCCCAGAAAAGAAAGATAACCACAACACCATTGTACCAGCGCTGTTAGGAATCGAACCTAATATAATTAAATTCCCCAACGACTCGACCGCAACCAACAGGCGTCCACCCCCGGACGAGGAACATTTCGCTTCGTGGAGGGTCAGCACGGGTTTCGAACCAACGCACGTCCCGGGGTAACAAACGGAACTTAATACTCGTATCCGCGCACACTGGGTTTCCGCGCACGCTAACTACGACTACAAGTAAATTTATCTTAGTGCCCTTTTTAGCACGCTAAACTCGATACTGTCTAAAACTAACCTTTCTAGGTTAGATTGTGCGGAAACCCAGTGTGCGCGGAAACCCCGTAAATACGAGTACCTGCGGCACGCTGCGGCTAACAGCGCTACCAGAAAAGAAAGATACCTACCCACAACACCATTTACCCAACGACTCCCCCAACCCCCCGCCCCTTGGCTTATTCACAACGCGAGAACCACATATTACGGCTAGGAGGGAAGGATGTCAATACTTAATTTTCCGACGACGAACAGCAGGACCTACGCTACAGATACAGAAGTGCCGACTACGTGGTCCCGTAGAGGAACAGAGGCACAGCTCCTTGATCCGATGCTCAGTCTACCTTGCCTTAGCTGCGCATCACGCCATGACCCCCATCTACCTTACCTTGAATTCGCATCCCAGCATATTTCCCATGACTTATCAGCCTGCTACCACACCTCCAAGGCGACTAGGACTATCACATGGTGTCTGACATCTTCCCGATGCACTGGGTTTCGATTGGACATCTGTGGAATATCGGACAGAGTAGAGCCCGTGGGCACACTATGAGGTTTGACAATCGATTTCTTAACTGTGAAGTCTTTGATATCATATCATGAGCACGCTACGGTCCCTTTCAGCTCTCTTTCAGCTCTCAGTTGGGGTACTCATATAACATCTTGGTTTGGCTACGTCTCCAGAGACCTGATGCAGTTCAAAGTTTCTACATTTGAGCACCAACTCGCAAAATCATGTCTTCGGCAAAATTGCCTACGTGTCCTCCATACATTTCGCCATCCACAGGCTTTCTATCTTGTCTCCCAGCCGCATGGATTCCTTACGCCGAACTCATGCGGGTTCACAAGCCAGCGGGGATCATGTACATTTATTATCCCTTTCTTTTCGGAAGCTTCTTTGCTGCCTGTTTTTCGAATCCAATCCCCACTCCAAGTCAGATGTTCTTCGCGAATGTTGAGCTTTTCGCCGTGGCGTTCGTTCTTCGCAGCGTCGGCTGCACCTGGAATGATATCGTTGATCGAGAATTGGACCGCAAAGTGGCTCGATGCCGCAATCGCCCTATGGCTCGAGGTGCCTTGTCGCCGACTACCGCATACATCTTTACTGCGAACCAGTATCTGATGTTGTTCGCCCTCTTGGTCCGAAACTCCACACAATGCCTGCCTTACATACCTCCACTGATCGCCATGGGAACCTTCTACCCCTTTGCGAAACGGATCACCAGCTATGCTCAAATCGTCCTCGGATTCACGCTCTCCTGGGGCACGCTTGTTGGATGTATAATGATGAAGGTGTTTCCGTTAGAGCTGGGTCTTTCGCCATCGACCATGGGACTGCTAGCTTTATCATTGTCGTATGTCTTTTGGACGATAACTTACGATACAATCTACGCATTTCAAGATATCGAGGACGACATGCAGGCGGGGACTATGTCCATGGCGATCCGACACAGGAACCACATCAAGCCGTTTCTCTTCGTCATGTCACTGATCCAAACGGGATTTCTTGTCCTGACCGGAGTGATGATCAGTGCTGGACCAGCGTTTTACACTGGCGTCGTTAGCACAGCGGTGCTGCTTGTCCAGATGGTGGCGGCAGTGAAGGTTGAAAATCCTTCGTCGTGCCGGTGGTGGTTCAAATACGGGGCACTACTGGTGGGGGGAAGTGAATTTCTGAGCTTGCTGGGAGAGTATCTGAGGAGGTTATAGCCGTCTGAACTTTCGATCATTCATGGGTATTCTTGTCTATTACGTCGTGTTCGTAGCTCGACTAAATTGCGTTCTGTTGGGGGTACTACAGTACATTTTTGGTTTCGTACACTTGTGCTATGCGAAGTCGACTCCAGATCGTCGCCCACCTTTGGGACACTAAGAACTCAAGAGCGTGGGTGCTTGGCATTCTCACTGCCGGTGTGACGTGAAGTCAGCGGCTGCGGCGCAGCCTCGCAGGAGTACCTACCTTACCTAGGTACCTAAAGCGAAGGATGAGCTTAGGGTGGGGCACGGATACTGCAACACCCACGACACTGTCCAATGGTACTCGATGCCAGGGCCATTCCAAGAATGTGCGGTCAACACAGCTGATTGAGATTCTGTCCGTCCATGGCCGATATGATAATCATGCCAGTGATGCACTGTTTTGTGGCGGCGGCGTGGTCCATGGCGAAACAGGCAAATAGATAGCACTACCAACTTAGCGTTCTGGATCCACAGTCCAAAGCTACACCTCCACAGGAACATGGCGGTAATCGCTCGCAGAACTCAACCCGGTGTAGCGACACGAGATAAAAATGTCGCCATTGCAATGACTTTCCTCGAGGAGTTGCTACTTATCCGCATGACGGTTTCTTTTACATTCGATTTTTCCTTCCAAACGCTTCAAACACCGACGTACCTGTTTCATTCCCACAGCCCTTGCCTGAGATGTCACCGAAGAGTGACATAGGGCTCCAGTTCCATCTTCCCCTGAGCCGAATCGATGCCGTCAACAAACCCCCATTGCATTTTCTGTGGGTCCAAGATGGCCTGATTCTTACCATGGGCTCCCTCTGGAGCATTGCATACATCCTGTACATCCGGCAATCTTTTCGCGACAAATCCTACGGGATGCCTATGGTAGCCCTGTGAGTTCGTTCTCGTCATCCCAGGTTCGCATGGAGCTCACGTGTTTCCGTGTCAGCTGCGCAAACCTCGGCTGGGAAATCATGTACGGCTTCTTCTACCCTCCATCCATGGCCGAGACCATAACCTTCACTTCATGGGTTCTGATCGATTTGGTACTGGTTTATGCAACCATCGCATTCGGCCCCCACGAATGGAGGCATGCGCCCCTGGTCGCGCAGAACCTTGGCCCAATGATCCTCGCTGGGAGCGTGCTCATGGTCACCATGCACTGGGCATTTATCCTCTCATTCGCCGATTCCTTCGTAGCTTGCTTCTGGGCCGGCTTTGGGTGTCAGGTCCTTCTTAGTTGGGCTTCCGTTGCGCAGCTTCTGTCCCGAGGAAACACTCGCGGTCAGTCGATGACCATCTGGTAAGTGATCAGCCCATCACCTTCTCCATGAAACACCAATAACATGGCAGGAATGTAGGGTGTGCCGGTGGGTTGGGACAGTGTGTCCTATCATCCTTTTCCAATGGCGTTACGCTTACTACCCTGATGACTATCCCTTTGCACGGTCTCCTATCGCCATCTTCCTATTCGTCGCAACGGAACTTGCAGAGCTGCTATATCCTATGATCTTCCTTCGTTTGACTTTTCAGGAAAGACCAAAATTGCATGTATCTTAGTTGAAGCGTTTTCGAATGCGCAGTTAGAGGTCGTATATGTTTTTAACATGTAAATTGAAGCTGTTCGCTGACTGGCTGTGACCCTAGCGAACAACAGCACTTTGTCTAATTGAATGAGTTTATAACGTTTTATTCGATTCAAATAACGTTATTTTCCGAGAACACAAGCACTATCTTAAGGCGAGGTAGTCTAACTGTATAGAATTAGATTAGGATACATCGAACCCTACCTAGGTACTACAGCCAAAGCTGGCTATAGGGGAATTCCGAATAACGGAAACCTGGCCATAACGGAGACACGGCTTGGATTCCACCAAATTTAGTACTGTAGTGCCTGGTCTGCTCAAGTGCAGCCAAAGCAGTCCAATCATGGACTATTCCGGTATCTCTGGCGGCTTGTATCATTCTCGGTGCTGCGGCAATGCTCATAGCCTTACTTTCATAACGTGAAGATCCTGTGAACAATTCTGCGATATTTTCGACGTCTTTGCACTCTGTATGCAATGGCGACCGCTATGTGGTCCAGCTTGCCCACTGGCCTTTCTTCATGGGCAGTTATCTCTTGCGCTGGATTGTTGGTGGTAAGGGAGAGCGAGACATGAGCACATGAAGAACTTCAACTGTGCTGACTTCGTCCACCAGTACTCGATCCTCCAGGCCATTTACAACCTATATTTCCATCCTCTGGCTAGATACAAAGGGCCTCCCTTTATGTGCGCGTATCGCGTAGGATTTGTCATCTCGCTGTTGCGTGGAAACTTCGTTGCCGATGTCAAAACGTTCCACGAGAAATATGGGGACATTGTACGCATTGCCCCGAACGAGCTCTCCTTTGCCAAAGAAGAGGCCTGGCATGACATCTTCGGAACCAAGCCTTTCCCCAAGAATCCCACTTTTTTCAAGACGCCGGAGGGGCAGACGGAGAGCATGATAATAACGACAAATGATGCCGATAATGCTCGCATGCGGAAGCTTCTGGCTCCTGCTTTTACGGAAAAGGCCATGGTGAAGCAGGAATCCCATATTCAGTCTTACATCGACTTGCTTATGAAAAAGCTGGAGGTCATGGTTGATGATTCGGAAAAGAATGGCCGCGATCCTGTTGTTGACGTTGTGAAATGGTTCAACTTTTTCACCTTTGATTTGATTGGGGACCTGGCCTTTGGGGAATCCTTTGGCTGCTTGGAGAATACCACGTACCATCCGTGGGTGTCCACAATCTTTTTCTTCCTCAAAGGTAGGCTGGCTTGGCCCCCTTTCCCCCCCAGAGCTCCAACCGACATGATTTACTGATCATCATTGACACTGCCTAGGAATGACTTACGCCACAGCAACGCGATACTATCCGCCTTTTGAAAACATTCTGCTGCTGCTCCTTCCTCCTAGCATCCGCAAACTACAGCGAGACCACTTCAAACAAGCCATCGACAAGATCCACCGACGCATGAATCTCGAAGAACAGCGCGAGGATTTCATGACTCCGGTGCTGCAGAACAATCCCAACTACGACAAGATGAGCCTCGGCGAGATCGAATCCACCTTCTCGATGATCATCATCGCCGGCAGCGAGACCACTGCCACCATCCTCTCCGGCCTGACCAACGAGCTCACTCAGAACCCTGTCGAGTACGAGAAACTCGTTCGCGAGATCCGCTCTTCATTCACTTCCGACTCGGACATGACCTTCGCCGCCCTGAAAGCCCTCCCCTTCCTCAACGCCGTATGCTCCGAATCCCTACGCCTCTGCAACCCCGTGCCAACTGGTCTCCCGCGCGTCGTCCCCCCTGGCGGCGCCAGCGTATGCGGTCATTTCCTCCCCGAAAACGTAACAAACCAGCCCCCAGCCCCCCCCAATCCTCAAAACACACAACGAATCCAAACAGCTAAGCCCCCACCTCCACCCCCTTAGACCAACATCAGTGTCCACAGCACCAGCCTCGCCCTCTCCTCCCAGCACTTCTCGCGCGCAACCTCCTTCCTGCCTGACCGGTGGCTGCCCGCGGGCGTCCGCCCAGCCGAATTCGATGCCGACCGCCGCGAGAACCAGCACCCGTTCAGCATGGGCCCGCGCAACTGCCTGGGCAAGGTCCTGGCGCTCGCGCAGCTGCGAGCCGTGGTGGCGAAGCTGGTGTGGCGTTTTGAGATAGAGGGGGTGGAGGGCGGGGCGGTGGATTGGAGGGCGCTGAAGACGTCCGTTTTGGTGGAGAAGAAGGAGATTCGGGTGCGGTTTCGGCGGAGGGGGTTGGGAGGGGGTGGCTGGGTGGAGGAGAGATAGGTGGTGTGGGTTGGCTGGAGGTAGGAAGGGGTACTGTCGGTTCACTTCATGTCGTGAGAGGACATTTTAAACTTCAAAATTGTGCATCAAAGATATTTGCATTTCGAGACACGCTCTAGCCCCAGTATGCCGTTCGTCGTCATCATCTCGTATGCATCCCACCCCATCCATCCACCCACCCACTCACAGCCACACAAAATCCCAACCTCAAAAAATCCCGCCACACATCCCAGCAACCACTCGCTCGGCTCTATACAGACTGTGTAGGCAGGGCACATCAAACGCTCTCTTCAAACCCTTGTCCAAATCCACCGCCATCGCCTGCCCCGTCCGACAGAGATGGGGTGGTGCATATCAAACGCGCTTTCCCCTGCACGCCAATCCCAGCCGCGAAAAAACCTTGCCCATCCTTTCTCTTGACAATCACGACTCTCACCCGAATTCGTATACCGCTTCGTTAGACGACCTGGCTCAGAAAGCGGTGGGTGTTTACACTGCGAGCGACGGCTGCTTTGGCTGCTGGCGTCTTTGCTGCTTCGGCTTCGGCTTCTACAAATCGAGGAGTCACTGCCGGTGTAACTGGTACTGCGGCGGCTGCAACGGGGGCTACTGCTGCTGCTGGAGGTGCGGCGGCCGCGGCAGCTGCAGCCTTCTTTGCTTTCTCTGCTTTCTTTGCTGCTTTGGCTGCTGATGCGTGCGTGCTTTTTGTCCAGGATCCTCCGGGTTGTTGAATCTTCACTACTGGTTCTTTTGGAGGGATCAGCTGGACTAGCGATGAGGATAGGGATGACTAATGTGATAGGAGTGATTGAGTGGCGGCTGTGTCCATGATCTATCAGGCTCTTCTGCCGCCAGAAGCCCTTTCTGGAATGAGGACAGGTGAGCTGTGAGCAGAAGAACCTTTCATGTTGGTCGTGAACTTCACGCTCATGGTGGGTGAGGTCGCTATTATAGGTGAAGCCTTGATTTTCGGCGCATTGTGTTTCCTTGCATTTATAAGGGTGGGTGTGAGAGTCGGCGAACTTCATACTTTAGAAGTAAGTCGACCGTAGGTAAAAGAGAATATCGACCATCAAAAGGTGATCTATGTCTGTTCATTCAGCTTAGCCCCCCATTGAACTGTGATTCAGCAACTCTGAAGCAGCACAGCCACCAAAGGTGCCTCTGATACAATGGCAGCTAATCTCAGGCCTACTAGTAGAATTCTGATGCCAGAGAACTGTACGGCTCTCTCTTTTGTGCCTGTAGACCCTTTGACTACATACAAAGTCATGCCGCGAGTAGCTTGCAGATACTCTGCTACTGCGGAATTCTTGTATTCGATGGCTAAATGAAGGATGCTCTTGCCCTCATTGTCCTTTTCCGCTAGCTGCTGCTCGTCTGCAATGGTGATTAGATGCTTCATCGCAGCCAGAGTATCCTCGGTGGCGGAATGATGAAGTGCTGTTCGCCCGTAGATATCTAATGCGTCTATAAGTATTTCATGGTTGATAAGCGCATATCAATTACACAAACCCGTATGCTTTCCTTAGCATAATGTAGTGAAGTACGTTCGACATTATTCTTGGCCTGCCCCTGTGACCAGTCTATCAGACTAAGAATCGTCTCAACGAGAGCAATGTTGCCTCTCTGAGCAGCGAGATGCAGTACTGTTCTGCCGTAAATATCCTTAGTGCTTAGGAAAGCGGCTTGTTCACCCAGAAATGATCTGACATTACCCGATGTTGATTGCTTTGTCCACGCTGCGTAGTGCCCTATAGTCATACCGCATTCATCTTGTATTTTTGTGTCGATTGAGTCCCAGTAGCATTGTATTATCCTGCTGGTAGCTGTATTGTAAAATGAATGAAGCGATGTCTGACTTTCTCGATTCAGACTTCCAACATCGACGCCATGTCTGATCAAGAGAGATGAGAGACCGTAATCAGCTGCTTCCCTTACAGCTAGGTGTAACGAAGTACTTCTTTGAGCAGCGGCTTCGGGGAAGTGTATTTAAGAGTGCACTTACTCGTCATAAATGTTCGCTGTATTAGAGTTTGCACCATTTCGGAGTAGAAATTCCACCATTGCTGTTTTTTTATGGGTACCACTAAACATACACCCCTTTTTACTACATTGACGCCCCCCACTTACTACATAAACGCCCCCCGTTTACTACACATACACCCCCCCAATAGGTCTAGCGGCTACCCAACTAGGGTTTAGCGGCTCGATAATCATAACAACGCGCACACGTTCTTCATCAACCAACCACTTTACCTACCCACCACCCACCCTACCTCATCGCCGCCATGGATCT
>JAABUK010011587.1_pt1 | contig 11434 bp, 11 predicted proteins | sample 5559141 | NCBI WGS metagenome assembly JAABUK01 (sample SAMN10711869, study PRJNA513367) | rock metagenome | isolation source: Antarctica rocks | place: Antarctica: Victoria Land, Pudding Butte nord | collected 2016-01-03 | reverse complement strand
ATGCCAATCGCGGCCGATACGTCGTCTCCGGAGCCTGTGTCATCGGGCGGTGCCATTGACACGTTGACTCGTACTCAGCCGTGACCTGTCAATGCCCCCCTCCAACGAGAGGACCTGGGCTGTTACACGGAATCCTTCTATTGGGATGCGGACCCGGGCACCTGGGCCTTTTCCGACCGTTTCGCGCGCGCGATGCCCGGGACGCGGCCATGCATGATCCACGCCGGCTGCTACGCGGGCGCGTTGCACTACCTGAAGGCGGTCGCCTCGCTCGGGCCGGAGGCTGCCCGCGTCGACGGAGCGGCGGTCGTGGCCGAGATGAAGCGCCTGCCCACGGACGATCCCTTGTTTGGCAGAGGGCGTATCCGCGAGGATGGCCGCAAAATCCACGACATGCATCTATACCGGGTCAAATCGCCGGCGGCGTCGCATGATGCCTGGGATTTGTATGACCTCGTGCACACCACTCTGGGCGAGCAGGCGTTCCGGCCTCTCAATGAGGGCGGATGTTCCTTGGTCCGGACCTGAAGGCAGTTGCGGCCGAGTCGATTCGGCCACTCAGGAGGAATGCGGCTATGCTGCCCACCATCTTCGTCAGCCACGGCGCTCCGACCCTTGCTCTGCAGGACGTGCCGGCTCGGCACTTCTTGGAGGGGCTTGGCGCCAGCATGCCCCGGCCGCGGGCGATCGTGGCGGTGTCGGCGCATTGGGAGACGCGGCAGCCCAGCGCCGGGGCGGCCATGGAGCCCGGGACGATCCACGATTTCGGCCGCTTCGACGACCGGCTGTTCCAGATGCGCTATCCCGCGCCGGGCGACCCGGCGCTGGCCGAGCGGGTCTCCGGCCTGTTGCGCGAAGCGGGGCTGAACAGCGTGGTGGACCCCAGCCGCGGCCTGGACCACGGCGTCTGGGTGCCTTTGCTGCTGATGTACCCCGACCCGAGCATCCCCGTAGTCCCCGTCTCGATCCAGCCGGAGTACGGCACAGCGCACCACTTGAAGGTCGGCCGCGCGCTGGCCTCCCTGCGGAACGAGGACGTGCTGGTGCTCGCCTCCGGCTCCTTCACCCACGATCTCAGCCGCTTCCGCGGTCGCGCCGTGGAGTCCGCGACACCCGAGGACGTGGACGCATTCGCAGGCTGGTTCGACACGGCGCTGACCGAGGGGCGCACGACGGACCTGCTGGATTATCGCACCCACGCGCCGCACGCCGAGGAGAATCATCCCACGGAGGAGCACCTCTTGCCGCTCTATGTCGCGCTAGGCGCCGCCGGACGGGACGCGCGGGCGGAACGGCTGCATCGCAGCGCGACCTATGGCGTGCTGCGGATGGATGCATACGCGTTCCATTAGGGCAACCGGCCCTAGAAAGGGTTCTTCACCGCGCCACGTTTCTTCGGCGGCGGGATCATGTCGGGAAGCTGCGTGTCGGCTTCCAACACCTGTATTACAGACGCCAGCACGCTTTGCAGTTGCCGCGCCAGCGCCAGCCCGGCCTTGTCTCGCGTTAGGTCCAGGCTGCCATAGCAGGCGATGCGGTCGCGCCCGTTCTCGAACTTGAGGTCGCCCAGTTCGAAGGCAGCGCTGTCATCGGCAAAGGGCTTCAGCTCCGGCATCATCGCCTCCTGCGGTAGTGGCTCGGGTCCTGCCCGGCATAGCCGTGCGGCGTCGGTGTGGGCAAGCGCAGCATGACGTTCCGGGCGCGCGGCGGAAGGGCTGGAAAGACGTCGATCCCGGTCAGGTCAGCCAGTTGCGCCATGCTCACCGGCGTCCAAGTCGCGTCCTCGGCGTTCTCGGTCACATAGGCGGCGGCGCGCTGGCTGCGCGGGTCCAGCACGGCTTTGAAGACGTAGGTCGGCACGACGACGTGGCCCACCGTCGCCAGTTGATCGCCCTTGAAGATCGGGCCGGTCACGACATACAGCTCGCCACGGCGCTCGGCCAAGGTGCGGACGGCGCTCTCGATCCCCTCCCACAGCCCACGGTTCAGGCGCGGCGCCTGTGGAACCATGTTGGCCAGGCTGAAGCTCTCCTGCTGGGCGGCCATGTCGGGCATGTCGCCGCTGGGGGACATATGGCCACGGTCGAAGCCGCTGCGGGCATAGTCGGCGAGGTCGGCCCGTTCGTCGGGCGGCAGGGCGGTCTCGGCGTGGAACTCGCCGGTGCGGGCCATGCCGCGGGCCGCGTCGATACGGTCCGCGGTCAGGTGCTCGGCCGAATAGAGCGGAGTGCGCGTGAGTGCGGAGTGCAGGACGGCGAAGGCTTGGAAACACAAGGCGCGCGTTCCGGTCGCCAGCCGCGGGTTCAGCAGGTTGGGCGCCTGCCCGGCGGCGAAATGCTCGGGGCACTGGGTTGGCGCGGCGTGGACGGCCCAGCTCTGGAACAATAGGGCCGCAGCCCAAACAACGAGACGGCACGTTCTTCTCAAGGCAGATTTCCTGATCCCGAATCGGCGAAGGCCCCCGATCCTAGCGGGTCATGCCGCATGCTGTCGCGGTTTCCCGCCGCGTGCGCTATCGTGGTCGCGTGAGCAGCCCTGTCCCCCCGCCGGTCGACCTCGCCATCGACGGGCACGTTGCCATCCTGACCATGCAGGATCTGGCCAAACGCAACGCCCTCGGCAGCGCCATGCTGGACGGGCTTACTCAAGCATTCCATAGCTTCGGCCGCGGGGATGTCCGGGCGGTTGTGCTCCGGGCCCAGCCGGAGGACCGCGTGTGGTGCGCGGGGTTCGACATCGGCGAGTTGGCGCCCGACTTCGACCCGTTGGCGCAGGACGGCCCGTTGCAGGCGCTGTTCCGCTGCGTGGCGGAGTGCCGGGCGCCGGTGATCGCCATGCTGCATGGCTCGGCCTGGGGCGGCGGCACCGACCTCGCGCTGCGGTGCGACATCGCGGTGGCGGACCCGACCTGCAGCCTGGCGTTCACCCCGGCGCGGCTTGGCCTGCCGTATGACCCCGATGGGCTGCTGAATGTGCTGTTGCGCGCCGGGCTGCACGTCGCGATGGAGATGTTCAGCACGGCGGACCCGGTGCTGGCGGATCGCGCGCTGGCGCTCGGCCTGGTGAACCATGTGGTCCCTGTGGCGGAGCTGGAGGCGTTCACCTATGCCCTAGCCGGCCGTATCGCGGCCAACGCGCCGCTCTCGGTCGCCAGCGCCAAGCAGCAGTTGCGGGCACTGGCGCAGGCGATGCCGCTGGCGCCCGCGGTCGCGCAGCGCTTACAGGAGGGTCGGCGCCAGGCGCTGCACAGCGACGATTTTCGCGATGGGCTGGCGGCGTTCCATGCCCGGCGCGCGCCGGTGTTCCGCGGCCAGTAGCCTCGGCTCAGCTCGTGGGACGCTGCTGCGTGATGAAGCGCCAGACATCGTCCAGCACGGGCGCGCGTCCGCTGAACAGCGGTGCGAAGGCGGTGACGATGCCGATATGGCCGATGCCGGGATAGATCCGGCTCTCTACCGCTCCGCCGGCCGCCGCCACCCGCGCCGCAAGCGACCGCGTGTTGGCCGGCCGCACCGTGGTGTCCGCATCCCCGGCCAGTAGGAGCAGCGGCGGGCTGCTGCCATCGACATAGGTGACCGGCTGGCTCGCCGGCCCGTCGTCGACGGGGGCGAACACCGGGATGATGTCGGGATCGGTCATCGGCAGGAAGTCGTACGGCCCTGCGAGGCCCACCACCCCCGCGATCTCCGTACGGTCCAGCCCGGCGCGCGCCAGCCAGCGCGGATCGACGGCCAGCATCGCCGCGTTATAGGCCCCGGCGGAATGCCCGACGATGAACACGCGATGCGGGTCGGCGCCAAGCTCGTTTGCATGGTCAACGGCCCAGGCGACGGCATGCGCATTATCGTCCAGGAAGTCGGGAAAAACGACCTCGGGATAGAGCCGGTAGTCCGGGACCACGACCACGGCGCCGCGCGCAGCGAGGGGAGTGGCCACGAACGCATAGGTGCCGCGTTCCCCGGTACGCCAGCTTCCGCCGTATAGGAACACGATCAAGGGATGCGGCCCCGCGGCATCCTTGTTCCGGTAGACGTCGAGCCGTCGCCGTGGCCCCTCGCCATAGGCGATGCCGCGTTCAACCGACACGCCGTCACGCGGGACGGTCGCATTCAGGATGCTGGCTGCAGAACAGCCCGAGAGCAGGGCGGCGCAGAGCGCGAGGAGGACGGGAACGAGGCGGGCCATGGGCAACCAACCCCAGGCCGCAACCTAAGTTCCTACAGCCGTCCCAAGCCGCATCCGGTCCAGACCGCGGCAAGGCATGCCAGCACCGAGCCGGCCATTCCCGCTTTGGTTTGCAATCAGCACGAATACACCGGTCTCTGGAGCAACAATGATTGACGTAGGGCGAATAACATTAGCCTAGTTCAATTAAAGGTAGAGCAGGATGCAAACCCACTATGTCCGCCAATCACAGAGTAACACCGTTCTCACCGCACCGTATCGATGCCGGAGACCTTTTAAGTGTGCAGCGGTCCGGCTTATTCGCGTTAAAATGGTTCTTGGAGCGTAATACCGACCTGAGCGACGCCGGAATCGATCCGCTGGCGCACTACTCCCGCTATGGCTGGCGCGAGGGGCGCTGGCCCAATCCGTACTTCGATCCCGCCTGGTATCTGAGCCGTAACCGCGACGTGCGGGAGAATGGGTCGGAGCCGCTATTGCACTACATCGAGCATGGGGAGGCCGAGGGCCGGCAGCCCGTCGCGTGGTTCGATCCCGAGTGGTACCGGATCACCCACGGCGTGCCGCCCGGGGAACTCAGCCTGACGCACTTCCTGGCCCATCGATGCGGCGGTCTGGTCAGCCCGATCCCGGATTTCGACGTGGCCCACTACCTCAGCCGTTCGCCCGATGTGCGTGCGGCGCGGATGGACCCATTCGAGCATTACCTGCATCAGGGGGCGATGGAGGGCCGGGAGCCGATGCCGGGCTTCGACGGCGTGTTCTACCGCGAGCGCTATCTGCGCAACCTGCCGGGCACCAATCCGCTGCTGCACTACCGCCTGCACCGCCACGAGCCCGGCGTCTTCAAGGCGCGTCCCGCTGCCGACACCGATATCCCCGCGGAGGTGCGGCGCAACGTGCAGCCCGGCCCGTTATTCGAGGAGGTGCAGCCGCTGCCGCCCAACGCCGTCCTGCGCGCGAAGGTGCTGGCCTTCTACCTGCCGCAGTTCCATGCAGTGCCGGAGAATGACGGCTGGTGGGGCCGGGGCTTCACCGAGTGGACCAACGTGGCCCGCGGCCTGCCGCGTTTCGCCGGGCATTATCAGCCGCGCATCCCGCGGGACCTGGGCCACTACCGGCTGCATGGCACGGAGACGCTGCGCCAGCAGGCCGAGCTGGCGCGTGGCGCCGGGGTGCATGGCTTCGTGTTCTACTTCTACTGGTTCAACGGTCAACGGTCACCGGCTGCTGGATGCGCCGCTCGATGCATTGCTGGCCGACCCGTCGGTGGACCTGCCGTTCTGCCTGATGTGGGCGAACGAGAACTGGACCCGCCGCTGGGATGGGTCGGAGCACGAGGTGCTGATCTCGCAGGACTACCGCCCTGCCGACGAACCGGCGCTGGTTGCCGAGCTGCTGCGGCATGTCCGGGACTCTCGCTATATCCGGCTCGGGGGACGGCCGGTGCTGATGGTGTACCGCGCTGGGCTGATCCCGGAGACCGCCGCTGCCGTGGGGCGGTGGCGCGCGCTGTTTCAGCGGCATGGCGAGGACCCGGTCTTCGTCATGGCGCAGAGCTTCGACGACCGTGATCCGCGCCCGTTCGGGATGGATGCCGCCGTGGAGTTCCCGCCGCATAAGCTGACCAACAGCCTCGAACCGCTGAATGCCGGCCTGCGGATGCTGGACCACTCGGCGACGGCGCGGGTGTTCTCCTATGACGACGCGGCGGCGGCTACGGACCTGGCTCCCGCGCCGTATCCGCTGATCCGCACGGTGTTGCCAAGCTGGGACAACGATGCCAGGCGGCAGGGGGCGGGGATGGTCCTGCATGGATCGACACCGGCGGCCTACCAGGCCTGGCTCGACCGACTGATCACCGCCGCCCTCGCGCAGCCGGTCGAAAACGAGGCGATCGTATGCGTCAACGCCTGGAACGAGTGGGCGGAGGGCGCCTATTTGGAGCCCGACGTGCATTTTGGCGCCGCATACCTGAACGCCACCGGGCGGGCGGTGGCCGGGGTGGCGCTGGGCGCGAGACGCCGGCTGCTGCTGGTGGGGCACGACGCCTTTCCGGCCGGAGCGCAGATGCTGCTGCTGAACCTCGGCCGCCACCTGCGCCACGTACGGGGCATCGAGGTTGCATTCCTGCTGCTGGGCGACGGCGCGTTGGCGGCGGAGTACCGGGCAGTAGGGCCGACCACGATCCTGCCCCGGATGCAAGATTTGCCGCGCGAGGCCAAAGCGGCAATGGACCGCGGCTATGCCCGCGCGCTCGTGAACACCTCGGCCGCCGCGGGCGCGTGCGAGGCGCTGGTGCAGGCCGGCATCGCCTGCACGCTGCTGGTGCACGAGCTGCCGCGCCTGTTGCGGGAGCGCGGCTTGGTGGACGGGGCCGGCCGTGGTGCCGCGGTGGCGGAGCATGTGGTGTTCGCCGCGCCCTATGTCCGGGACCGATTCCACGAGCTGGCCGTCGTGCCGCCGGGCCGGGCGGTCGTGCTGCCGCAAGGCATCTATCGCCCGGTCAAGGTCGCGCCGGCAGCCGCGGCGGCGATGCGGACCCGGCTGGGACTGCCAGAGGGCGCGCTGCTGGCGGTCGGCCTGGGCTACGCCGACCTGCGCAAGGGCTTCGACCTGTTCTTGCAGGTATGGCGCCTGGCGCAGGCCGTGGACCCTGGCATCCACCTGCTCTGGGCTGGCGATATCGACCCGCAAGTGCTGGCCTATCTGGGCGCCGAGATGGCCGTGGCGACCACAGCCGGCACGTTCCACTATATGCAGCACAGCGCGGAGGCGGCGGATTGGCTGGCCTGCGCCGACGTGTTCCTCGGTGTTATGTAGCACCCGCCACCAAGGCGAACCTACATACCCCGGACTGCCGGGCTATATACCCTGCCGCGCAGGAGTGCGGGCTGTGATGGCGCTAATGGTCCCGGTCTTCGGCGCCTTCATCTTGGCATCTGTCGGGGGCGTAATCGGGGGACGTCCATTCATAGCACAATCGCACGCTATGGATTTCGCGGAAGATGTCCCGATAGCAGACGCGCCCATAGCCAACGACCTTTCCGATTCCGTCAAACGCATCGCTCATGGTCTCAATGGGGTGCGCAAGGGACTTGAGCTTGTTCTTGATGGAAGACTCTCGACTGAACGTGCGCCCTTCGCTGATTTCCGTCTGACGAGCAGCATCTTCCCGGCAATCAATAGGTCGATATTTCAGGTAAGACACAACGCCGCTGCCACTGCTGCTATCAATAATAGCTTGAGTAGCAAAGAACAGATTATAGACCGGCGTTTGCCCCATGTTTTCGGCGGTGAACTTGATGTAAGGGGCCTTGCCGTCGCGTTCTGCGGCCAACTCTGTTTTGATGACCACATAAGCCCGCAACGCGCGGTGTTCCTGATCCCGCGCGATCCAGGCTTGCCATCCAGTGAAGCCCGCCGCGCATCCAGCCGCTATCAGCGTGAAGGTGAGGATTATCAGCGTTGCCTTGTCATGGGCATCGCGGCGGTGTTGGCCGCCTTTGGTCTGGTCGGGCGTGGTGTCTGGCATGGCTTCTTCCTGATACGGGAAGGCCGATACCTGTTCAATTATGTGTCCAGCGTTGTGCTGGTCATGGCTGGGATCGTCGCGCTGTGGGTTGGAATGTGGCTGCTGTTCCCGCTTACGGCGGATTACGCCATGGCAGGGCCGTACGGCGCGACGCACCACCTCAGATGGGAGGGCGGTGAGGTGTAGAAGCCGTGTCATGGCTTCTGACGTTAGCAGCACTCAGCGCTTCTGCCTTTCTCTGGTCGGCGTCCTTACCGAGCAATGCTGCCACCAGGATACGGCCCGATACCGTACTTACCAGGAAGCAAGTCACCGTTGCAGACTCTCAATGCAAATGCCGCATTCGGATGTTCAGGCTTCACTTCTGCTACAGTGTAGAGCATTCCAGTAAACTTGAGATCGGTGAAACCCGAAGCTCGGTAAGTCACACAGCCACGGATGAATGGTATGAACCAGTCTTCGCCAAAGAGAACAAATCTTTTGACGTAATCTCTATTCACTGCAAGGCTAAAGTTTACGATTTCGTCCTTTCCTGGGAAGATAGTCATGCCATACAGCGACGGCTTATCGCGTCTCAATACGACGGAACCGCAATACCCGTTCAGTGCAATCAGCGGTTCCTCATCCCCAGCAAGAAATGTTGTTGCTTCAAAGAAGACTTCCGTTGCTGGACTCTTTCCAACATTTGTGAGGGTCACAAGGACCGAGAAGTTCGCCCCATGCTCATTCCAAGTGAGCGAGCCATTGGCTACGGCCGCGACCGCCACCCAAGGCCGCTGCTCGACTATAAAAAACTCTCGGCTTATGTTGTTGGATTGAACAGCCGCTTCGGCAGCCGTTTGAGTGGATTTCAATTGCCCTTCTGTCAGCTTAACCTGCTCTCCGGCGAAGGTGGCTTGCTGTCCACTAATGCGAACAAGGAGGAGAGCCGTAGCTACCGTAGCCAACGCACTTCCGGCTTGTATCCAAGCTGGCCAGTCAAGGCCCTTTCCGTCATTGGGCTTGTGACTAGTTGGGTTGGTGCCTGGATTGGTGGCGGCGGTCGGCACATCAGGCTCAGCATCGCCCTGATCATTGGTGGGATGCTGATTTTTTGCGATGCTGCGTGGCTCGCCATAAACGGCGGCTGACGGGAGTTCCGGCAATCCAAATCGTGAGCGGAGCGGGTTCAGGTTAGCCCACACTTCAAGCAGCAGAATAGTGGCACATACCGCCCCAAACAAAGCCGCTTTCACTGTTGCGGATCACCCAGCGCGAGCGTCCTGCATCCCACTGCTTCTAGACACTGTAGGAAGAATACCGCCGTAAACTTCCCTCGCGCGATCTTGTTGCGCATGTTTACAGGTGTGTCATGCACACCGAGCGCAGCAAGCCTTTCTGCCAGCCCTTCATAACTGACCCCCCGGCGTACCATCTCGGTCCGCACTATGCGCTTCGTATGGTCAGCCCACTCGTCTTCCGTCTTAACAGCCTCGGCGTTCATGGCCTCGCTCCCCATGCGATGCGGACGCCATCATATGCATTACTTTTGCCATTGACAACGGTGCGGATATATCATCATATGCGTTACACAAGTAACGTAGGCGATGACAAATGGCCCAGCACTTCCTCCTTACCGCCAAGGCCCGCTCGCTCAGCATCGCCACGGTGCTGCAAATGTCGGACGTTCAGGCAGAGCAGACGTTTGCTGGCATCCGCTGGCCCGCGACGGACGGCAAGGCCGTATGTCCCCATTGCGCCTGCCCGACGTGCTACGAGGCCCGCCGTCCGTCCGGTCAACTCCGGTTCCGCTGCAAGGCATGCCGCAAGGACTTTAGCCTGACCAGCGGCACCCTGTTCGCCTTCCACAAACTGCCGCTCCGCACCTACCTCGCCGCGACCGTGATCTTCTGCAACGAGGTCAAGGGCAAGTCGGCCCTGGCGCTGTCCCGCGATCTAAGCCTCCAGTACAAGACAGCCTTCGTATTGTCTCACAAGCTGCGCGAGGCGATGGCAACCGAGGTTAAGGGCTACAAGCTCGGCGGTATCGGCAAGACGGTTGAAGTCGATGGGGCTTACTTCGGTGGCTACCAGAAGCCCGCCAACCACAAGGAGAACCGCCGGGATCGCCGCCTCGCCAAGAACCAGAACGGCAAGCGGCAATGCGTCGTCGTGATCCGCCAGCGTGACGGCATGGTGCTGCCGTCCGCCTTCAAGACGGAAGGCTCGGCGCTAGCCTACATTCGCAACCACGTCGCTGCCGGGACCGAGGTTCACGCCGACGATGCGAATAGCTGGAATGACCTGCATGGGCATTACGTCGTGAAGCGGATCAACCACCAGCTTTCCTACAGCGACGGTATCGCCTGCACGAACGGCGCGGAGAGCTTCTTTAGCCGTTTGCGCCAGGGTGAAGTCGGGCACCATCACCACATCGCAGGCGTCTATCTGGCCCGCTACGCCCAGGAGAGCGCGTACCGTGAGGGACATCGCCGGGATGACAACGGCGCCCAGGTTCGTGGCGTAGTCGGGTTGGCGTTGAAGGCGAAGCCGAGCGTGGATTTTTGCGGGTATTGGCAACGGGCGTTCTAGAAATTTTTTTGGGAATATCGTGAACCAACAACGAAAAAGCCCCGCTTCTGCGGGGCTTTCAACACGTTATTCTGCGTGTTCATGTAGGCGTTTGTCCGACTTGCTACCTGAACGGGAACGATTATGGGTTCCCAACGCCGATCGGCTAACGACCTTTTTTGCCGTTGCAAGAATTGTGTTCTCATCCACTTTTTGGTGGAAGCGAGACACAAGCACCGAACGAACAAACTGCTTTGCATCCTCTAACCCTGGATCATCTTCCATGGTTCACTCCTACCTTAGCTGATCCCAACACCGATCTAATATGAGGTCACAGAAATAGGCAACCCAGTATTTTTGGGTCAACTTCTTAGTAGCAAATGCTTTTTGCAAGCCCTCGTGCCCTTCGACGACTGGATGCAACGGTTTCGCCACATCGTCAGGTCTAATGGTTGCTTTTGGACCCAACCCCTTTTTCATATAGTCATATGCATCTTGGGCCGCTGCTATCCACTCGGCCTCGTTGTCTTCATAAAACTCGACGAGTCTTACCTTTAGTAACTGGCGCTCTTTTTCATGATCGAGAGCCACTACCGAATTTCTCTAACAGTTAAAATGGCTATTAACACTACCCAAAAGGTAGCAATAACAAATAATGCGACTGACACGTCACCAAGCCATTCAAGTTTAAACCACTTTGCAAAGGTCGCACTTAGCACTGCAAGAGCCGATACTAGAATGCCAATGGTCGCAAACCAAGCGCGGCGCTGATATGCAGCGCGAACAGTATCGGCCTGAACGGGATCATACGACTGATAGCTGGATACAACAGCGCCAAGGTATACAAGTACAAGCCCGGTGAACGCCGATGCTCCAGTTACAACGTCGCCTCCAATCTCGGTAACGTCAATCATGATACAATATTAGAAGCATGGAGAACGACTCCTACAACCCACAATCTGAGGTCGCAGTTACCGCAAGCCACGCTGCAATAGCAAGCCGCTTTTGCGACGAGACGTGCCCTCTAGTTGCGCGAGTCGTAACAGCCCAGGTCTTTCAGCGGGGTTAAGCCATGCGTAGGTCATTGATCAAGCGGTCGGGCTGAGTGGTCAGTGTCTCGAGCATCTCCCAACCTTGCTTCCTGGCTGTCGAGAGCAGCGAGCG
>JAABUK010011583.1_pt1 | contig 11437 bp, 17 predicted proteins | sample 5559141 | NCBI WGS metagenome assembly JAABUK01 (sample SAMN10711869, study PRJNA513367) | rock metagenome | isolation source: Antarctica rocks | place: Antarctica: Victoria Land, Pudding Butte nord | collected 2016-01-03 | reverse complement strand
AAAAAAGCGCTCTTTACTCACACGATACAGGAGTCACATGTGGGCAAACACCAGTCGCTATTTTCACCTCTTTCCAATCACTGTGATTGTGTTTGATTTCAGGCTGGTGCCCCTCAACCACAGGGAGGACACAACCCTCAAGCCCAAAACCCCCATCATTACCCTCCCCCAACCCCCCAGTACTACCATCAGCAACCTCAGTCTCAGCCGCAGTATAGCCAACCTCCAGCTAACCCTTACATGCAGCAGCAACAACCTCCTCAGCAGCAGCAGGCACAGTATGGTGCATACTCACAGCCCATGTATGGTCAGCAGCCACAGTACCAACCACCACAGCCAACACAGCAGCAGCAGCAGCAGCAGGCCTACTACAATCCTTATGCCCAACAGTCACAAGCACCGTCATCTGCTCCTGGTGCTCCTACACAAAGCAACCCACTTTGGGGCAACAAATGAGAACAGTACCACATTAAAAGCTTATTACAGGCTGAAGTTTGTAAGCAAAGTGGCTTAAAGTTTACTGTAAGCCCAAGGAGCAATAGCGGTGGTCAAGGTCATGCTGGACATGTGTGTGTGTTGACCAGCATTGTGCATGTTGGTGTCGATGTCAAAAAGCTTTATCCTGAGTTCAGCTGCAAAAAGTGCTGCGTTGCAAAGTACAAAGCATGACAGGACTTGCTGTCATAAGACACATGCATGCATGAATTCTGCTGCAGCAGTTCTGAATCAGGTAGCAACACCAATGGGTTCAAAATAAACTAAGCAACACCAATGGGTTGCACACAGGTGCGTTTCACCATTGGTGAGATCCTTGAGAGTGGTATACAACGCGATCTGGGCGGTTGTATGTGATTTGGTACTGCTTTGCTAGTCTGACTATCAGAATTTGGTCCAATGTCCCTGTTGCTCCGAATCCACGGCGGGCGATTCACATACAGTCTTAATGTACTGCAGGCAAAGGGGCGGTCGCTCAAGTCCGCAGATTCAGGCAATAGCTTGTGTGTGCATAAACGGGTGAGGCAAAAGGCCTGCCGGCAGGCTGTCAGGGCGCCTCAGCTCCTCCTGTTGGTGTTGGTTGACGGGAGAGCTGTTGTGGAGCGCCGTCAAGCCACGCTCAAGCGCAATACTGCTGGCCTGACGTCGATCGAAGCGTTGTGAGTCGACGCCTAACATGTCTGCACCTGTGACCACATCGAACGGCCACAGCCTACAGCATCACATCAGGAAAGTGCCAAGCTCCAGAAGAGGGGCAGCACACAGCGGAGCAGTTGCTGGCGCAGCAGCGCAACGCCAGGTGGCTCTTAGGGTGAGCAGCAGCAGTTGCACAAGTGCTTGACTGCGTCACTGTGATAGAATGTAGATGCGGAATTGCGTGTCGTGGTGCGAGGATCGTCTGCCGCAAGTCTGTGCTAGCCAATCAAGCTCCTCAAAGCATACAGCTTGCATTGTCAATGCAATACGGCACATCAACGGCAAGCTCTCCTGACAAACGTTGAAATGCAGGCACCAGCAGCGAGTTCCCGATCTGAGCAACAGGTGCGCAGTCACTACGCCAATTTGCTGTTCCCCGTACGACTGCCGGTTGCTGTCGCTTGATACGCTTGCTTGCCTCTAAGATAGGAATAATACCTATTAGACTTACAAGCACTCAGCCTGCACAGGCTTCGCTGATCTAGTTCTCAACTGTAGGTACTTGGACGTCTGGCACTGCCACTCTTGAGCCTGTCAGCAGCAGCACAGCTTTTGACAGCAGGCACGCCTCTTTACTAGCCAAATTGATATTTCGTGTCTGCTCACACTATAAAGCGCACACCCAGTTTACCTCTACCAATCTTCAATTCACTTGCTTTGTGTTCAACACTGTGCTGTTACTTGCAAGGCGTTTGCGTCAGTATGCCTATACATATATCCAATAACAAGTCAAACATGTATTCTTTCTGACAAAAACCCTGCAGGGCAATTTTTGCATATGGTCCAGGGTCTGATGACCATGCGTGTTTTCAGTACAACCTGTTGCTTCAGCAAGAGAGCCAGATGAGCTGCAGCAGTTTGCAAATTGGGCTTGTTCTTGCTCACGGCTTGACATGAACACAACTGCTCTGCAGGGCCAGCGTCTGCAATTGACTTCCAGCAGCCTCTTGCTCTTCCTCCTCTAGTTGTAGAATGGGCCAGGGTAGCAGAAGATGAGAAGGCCACTCCTGATGAGATCATAGGCGACCTCACTGCCAGCACACTTCCAGGACCAGCAGACATTGCAGACATTGTGAACCCAGCAAACCCTGACTCACCAGCATCAAGCATCGCCAACAAGGTCATAGAGAATGTGCAGTCTGGGCCAACATCAGCTCAGAAAGCTTTGAGTGATGCCCTTGGGAACCCGGCCTCTGATGTTGCACCCAAGCTGCAAGACGCCATTGAGTCCCCTGCAGAGCTCTTGAAACCTGGTCGAGAGGTGGGTTCTGCTGCACAGCATATCTGTGCATTGCACAGTGGCGCTTGGGCTTTGTGCCAGTCTAAGCGGCTGCAGATGTGTCAATGTGAGCAAATTGTTTGAGTGATTGGAAGCCACCACCACAGCAGCAGCACATTGCATAGATTTTCAGCAGAATTTCCAATTTCCACACTTTGTTAGTTTAGACCACCAGCAGGTTTGACCTGCCTGCTAGGCAGAAGCTTCTGTTGTTGACTCATGTGCTGCAGCGTGGTCAGCGCACTGCATCTGTATAGCATATTTCTCATGATGCTGTTAGGTTGTCTACTACCTGTTGTTGTCATATCAAGCAAGTCAAAACGTTCAACATCTTTGCTTTGTGCTGTTGGTCTTTGTTGAGCTAGTCCAAAGCGCCACAGCATGCTGCAACAGTGCATGATATCACCCTCTTGTTCCTGTAGGTTCTGGTGCAGCGGTTGCAGAAAGACATTTTGCCAAAGATAGAGAGTCAGATTGCTGAGCTGTCAAAGCAAGACGAACCAAATGATGCTACAAAGGCCATCACCAAGCAGCTCAAGGTACATACTTATCTTCAGTCTTACAATAGTTGTCTAGCATGCGTGTTATCCTGCTATGACAACACAGCTGAGCCACGCTGTACGCCATGAGTCAGTGTCTGCAGATGTGCTCAGGTGGTGTCTGTTGCTGTTGCATAGCAGACATGTTGTGGGTATCATTGCAGACGGACGTTAGTTTTAGGACATGATAGGTTGCCTATTCACTTTTGGAAATCTATCGTTGGCTGAGGTTATGCAGTGCAAGATACTGGACTACAAACAATGCTGTAACATCCGTTCTTGCTTTGCAGTCAGTCCAGACAGACATCAACCGACTGGTGGTAGATGTGCAAGGGGGAAAGACAGATGCAATTCAGGCAGATGCCAGCGGTCTGCAGCAGCAATTTGATGCCTTGAGAAAAGCCATCCCTAGACTAAACCCAAAGAATGGTGACAAAGCTACCATTGCTGAGAGGAACACAGCTGTTCCATCTGCTGGCACTGAGTAAGTATCACAGCAGTGGCAGGATGGTTTTGTCATTGACAGACCACAGTCTGTGAAGCATAGTTGTGCACTTTTCCTGCCACTGATCTGCAGTCATTGTTGTCTAACCGTTTTGCGCCAAGATCACAGTGTTTGTCAAGGGCTGTTACAAGACAGCAAAGTAGGCAGGGTTTCATGATTTCATTGCTAGGTGCTTTTGCCATTTCCAGGCGTATCTTGTGCTGTTAGGCAGACAAATGCAGCATGTTTGAGGTTGCTCTGCCTCTACCTCTTGCCACGTGCCAACTTTCTTTCTCTATTGTTGCTACACCATATGTGTCACAGCTCACCGTATACATACGTTTATACCACTATCAGTAATAAAGGTACCTGCAGACAGCATTGACTGTAACATATTGACTGGCATGATAATCTATGACCATCATCGCATGCTATTTGGAATTTTTGCCATCTGCAATTGTGCCCACAGCTTGTCCTCAACAATTGATCAGATATTGAGTGCTGCCTGGATCTGTCATAGCACTAGTGTGGCGTCAACTGGGAATGCACTGCAAACTGGGTCAGAGACCAGGCGTCTCTGAGTATTTGGGTATTTATAATGGTAATCCTCTTGCCAGCGTTCTCATAACGCTTTGCAAGCAAAACCTTATATCTGGTTTCAGAGCACAGCGTGACCCATTTGCCTACCTTTCGCGCAGCGAAAGAACTTGCCTGAAGTTGCCTGTGCTTGAGCGACGTTGCGTCTCTGCCTCACATTGTTGGGCTGAATAGTCGTGCTGAAGAACCGACCTACCGTAGGTTGTATGGGTGACTTTGACCTGCACGCAAACATGCCGGCTTTCAGCCCCGCGCCCAGCTGGGATCAGTCGCTTGATATTCTAGACGGATTTGAGCAGTTTATGGACACAACGCCAAATGTGCCTGCTGCTAGCTTTGCTGCTCAAGGGTTCAGCTCAGCTCCTGAGGTCACAGCCGATAGCTCGCTCGACAGCCCGACACAGCAGCTCAGTTCGCGGGAGGTGACTAAGCGCAACAATAGGATCGCACAAAAACGTTTCCGGGAACGCCGAAAGGTGAGTCAGCAAATCTCAAGCGCAGTGTAACAACACAAGGATCATACAATCCTGCTTGTGAAAAGCAATTTTGTAGTTGGCAACCTCAAGAATAGCCCTAAAATGTTCAGGTGAAATCTCAGACCCTTGAGGTTGAGCTTGCCGAAACTAAAGCGCAGCTGGAGGAGCTGAAAGGCAGACATAAGCAACTGGTAATACGTAACACCCTGCTAGAGAAGGTGACGCAGTTCAACCAGCAACAGCCACCCCCTGTAGAAGACAAAGATCAGGTGAACGCTCATGCTGAGTGCTATGCTCCTCCTTCTTTGTCCATTCCAGGGCTACCAAGTGCTGGCCTGCCCTAGTGACCCAGTGCACAGCCTCTTCTGCCCCAACCCCCATTGTTCACAGGACTCGTATGCAACCTTCCCACAGCTGCAATGAGTGCGTGCAGTTAGCCTGCATGCAAGGCCCCAGCTATCAGGTCCACTCATTGCAGCATAATCAGCTCATGCTGCAGGCCTTGCCAGACATCCGCAGAGACCATGGAATTGAGTGGGCGTCTGACCCTTTGATAGCCCAGTTGTCCCAGGTCCCCTCCTTGACACTGACAATCTGGGATGACAAAGAGCAAAGCATAGCAGTGAAGGAGCTTGGAAATATGTCACTTCCTGAGTTTGCTAAGCTCTATTCAGTGAGTCTCCTAGCTTTACTCATCAAGTCAGCTGCAGAGTGAGTTGTTTGTCCATGCACTCTATGTACTGCTCACCAGAGCAGTTGTCGATACTTTTGAATCTCTAATCATGTTGCTGCATGTGGGGTCAGTCACTCAGACTGATCACAGCAAATGGTGTACACCGCTAGCCTAGCCAGTGTACTTTTGCTCAATAGGCTTTGCTTTTTCTTGTGCATTCAATGTTTTCATATCATACAGCCATGCTTCGGCTTGCCTGTGCAAAGCTTGCTGTTCCACATCAGCTGAGATGCACTTAGCTTGCATGCTGGCTTTGCCCATCTGCAATGTTTCTCACTCTGTTGGGCATGCAGGAGTATGTACGCAAACTTGGCACCTGTCTGGTGGAACTGTCAGCAGACAGCCAGAATCGAGACGCCACACAGCGGCTGCAAAAATGGGTCACAGAAGTCAACTCCATTTTTGCTATCACATGCATCTGCAAACAGAGTGGTCTTGCTAGCTTTCGCCGAGGCAAAATGGATGATGCAACTGTTCTGCCAGATACCCTTCCCAGCGATGCTGTCTATCATGAAATCATGGTGAGTCTCATAGTTCATCTGTTCTGTCTACGCGCCTGCCTGCACCACCCCCTCCCCACTCCCACTCCTCCAGCAACAAGCTTGAGAATGCTTGAACTGCCGTTGTACAGACGCCTCTTTACACTTGGCCAGAAAGGCTTTGCTGCAAGGGCTTCCACAGGAGGTACTGGCCCCACAAACTGAACAAGAGCTGGCAAGTCAACTTGTTAATCATGGTGTGATGTGACCAAATGTATGCTGTGCAATGAGTGCGCATGCAACTGTGCACGCTTCATGGGAAATGTGTGTCTACAGGAAGCTATGGACCACTCAGAGGAGCAACTACAGGATCTCATGCTTGTGCGCCGCCTTTTCTGTGCTCAGATGGGACAGCTGGCTCGGGACAGAGAGGCACTGCTCAACAAGTTGCTGGGTGTCAACAGTGTTGATGTCAATGTGCTGATGTATGCAAATGACAGGCTGGCACAGCTCACCCATCTAACAGCGCAGTTGCGCAACCAAGCTGCAGCAGAGTTCCAAATGTACCTTCAGCTTGCTGCAGCCTTTTACCGCGGGGTAAGCATGACATTCTCAAAACAGGCAAACCTAGATTGTGAGTTGTGATTGTATGCAAGCCTCATCATTGGATGTGAGGCGGTGATGTGAGCACAATTGAACATGTCACCAGCTGCGCTGCATGCACTAGCCCTGCGAGTGCTGAGTCAGCGTCTTTGTGTGATGTGCAGATTCACACATCCAGACAGCTTGCTGCCGCCATGGTGCATGCATATCCACACACACCTAGCTATCACTTGCTGGAGAGGCTGGCCAAGGATAGAGGCGAGCCCTCTATGGAACAGCTAGCAGCTGACACATCAGTGGATGGCTTGCAGCATGCAGCTAACTGGGAGCAGGTTGAGACATACCTGCAGAAGATAACGATGAACAACATGCATGAGTATGTGCCAATGTCAGAAAGAACACGGTGACATCGTGTGATGGGGATAATTGTATTATAAGTTGCAGGCTCTTGTTGCCTATACAGACAATGCCAAGGCTTGTTCAGGTTTCGGCTGTACACCTGTGCTACTGGTATGAGTTGTGTGGGTGTTGTGAGTCAGACAGGTAGTCAATTAGCAGAGGCATTCCTGTTGAGCTGCATAAGGATCAGGATGCATCTGTATGGGTAATATAAGATTCATTCTGCATTTTCCGTGTAATGCGAACATACGGGTAGAGTCTGCAGACCACTGGTTATTTAGACCTTCAGACAACTTCTTACAGATGACCAAAGACTTTGAGTGCTTCGCCAAAATGTTTCGAGTGATTGATGAATTCATTTGTTGCAGACCTTTGAGTTACTTCAAGTTACTTCAAGTTGACAAAACTATTGCAGTAAGCCGGTTTGTTTTCCTGAGGTCTGCCAGGCTGTGCTGTCTATATCGGACGCTTTTACCGAAGCGGTATTGAATTTTTCAGCAAATTCTGGCCAGCATATGCTGATGCTCCATGCAATTTGCTTTGAAAGCTACAGACTGCTGGAAAGCACTTCGGCTCTTTACATATCTCGAAACGTATATACTAAGCAATGTTGAGACTCCATGTAAGCCGGATCAGAGTCAACAGTCAGCAGGGTGCTTATGTACTTTGCTGTAAACTAATCTGTCTTGATTTTGCAGGGGTTGCATCACCTTGGAGTTTTAGGGTTTGTCGTATCCGATCGGATCTGGCTTCAGACATTCGCTCGTAGTATCAGCTTGCATGCAGTTGCGCAGCACAGCTTGCCACAGTGCAGCATCGCCGAGCATCTTTAGCATCTGGAGATAAACAGCTCCTTTGCAGCCTTGCCGTCTGGCCCTGCACCAAATCTCGTGCACGCGTGACATCCAAAGGGATGCTTTTAGTCAACGGGCAGGGCTCGGGACAGTTGCATAGGTTGCCACCGTGCCAGGCAATACATCAGGAGTATCCCGGATTGACAGCGTCTGCTCACATCAACAGACATCTGAGTCGCAAGGCAAGTTTGCGTTGAAGAAGACTATTGAGCCCGATCACTCGCGCTTCCAGTACGTCAAAAGACGGACAACTCTTGCAGGCGTTGAAGCAGCGACACTACAGATCGAGTCACAAGCGAAGTTCTATCCAGATGCAAGCAGCCCCAGTATGTGCTGACATGATACTCAAGCCATGCGTGAAAGTTCAGAGTCTGTTTGCCTGGTTTAGTCATGACAGGCTTTGCAGGCTATTGAAAAGGAAGAAGCTGTGGAAAGTGCCCCAGCTACTCTTTGTAAGGAAGATGCAAGTAGCGACGAAAGCATGCGGGTCAAATTCGAACAAGCTGTTCGGAAAGCTCAGGATGAAATTTGTAAAGCCGTCTCAGACTTGGATGGCAAAGAGTTCCATGAGGATGCCTGGACAAGACCAGGAGGTGGTGGTGGAGTGTCAAGAGTCCTACAGGTAGTTGCCACTTGCACTTAGCAAAGCACGCATGCATTACAAACAGCGTGCAACCTGTCACTAGCAAGCCTAGTACCCACATTGCGGCTCATCTTACTTTGCAACTGTCATTCTTGAGATATCACCATTGAAAAGACACGTCGTTCAGAAGGCACCTTTTCACCTCACTCCACGCACAGGGTGGCAATGTATGGGAGAAAGCTGGAGTGAATGTGTCTGTGGTGTATGGCAGCATGCCTCCTGAGGCCTACAGAGCAGCCACAGGCACCACCAAGAACCTAGGCAAAGAGAATGGAGCTCAAGACAGAGTGCCCTTCTTTGCATGTGGCATCAGCTCTGTCATGCATCCCCACAACCCCTTTGCTCTCATCATGCACTTCAACTACAGGTGAACACAGTGTGTAGTCAAAGACCGCTTCAGTAAATCATCACTGTGCCTCATGCTCTTGCTCTTGTGACGTTGTCATGATTTTCTGCTGCCACGAAGGTACTACTGAGTGCAAGCACAATGCATGTAGGTGCTGCAAAACCTTTGAAACATGAAATCCCTATTGCTGTAGACGGCTCAACATTTGTCATGACATTGCTTGCTCTGCTCTGCTGTGCTCTGCTACGCTATGCTATGCTCTGTTTTGCTCTGCTCTGCTCTGCTTTGCTCTGCTCTGCTGACCCAAACGAAATTTATGCAGTATTGATGTGGACCACTATCCTGACTTCATGGCGGCAAGCTCAGCTCATGCTGAAAGGTCAAGCTATTTACCCACAGTCATAATCCTTGAAAGGATGCATGTCAAAGGTATTGTCATCTGCCTACTGTGAGTATCTGAACACTGCTGCAGATATTTTGAGACTGAGGAGTGGAACGGCATCCCCAGTCAATGGTGGTTTGGTGGTGGCACTGACATCACTCCCTCATATGTCAATGCAGAGGACCTCAAGCACTTCCACGGCTCATATAAGGTAAAGGCCTGCATGCCTGTTGTTGGGCTTCCTGCAGACACGTCTGCCGCAAACTGTACAGATGCAGTTGCCTTGTCAGATCTGTGAATAGCTTGAGCACAGGCCGCATCCACATGACATGTTGTCAATGTAGTACTCAATCAAGGTACCCGGGGCGTGCTGGTAGCACCATTTGAATCATCTCAAAAGCACAGCTGAGATTTTGAAAAGCACAGCATTCACGACTACCCTTTTGCATTGAACTGGTGTCAGTCATTGCTCTGTGTGAAGAAACCGTCACATGCACAGAAATTTACCATCATTTGGTCGTCTTCAAAGTTCTTGATGTTCTTTTTGCCTGCTATGCCTTGATCGCTGTCTTGCTTGTGACTGCGCTGAGAAGCGTGCTGCATGACAGCTTGTTACCTCAGCAGCTCATATCGTTTTGTCACTGAGGCACTCAAGTTTGCCTCATGCTGTCCCAGGCTGTCTGTGATAAGCATGACCCTGAGTATTGGCCCAAGTTCAAGAAGTGGTGTGATGACTACTTTGTGATCAAGCATCGCAACAATGAGCGCAGAGGCTGTGGCGGCATCTTCTTCGATGACCTGAACAACAAGGATGCCGACACCATTTTCAGCTTTTCTCAAGATTGCCAGAAAGCTGTGGTATGTTCCAGTGATCTGTTGGCTAATAAGTGCACAGCTGTCATAGCGTGCAGGACATGATTGTCTCGTGTTGCTTGCACTGCAGTGTTGCAAAGTCTCTGTAGGATGTCAGTGGTGGCGTATTTGCTTCTCTTAGTCAGTACTTGAGGAAAGTTTGATGATGTCATCCTGATGTGACAATGGTGTCAGATGAAGCTTATGCTTGCCCTGCAGGTGGACTCATATCTGCCCATTGTTGCTCAACATAAAGATGACAAGTTCAGTGAGGAACAAAAGCACTGGCAGCAGATGCGGCGAGGCAGATATGTTGAGTTCAATCTGGTATGCAACTCAGCCACACTAGATGTCAGTGCACAGAGTGGTATCAAATTTTCCAATTTGTTGAAATACATGACCACCTTGCTGCATAGTTGCTGTCACGGTTGGCAACATAGCCATCACTTCCTGCTGACAGTGAGTGCTTTCCTTGTCAGTGAAGTATACTGTGTCCTTTCACATGCAAAACAGCATGTGAAAGAGATTGGTTGCATGTAATGCAGCCAAGGAGGTATCAGGCAGGGCCTCAAGACACTTCACGTCAATGTGTGCAGGTGTATGACAGAGGCACCACTTTTGGGCTGAAGACTGGAGGCAGAATAGAATCAATACTTATGTCATTGCCTTTGACCTCACGATGGGAGTACAATGTGCAACCTGAGGCTGGTTCTCCTGAAGCTGACTTGCTCGATGCTTGCCTGACCCCCCGAGAATGGGCATAGACAGTGCCTGCTGGTGCTAGCAACTGTAGCTGATGAAAATTAGAGTAGTGATTTCATGCAAAATCTGCTGTGTGACCACACAACATGTCTGGGCATGTCTGATCTAGAATCGAGTCGCACTTGCTAATGGCTAATTCACGTCATCAGGTTCGGAATTCGCATGAAGGGTTTGTAGCATGCATTGCACGTTCCAAGGATCGGTTTTCTGGCATTTCGGGCTCTGGCCCGCGCGGATCTCACTGTGCATTGCTGTAATCTTTATTACCGCTTGTGAATACTGCAGCGACAGCCTGCACGTCGCTGTCAAGGTGTACCGAACACATCCAGTTGCATGAGTGATCTGGACTTGCAAACCGCTGGCGTGCAGCGTCCGCTTTGGTAGAGGTACTTAGGTACGTCACCTGACAGTCTGTCTAGCTCGATGGCGTCGTGCGAGGCCGTGCGCCTATAGGCGACTGTCTTAGTTGAGATGTTGCAACCCGCAGGTTGTCTATTCAAGCCTCAAGCCAGTGGCAACGCATGGCAGCCTTTGGCAATTCTTCATTTGGCGCAGCGGCTTCTGGAGCTGGCAACTACAACCCAAACAAAGACGCAGAGCTAGTATCACCCCCCACAGATGCCATTAGCAGTCTCCATTTCAGCCCTACCTCCAACTTCCTGACTGTCACATCTTGGGACAACCAGGTCAGATGCTACGAAGTCCAGCCGAACGGGCAGTCGCAGCCAAAAGCAGCTTTCTCACATGCAGCCCCAGTGTTGTGTAGCGCCTGGAGCAGCGATGGATCAAAGGTCTTCTCAGCAGGCTGTGACAATGAA
>JAABUK010011582.1_pt1 | contig 11439 bp, 4 predicted proteins | sample 5559141 | NCBI WGS metagenome assembly JAABUK01 (sample SAMN10711869, study PRJNA513367) | rock metagenome | isolation source: Antarctica rocks | place: Antarctica: Victoria Land, Pudding Butte nord | collected 2016-01-03 | reverse complement strand
TTATATTTAAGATTATTAGATATAAACTATAATAGAATATAGCGCAATCCTCAGATTATATTCTTATTAAGACTTAATTATATCTTTACACGCAATTATTTATAATTAGATAAAAAAGAAACTAGAAAATATTAGATAGTATATATCTACTAAAATCACTAGCCAGAAGCTCTATATAAACTTAAAAGATTATAATAAAAGAGTAACTTAATATAGTAATTCACGCGCTTATATAAGTAGTTATAAGAGTAATCAAGAAAAGCACTTTCTAATATAAAGAGATAAGATAGTTAAAGAAATACTAATCTTAAGAATATAAAGAAATAGTAATTAATATACATCAGAAATATTATAATCTATAATAAGAATAAATATTAGAATCTGAGAAGTTATATTAAGAGATAAGAAGAAAGAAGATAGAAATCATTTATAGATATAAGATAATAAGCTTTTATAAAAGAATTAAGAAGATCGCAAATAACGCGGAAGAGATATAAAAACTCATAAAATAAGCTAAAAAGAAGAGAGAAGTATTAAGAGAGTCATTATAATTACCGCAACTAATAATAATAAAGAATAATAGGGAAATAGTAATAATAAGTCTAATAAAGAAGTTAAAGATATTAAGAGAAAAGTTTTTTCCTCTCTTATAATTAATAGATCTTAAGAACTTTTAGCTTATAAACTTTCTTAACTTAATTTAAATGATTACGAATATTAATAAGAAGAAGATAATAAAGATAATATACAGGATATTAAATAATAAAGTATCAGAATCAGATAAAATTCTAAATTAAGTATTAAAAATAGTAGAAGAATAACTAGTTCCTCGGCTAATTATAATCTTTAACATATTAATACAGCTAGAATATCATCTATTAATCTAAAAGATAATAGTTACGCTCGCTATAAGAAAACTAAATAAGAAGAATTATAATAACTCAAAAATATATCAACTAATCGCCCTATTAAATATAATAGGGAAACTACTGAAACTCATAATCACTCGCAAACTATTATATCTTACTGAAACTCATTATCTTCTTTCAAATTCTTAAATAGAAGTAAGAAAGAAGAGATTTACTAAGATAATATTTTAATTAATAATAGAGTAAGTTCATATTATATAGAGTCTTCTAGAAAGATTATAAGTTACATCTATATTATATATAAATATTAGTAAAGTCTTTAACTATATTACTTATAAGAGACTTATTATAAGTCTTCACAGTTGTAAAATTTTAATTATACTCACCCGCTAGATATAAAGCTTTCTAATCAAAAGAATAATCATTATTAAGATCTTTAAGAGAGAGTCGCAATAGTTTATAACTAAGATAGAAATTTCATAAGAATCTCTAATCTCGCTAATTCTTTTCCTTTTTTTTATAGCGAAACTCCTGAATATAATTAACAACTCATTATTATAAATATCTATAATAGACTTCGTGAATAACACTTATATACTTACTTATAATCACTTAACAAAAAGAAATTATATAGTGCTTAAATAAATTCATAAAAAATATATAAAATAAATAAAGAGATATAAAGCAAAATTCGCGCTAGAAAAATATAAATTGATTCACTTTACTATATAACTAAAACACTTTAATATAAAGATTATAATTAATATTAATAGAATATAAAAGAAGATAAGCGGGTCTGTTTGAGTACTAGAAGTATAGATTAACTCTAAGCTAAAATAGAGAGCTCATCTTAAAGAAATTATAAGTAAGTTTAAATTATAAAGTCTTGTATTAAGTCACATCTCTATATTAATATAAGAAGTCTATTTTAAGATAACATGATTAGTCTACATCTCTATAATCTAACCCGCTATTATATATAACGCAATAATATAATACAGCCCGTAAGAAACTGAAATAGCTCATAAAGAAATGAAGAAACTACTTAATATATTATAGATAAAAAGTCTCAGATTAGTCTTAGAAGTATATCAGATTATACATTCTTATATTTTTAAAAAAGAGACTCAGATCTTATTAATCAGTACTATTATAAAAAGACACATAATAAATATAGTTAGAAGAAGAATCAATTCTAAGACGGGATAAATTATTACTAATATCTGCGCACGAATAAGATTAAGAGTAGTTAGATCTAAAATCAAAAAAAAGAATAATAAAAGAATATTTAATAAGTCTTATTTACTTTAACTTAAATCTATACTCTTAATATAAATATAAAACCGCGAGATATTATAATAGATATTAATAGTAAATGTAAAATCCCTCTTATTTATAAGTAAGATATATAAGATAGTAGAGAGGAGTTAGAAGATATACTAAATAGCATATCTCAATACTCTTTTAAACACCCGTATAAAATTCTCGGTAATAATAAAAATTAATTATAAAGAAACGCAAATCTATAAAGAGATTAATAAATTAACATGCTCATTAATAACTTAGATATAAATAGAAAAGATAGATTTAAATATATTTCTAGTAGATTAGAGAGTGCCGAAATATATAATATAATATCCGTATAAATAAAAAAGATAGATAGTAAAGCACGTCATCCGCTTCTACTCTATTTACGCGAAAGATCGGGAGAATTTATTTCGAGAAGCAGATACACGTGACTACTCGCAAATACTTACATCTTCACATAACGCAAAAACAGCGGCAAGATAACTCTAATAGAGAAGTCTTCTATATTAATTTTAAATAAAACTTAATAATTAGAAATGAAATATAATTTATCACATCTCTTTATAAATAATAATAACTATTTAATATATAGTAAAATCTTGGAGATTAATATAGAGTGATAAGTTTTTATCTCTTAAAGAATTTTCTTACTTAAAATTCTATAGATTATCTCTCATGAGCTAGATATAAAGTTTAATAGATGTAAGACTGAATAATAATAATATTAAGACTGCACTCAATTTTAACATTATAACACGGGAACATTATTTCTAATAAAAGAATATTATTAGTTTAATAACACAAGAAATACTTTTATATTTATCTTCTGAATTAAAAATAAGAAAATAATGAAAATTTCATTTTACTTACATTCTACTTATCTTTTATATTAATTATTATTATAATACTAACTTATTTTAATAATAATTATTTTAATATTATAGAATTATAATTTATTACTTCTTAAAGTTAGAGATAACAGACGCAGATAATAAAGTTTAAGTAAGTTAATAAATATTTTTAATTTGCAATATTAAATAAATACAGCTTTTTAATTTTAAAATAATAATTAATACTAAGAATAATTATAAGAAGAAATCATATTTTAAGAAAGATAAGATAACAGCAAGAGAAAGACTTATCGCTGCTACTGTAAAATAACTTAGAAAGATAGATATTAAAGCTTTAGATTTTAAGAAGAGCATTATTAAAAAGTTAAATAATAGAAGAGATTTTAAATTCCGCGTTAAAAGAATTATTAAAAAGATTTTAAAGATAAATAATAAAAAGACTGTAAATTCTTTAAAAATTTATTATATAAAGTTAGAAAGTAAGTTATAATAATGATTAATATAATATGAAAATATATTAATAAATATTTAATAAAAGTATTGAGAGAGATTAGATATTATTAAAAAAGCAATAAGCTACTTATTCTTAAAGTATTATTTCAAAGATTAATAAAAGAAATTATTTTCAGTAAGACTAAATCTTAAGTTTAAAGATAATAAGCTTCTATAATTAATATAATATAGAAGTTTATAAAAGTATATTTAATATCTTTCTTTAAAGATATGATTATTCTGTTTTTAAATTATAATAATAATTAATATAATTAATAATTTAAGATATAAATCTTTGCGTAACTCATATTAAAAGAATTATTATTTAAAGTAAGAATATATAATTAATTAAAAGACTGAGAGAGAGAAGATAATACTTAGAATAATTATTAATAGTTGATTAATTACAGATTATATAGTTAATAGAGATATTATAGAATGTCTTAACTTATAAAAGTCTTTAATTATTATAATAATTAGTATAACTATATATATTCTTCTTATAAATCTAAAATCTCTATATTATAATATTTACTTCTTTTTAATTAGATTAGTAAAAATATTTCTTGATATTCTTGATAGTTTAATTGGAGGATCGAATTGAATCAGATCTGATTTAGTTCGATCTGATCTTTCAAATCTTAGAATTAAAGATCGGATGATCCGATCTTATATAGATTGAGATTGAATTGAATCGAATTATTACGCAGTTTAATATTAAGCTTATTTATAAAATCTATTTTATTATTAAAGAGTATAAGAATTAATTTAAAGAAGATCTAATAAAAATAAGTTAATTGTTATAATAAGAAATTAGCAATCGATAGATTAAGCAGAAGACTAAGAAATAAGATCTTATTTACGTATAAGTGTCTTGTGAAACTACAATAGATCTGTTCTTGATAACTGTGATTGATAAGAATGATTATAGATTAAGATATTAAGAGAGGTGCTCGAGAATGCTTAATAGAAGTATTTAGAAGTAAGTGCTCGAGAGTACTTAAAAGAAGTACTCAGGAGCACAGAATATAGATTATAATTAATGATTATATAAATAAATGTTTATCTCTTAGATTTATAGTCTCTTCTTTTATAATCAATTTATATTATCAATTACACTCTATCTTTAACTCTTTTATATAAGAATAGTAATTTCTATTTATAACTCTCTAATATCTGAATCTTATTATAATTAGACTTGACAGTACTTAATATTTTAACTATTTATTATCGGATATTAGTCACTTTATTATAATAGATCTTATCAACGCGAACATATCACACTCTAAATATGAATAACTTTAGAAAGATATCGCTGATATAGACTATATCTCTCTTAAGATTAATACTTTTAATATATTTCATGAAAATAGAAAAAAGTTTAGAGCTTTCTTAACTTAAGTTGATATATATATTTGATTTAATATTTAGAAGCTGAGAATCGCCGAAGTTAAGATAATATTCGTAGTTACTTATCTTAAGAATGAAGTTTTTAATTGATTTGAATTTTATCTAACAAATTACTTAAAGAAGTTTGTGAAGAATAAAAAGATCGAAATTAAGAGAATCTTCTTTAATTATACTTACTTTAAGAAGTGTATTTAACAAGTATATAAGAGAGTGAATAAAGAATGAATAGCTAAACAAGAGATTTAAAAACTTTGATAGATAGACTTAGTAATAGAGTATGTATTTAAGTTTTAATAGATTATATTATAGATTAAGTGAGATGATGTAATGCTTATAATAAAATATTATCTAAAACTGAAAGATTTGATTAAGAACGAGTTGACTTGAATTAAGAGATTAGATGAATTAGAAAGTTTAGTTGGCATATTTATTAAGATAGATAATTATCTGTACGAAAGATAGATGGAAAAAGAATAAGAATAATCTTAAATATTCATTTTCGAAAAGTATTGTAAGAGAGAATATTAAATTAAATAAGTTTAATATTCTTGAGAAATAAATTTGGATATTATAAATCAAAGAAAGTTTGAAAAGAAATCTAATTAAGATAAACTCTCTTTAGTTTAGTGAGAGAAGCGAATAAAAAAGAACTTATATCTCTATTATAATAAATCTAGATATCGAGTTAATAATTATCTTAATAAACAATAGTTACACGCGATCTTAAGAAAATTAATGAAATAGAGAACGAACAAATTAGATAATATATGAAATGTTAGCTGCGCTGATATCGAGATATTATTATTGAAAATAGTTGTTAAACTATTTAAGCAGATTCGCGATAAAAAACTTATAAAATTATTTCACGTCTACTTATCTTAAACTGTTTATTATAACGATTAATGCGCTATTTATAGATTAGATAAGAATGACTTTAAGTAATATCTCAAGAAATTTAGATAGAAGAAGATGAAATAATTATTAAGTATTATCTTCAAGATATCTTAGAAGCGAGTATTAAGTAATCTTAAATATAATAAGAATTATATGGAAATGATTATTAAATTCTAAAAATTAATATCGTGTATAAATATAAATTGTAAGTTGGAATCGCAATATCAGCATAAAATATATATATTCAAGAAAATATCTTAAAGAATTAAGTTGAAATTATAATTATAAATATATCGCACAAAGAATTGTTCGAATTAAAATCAAGAATAGATTTATTATCATTAGAGCAGTAATCTTTAAGAAGTAATTAATTTATATAAGATTGATATTTCAGCTTATCTTGAAGAGATTTAAAGCGTAAGTATGACGCAAATTTAAGAATTTGAGAAATCAAAAATAATAAGAGTGGTTTGCAATAAAGAATATCGCATCTCTTACGAGTTATATATATACTTTCCGTGCGATAAATTAAAATATTACTTTATAAAAGAAGAACATACTTATTTCAGAAATTATTAATTTAAAGAGTTAAAAAACGGAAAGACTCTTTATATTAGAGATTTAATAAAGAATCTCTTCTTAAATCTCAAAAATTAATTGCTATTAATATTAATTATGTATAATATATAATCTTGTAGAGACACATTAAATAGTAAAAAGCTAAGATTATAATAGATTCTGAAGTTACTGGAAATTATATCTTTTCAGCGTACGTGACTCGCTTTCATCTGTTTACTCGAAAAAAGAATAAATTCTATCGCTTAATATTAGTAGACAAAAGTTTTATTGAGTAAAATCAAGAATAAGTTAAGATAGAGACTTATTCGCTCAATCTATTTATATAATAATATATCGAAAAGATGATATTAAATATCGTGGAAATTAAATATAATATAATTCTAGGCATTTCATAACTGAAAGCTTATAATTTAGTGATTAGCTGAAAACAGCGGATTATTAGCTTTCTTAACTGCGCCTGCGAAATAATTATAATAATAGTATTATTCAGTAAGATAATATGAGTAAAATCTGATAATAAATGCTTAGTAGAAATAACAGAGAAATCTTCCGAGTATTTATCTAAATATAATGAATTTGAATATTTGTTTATTAAGAATAAAAGCGCATCTGCGTTATCTGAATATTAATTTTGAGATTATGAAATTCTGTTGAAACTTGATAAGAAATTCACGTATAAATCTATCTATTCTCTTTCTGAGAAAGAATTTAAGATTTTACAAGAATATCTTAATAAGAATTAAAGAAAAGGATTTATTTAATTCTCAACTTTATTTATAGAATACTCAGTTCTATTCATTTTAAAATTAAATAAGAAAATGCGTTTATATATTAATTATTAATAATTAAATAATATAATCATAAAAAATCGTTACGCATTATCTCTCATCTCTGAGTTATATGATTATATTTGTGAAGTTAAGTGATTTATAATACTTAACTTACGGGAAGTATATAATTTAATGAGAATGAAAAAAGGAGAGAAATAGAAAATAGTATTTCAAACTCGTTATAGTTATTACGAGTATCTAATCATATTATTTAAATTGATAAATGTTTTAATCTTCTTTCAATCTCTGATAAATAATATTCTTAAGAAATATCTAGATCAATTCTATATTACTTATCTTAATAATATTTTCATATATTTTAAAATCAAAGAATAATATATTAAACACATTTAAAAGATACTTCGCGCTCTTTAAACGAAAAATCTATTAGTGAAGATTAAGAAATGCGAGTTTTATAAGTAAAGTATTAAGTTTCTTAGATTTATTTTAATAATTATAAGAATCTAGATAAATCAATTTAAGATTATAATTATATTTGAATGACCGCAATTTATATTAGTGAAGAAATTATAATCATTTCTTGAATTTATTAATTTTTATCGAAGATTTATTACGAATTACTTAAAAATAATCGCCTCATTAACACAAATAATTAGAAAGAAAGTATTCTTTATCTGAGAAATAGAAGTAAAGTCTTTGTTTTAGAAATTGAAATAGAAGTTTATAATAATTCTTATTCTTATAATATTTAACTCTAAGAGATAGATTATACTTAAGATAGATATATCAGATTATATTATTAATATATATATAAGTCAATCTAATAATAAAGAATGATTGAGATCTATTATCTTCTATTCTAAAAAAATGATTTCTACGGAATTTAATTATAAGATTTATAATAAGAAACTTCTAGTTATAATTATCGCATTTAATAAATGATGAGTATATTTAAAAGGATTTAAGTATTCTGTAAAAGTTTATATAAATTATAAAAATCTGTTATACTTTATCACTATTAAAGTGTTGAATAGATGTTAGATATAATAGTCTGAGCTATTATTAGTATATAACTTTAAAATATTCTATTAAAAAGAAAATAATAACGTTAAAGTCGATGCTTTAAGCTGTTGAGTAGATCACACCCGAGATATTAAATCCGCTTTATAATCAGTTTTACATAAGAATTCAGACGGGTCTATAATATATAATTATATTATAATCGCTTTAATATTTCGAATCTCTAATCAAGATTAGAAACGCCGAATTATCAGATTATACTTAAATGATTGTTTATTTCGTGAAATTTGAAAGAATCCCGAAAAATACTCAGTCTTTTAATAATAGAATAGTGGGCTGATTCTGTATAAGAGACTGATATATATCACAAATCAAGTTAAAGAAACGATTCTCCGATAATATTATGAGAAGATCTCTTATAAGTATTAAGAAATAGAAAAAACTCTGAAATATATTTTCAAATTTTATTATTTTTCTGGGATGAATAAAGTAGTTTAATAGTAAATTACTAATTATGATATCTGTTAAAAAACAAAGTACTTTCGATATAAATTATACGGGAAGATGTAATTATTAAAAATATTAAAAGAAGCTTGAAAATTTATAATATTAGACTTTATTATTAAGTTACTCTTATTCAAAGATTTAATAATAAATATTAGTTATAATAATATTTTAATTATTACTAATAGATTAATAAAGTACGTATACTTCATCAACTATTTGAAAGTATCTAATACGGAGAATCTAATCTACACGTTTCTGCGAACAATATTCGCAAATCATAATATGTTAGCAGAAATCCTCTTTAATTGAGATAAGTTATTCACTTTTAAATTTTGGAAATTATTAATAGATCAGCTTAGAATTAAGTATAAGCTATTAATTGTTTATCACTCATAAATAGATGAATAAACTGAAAGAATTAATTAAACACTGAAATAATATTTATAATGTTACATAAATTATCGCTAGAATAATTGAATAGTACTTTTATTGTTAGCGCAGTTCACGTATAATAGTATATTAATAGCAATCGAAGTGTTATCATTTTATGCGAATTATAAATATGAATCTATTTTGTATAGATAATTAAGAGAAGTGAAATAACTTATATAAAAAGCAGTTATCAGCATATAATTATTAACTAATTTACATTAAGAATTGATAAAAGATCTTAAGTTCATCAGTCAAAAATTCGGAATTTATTATAACTTTAAAAGAATTGGCGGATCAAATCTTAAAGAGAGAGACTTAGTATATCTACTTTATCAAAATATCAAAATTAAAAGATTCAGTATAAAATTAAATTATATGAAACTTAATTTTTACTTAATTTAGAAAGTTTTAGATAAATCAATTTATAGACTTAAACTCTTAAATATTATAAGAATTCATTTTATATTCAATATTTCTCTTTTAAAATCTATATTAAAGAACGCTAAATAGACTTTAATTTATTTAGATAATTAGAATTAGAAGTATAAAGTAGAGCGAGTACTTAATAATTAAGAGATTAAGAGTAAAACTCATTATCTGATAAAGTGATTAGAATATAACATAATAGAAAATATATGAGAATCAAAAACAAATCTCAATCCCGCGACTCTAAAGAATTATTATCGCCGAAATCTTCGACGTGAAGAGAATTAAAGAAAGTAGTTAGCTACGCCTTATTAAAAGTGATGTTTAATTCTGCACTAACTAATAACTCTTTCTCTCTTGAATATTTCTTATTTTAATTAAGCTTCTTTAAAGATTTAATCTTTTAAATAATTATATTGCTCTGAATTATTTAAAGAGACTTTATATAAGAGTTAAGACTCGCTATCTCGATAATATTTTGTTAAAGATGAAGAAGAGTTGTCTTTTAAATAATCTTCAATCGCAGTTTCTTCTATTACAGTCTTTAAAAGTTGATTTTTAAGAAATTACCGTCATAATAAACATTATAATGAGTATACTCTGAACACTTCGAGATATCTTTAAAAAATATATATAAATAACTTCGTGCAGCATAGATAAAACATATAATTATAATTAACACTCTTAATAATATTATCTTCTTCATCTGAATTTAATATTATTTATAAGAGGAAGGTTTACTAACACGATATAAGAGCATAATAAAGAAAGAAAGAAGTAAAAGAATCAGAAAATCTTAGAAGAAAATTTAAGTAGCTTGAGAGATTAAATTAATTCGAAGAAGCATAATATTATAATAAGAAATTAGTAATCAGCAGATTAAGTAGAAGACTAAAGAATAGAATCCTACTTACGTATAAGTGTCTTATGAAATTATAGTAGATCTGTCTTTAATAATTATGATTAATAAGAGCGATTATAAATTAAGATGTTAAAAGAGATGCTCGAGAATGCTTAATAGAAGCACTTAAAAGTAAGTGCTCGAGAGTGCTTAAAAGAAGCACTCGAGAGTATAAAATATGAATCACAATTAATGATTATATAAACGAATGTTTATCTCTTAAATTTATAATCTCTTCTTTTGTAATTAACTTATATTATTAATTGCACTCTATCTTTAACTCTTTTATATAAGAACAGTGATTTCTATTCATAATCTTCTAATATCTAAATCTTGCTATAATTAGACTTGACAGTATTTAACATTAATCTACTTAAAATTTAAATTAGTTAAAGAGTAACTATTATATATTTATCTAAATAATAAAGAGAGTAAACTTAAATATATTATAATAATTTAAGCTAAATATATTTAATAATCTATAAAAATAAATACTTAAGTTATAGAAATCAATCTAACTTATAAAGAAGCTATAAAAATATTAAATATATATTATAATTATTAATCTTAATATAGTTCTTTAATTCTAAGATTTAATTAGAAGATATAATTCTAACGCGTTAAGCTCATATATTAAGTCTTAAACATTTCACTGTATCGTATATTATTAGAAACTGTTAAGACTAGCTATAGTAAGATTTAAATATCAGAAAATTGTGAATAGAAATTATTGTTTTTACAAAAGATAAGATTAAAGATAGATTATAATTAATAATATAAATTAATTATAAAAGAAGAATAAAACTATAAAATTATAAAATAAATGATCGTTTATATAATCATTATTAATAAGTCGTGCATAATACTTTTAAATACTCTTCTTAAGTACTCTTAAGCACTTATTTCTAAATACTCTTTTTAAGTACTCTTAAGCACTTATTTTAATATTCATCTTTAAT
>JAABUK010011581.1_pt1 | contig 11439 bp, 10 predicted proteins | sample 5559141 | NCBI WGS metagenome assembly JAABUK01 (sample SAMN10711869, study PRJNA513367) | rock metagenome | isolation source: Antarctica rocks | place: Antarctica: Victoria Land, Pudding Butte nord | collected 2016-01-03 | reverse complement strand
CTTGGCATGCTGGGCAAGCTGAAGCGTACTTTGACACGGGATCTCTCTGAGCAGAGGCGGAGCTCCAATGACAAAGGTGCATACCACTCTGGAACAACCAGGCTGCGCAAAGTGCAACATCTCATAATGACACTGTGACTCGTTGACGCTGACTCGTGCTACTTTCACTTGTGCAACACAGGCTACATATCAGCAGCTATTCCTGGAAACCCTGACAGGAATGGCGCCCCAAACTTGCTGAGGCCATCTCCAGGTCTTGATTTTCTTTCAGGAAAGACTGCCTTGTCTGATGGGGCTGCTGAGAGGTAAGCTCTTCTGTCTGAAGTTGTCTATGCAAGCACAGAGCTTTGTATGCCAGGAGCTGAGTAAGGTCGACATAGTCATGCTGCATCTGCAATCATGGGCCAGCAAGCAAAACATGCATTGACAGATGGAGCAAGGCATGCTTACTGATTGACTCAAAACCAACACGTATTGAATGCAAGCGCCAACCCACCAGTCATATGTTAGCACAGTCACAACTGTTAGTCATGAAACAGATCTCGCAGCATGCAGCCTTTGATCTCTGTGTCACAGTACGCTCTTCAAATCTGCCATGCATCTCTCAGCACCATTTTGCAGAGGGTGCTGCAGCACTTTTGGCAAACTGAACATTTGCTTTTCAAACCTGTCATGCATCTCTCAGCACCATTTTGCAGAGGGTGTTGCAGCACTTTTGACAAACTGTACACCTGCTGTACAGGCCAAGGTCTCCTGTAGCAGCAGCCCTGGAGCTGGAGTCTGCTGCACCCCCAATGGACCTGGACCGCCCCTCACGCCTTGGGAGCTCCCCTGTTCCACGCCTACCCCTGCCTAACTTAGGGGTTAGTAACCTGAGCACTTACACTGTCCCTCCTCGTGAGAGCAGTGAGTCTGCTCAGGATGCCTCCAACCTTGACGAATCAAGGGAAAAGGGCGGTTTTGTCACGTTGGCAGCATCCCCTGCTGATGCTTCTGCTGCTAAAGTGGCAGACCCCATTGGTAAGGATAGGCCATCAACGCCCGTTGCCATTACTGAGGATGCCACAAGTGCCAGTGACAATTTGGATAGAGGCAGGGAAGCCTCCAGCATAACTCCATCAGAGGTTCTAACATTGCAAGGCACAAGGGATGAGAATGAGTTGTCGGCCAAGACAGACACTGTGACAGAGTCTGAAGCGGCTGGTGCTGACAGCAAGTCATCAGGGCCGCTTCAGGAGCCCCAACAACAACAGGAGTGGCCTGTCAAAGGTGACTTTCCAGCTTTCTATGGTGGTCAAAGCACCAGACTGATCTGTGAGCTCTTCTAGATATCTGGATTCTGTGGTCCAGTTTGTGTGTTATGTGTACATCAGATGTACACTGCAGGTCCAGTGCAGGCACACCACAGCTGCAGACCATTGCCCTCATCACATTTGATACTGTCACGCCATGCACAATCATATGCAGTGTCCACTGCATATTCAGTGCTGGCAACTGATGCTTCGTTGCACTCTGAGGCAACCCAGCAAGCCAATGTCTCAAGGCACAACAACAGCTGAAATCAGTCCTTGCTGGTCTGCTGCACTTTACTTTGTTTCAGTGGTGATATGACTGCAGGCCAGCAGGAGGTGCAAGCTGATGCTGAAGCCCAGCTGTCAGGCCCCACGCCGATGCCAGTGACTGAGGATTGGCTGGACAATGCAATGGAGGAGCTGGCCCTGGAAGTCAGGTGTGTACTGACTCATTTCTAGACCTTCGGCCGTGCTCTTTCTTTCTTTTTTTTGCGGGGGGGGGGGGGTTCTACAGGGGAAATGTCCACCCTCTGTCAGGTGACGAAGTTCCCGAACGAATTTGGCCATGCTTGCGTTGTTTCTCTTGCATGCAGCATGCTTCCAAGTTGGACGCAAGCTGACCAGCACTGCATACATGTTGGGCAGTTCTGTGTGGCATTCACAAGCTAGGCAGCATTCCATATGTGGCTTGTGCTTAGCAAGGGACACAATGCACACTGCTGCGTCTGCAGCCCCTGCATCAAAAACTGAGTCTCTTCTATGACCTCTCAAAGCTGCAGTTGCAAAACTACTGTCATCACCCCAACAGCACGCGATGCACTACATTGCTGCTGTCATGCTGCATCATGTCCTCACATGTTTCCGTGTAGACTCACTCTATGACACCTCATGGAAACACCCGATCAAGCCAGCATACATAGTGGAATGCCGATTGTATGCACAGTCTTTGGTGAGTCTTCATCAATGCACAAAACTAGGATGAAGTCTATATTGTGTGTGACTGTGAAGCTACATTGTGTGTGACTCTGAAGTAAGCCACGTGAATGTTGCTGTGTGGTGCTCCTGCAGCCAGCTGCAGCCAAGTCCTTCAGCCCTGGTCAGCCAGGGCTCCTACCTGCAGCGGCATACTTCTTCCCTCATCCTCAAGATGTCCCAGGATACAGCCACGCCTCCATTACCAGCTGTTGCACACATGGTGAGACTGATGCCCTTGTTGTTATATTGTCAGAATGTCCTCTGGTCATGTCTATATATGCAACATATTTTAGTATGTCATGCTGCTATGCTGGAGATTCACCTCATGATTGTTGCATGCCTGGTTTATGCTGTATTGTTAGGTCTCATCAACTTCATTATGTCCTCATGCACATGCTGGGCAGCCTGGTTTAATGCTTGGCTTCCCATTGAATTGATGCCAAACGGTGTAGTCTTTTCGTTTCTTTTCTTTTCATGTACATGTACAGCATCAGCATGTGAGATTTCACAGGCTTGCCAGCTGCAGGTCAAAGCAAGTTGTATTGCCTTGACCTGCACGTCAGGTGCCAAAAATGCTTACATGTCAGTCCACTCATGACGGCATCATACACTGCTAGGATCTGCGTGATCAACATCAGTCGCTGGTGACCTGTTGCAGCAGAAGTTGATGTTGTCATAGCTGGCAGTACAAGCAAACATGTTCAGCCGATAAGACATACAAGGAAAAAGCATGCAAGATTCAGGACAATGCCTGGCCGCCCAGGTCGGCAAATGCCTCATCCTGTTGTGTCAAACCATCCCTCTGTTCCCCTCCAGCTGCAACACCCTCTCAACCTGCATGCCATACATATGGTCACAGGCACATATGTTCTGCGTCCAGCAGTTTTAACCTGCAGTAACCTACAGTAATCCACCGTAACCACTGTCACAGCATGCAAGACCGGCACTGTGTGCTGTGGCAGGGTGCAGCTGCAAGGAGTGAGGCTTCTTCTTCACAGGTGGTGACCCCAGGCCGTGTTGCCAAGCCAAGTGACCCCCAGAAGACCATCAAGAGCATGGCTGCCAGCCTATTCAGGGCTTTTGATGAGGGCAGGTTGAAAGAGCTGGCCCCCGCCCCTGCTGCTACATCAGGTGGGTCATGTTTGTCCTTTGCCGACATTAACAACCAAATAATGCCAGAAGCTCACATCTGTCGATTCCTTAGTGTCACAACGTTGCAGCCTTGTCATGGTATGACATACCTGAGCGAGACAGTCAAGTACAGCTGAAGGTGTAAGAATGACAGCTGCATGCAGTGGATGCACAAGCCACGATTACTAATTTTTGCCCCAGCACTTTGTTGTCAAGGCTGCTCTTTGCTTTGCATTTGCCATGTCATCTTACACACAGTCAGAGTGAAGCAGCTCGTGTATGTCATTTTTGCTGCCCATGTAGAGATAAAGACTAGGAAGGTGCCTGCACACACGTATTGAATTGCACAGTCAGGATACCTGAGCTGTATGTCTGCTGATGCCCCTAATATAGCTCTTTCCCTCTTTAGGCTGTTGGCCTGCGCAAATCACAGTCAACACGCTTCCAGAAAAAGGAAGAAGCTTTTGTCACACCCACACAACTCTGATAGTCCATGCATATGAAGCCAGTCCACCACCAGAGTCCTGCCTGGAGGAGTCAGAGATGTCACGGCCAAAGCTTGATGTTCTGTCGCAGGTGCACCAGAACAAGCAGAGCATGCCTTGGCGGCAACCCTTCGCACCTATCGGTCATCGCCACCCAAAAGGAGGGAAGCCTCAACCCCACCTCCGGCCAGGACCTCATCCTATGCTTCCCGCCAACAGGCTTCCCTCCGACGCTCACTCTCCCCCCACGCTCGGCAGCAAACTTCTGCTTCGAGGAAACGCCCTGAGTGGGATGCTTCCAAGCCTCCTCAGCCAACCCCTGAGCGTGCAAAGCGTGCTGCTGATGCTCTGACCCAGGCTATTGCCACAGGCATCCGTTTGAACAGCCAGCCAAGTCCTCAGCGAGCACAGCCAGCTGTTGCTGGGTCACCAATTCAGAATGATGGTCACTTGGGGGCACAGCATGCACAGCATGCAGCTGCGAGGCGCGAGCTTCCTGGTGGTTTGCAAGCTGAGAGCGCTGGTCAGCTGAGAGTTGCAAGCCGGGCCTCTGAGTCAGGTGCTGCAGCCAGTCATGTCTTGTCAGGCAGTTCACACCAAGCTGCGGGAACTGGTGCAATGAGATCGCCTTTGGAGACACCCAACAGCAATGCAGCTCAGCCTGCATCAGTTTCTGACCATGGAGTGCCCAGCAGATCATTGAGGGGTCAGGCAGGCAAAGGTCAGCTGTCACCAACACCTTCACCCCCTCGCTTCCGCCGCCTGCCCTCCAACAGTCTCATCGACCGGCCTGCTTGGGCTTCCCCAACACAACCTCGGGTTACGGCTGCAGCCACACCCAGTCAGGTATCATCCCTGAGGCGTAGTGCTGGCTCTCGCACTGTGACAGCATCCAATGAGAGGAGGCAGAGGCAGACAGCCACAGGCAGCCGTCAGTTGGAAGGTGACGTGGCAGGGACTTTTGCTGCTGGTGCCCATGCAGCCATTCAAGGTGTCAGACTAGCAGCTGACTCAGATACTGGTATGCTAGCTCAAGCAGGTTCCCAGGCTAGTGCAGATTCCCATGCAGACTACCTGACAGACACGCATGCACATGCTCATGCACAGGTCCTGCAGCGGCTGCAGCAAGCTGTAGAGGATTACAAGAGCAGCTCTCCCCATGTGCTGGTGCCTGCTGCAATTGAGCTGACAGCTGCCCTTAGGCAAGCAGCAAAGCGCCCTGGTCAGCTCAGGCAATCCGTGGAAGACCTGCAACTGGCAGGCTTGAAGCTCAAGCATGAGGCAGGGTACAGTCTATCTGCTGACATGCCAATGTCTCCATGGCCTGCATGGGTGAAAGGGGCTTGGGGATCACCCCAGGCTCCAGGTGGGGTGCCACCAACACTCCCAGGCAAGCAGACTCAAGGAGCTGCAGCAGCAGCTGCTGCAGCCATGCCATGTGACTCAGCAGGGGTTGTAGGTGTGAATGGAGCGGCGATGACTAAGGACATCGCACCTCAGCGTGCACAGCATGAGCTCAGACCTGGCAGAGCTGCTGCACCACAGGCTGCATGGAGTTCTATGAAGAAGCCAGAGTCTGCAAGTAGTAGCAGAGACAGACTGGTCAGGCGCGCACTGGCAGAGGCAGAAGCGGCTGCTGCCAGAAACCCATCAGACCACCCTAGACGGCCCAGAGGACAATCACAGGACAAGCCTTCTGGAACTGCAGCTGGCAGAACCAGGACATCTGCCACTCCTCCCAGGCCTTCTATCAAACCCTCTAGGGCTTCTGCCACCCCTGCACGAGCTGCCATCACCCCGCCTAGAACTGCTAACCCACCCCTGCCTGTACCACCAGTCAGTGACAAAGCCAGGCAGGGCAAGAACCTGCATGCTGCCCTTGGTCAGGCCAGAAACTTGGTGAAGCGACCATCTGTGAAGCCCAGTCAGGCTGGGGGCTCACGCAAGCGGTCTTGGCAGCCCACATCAGCAGCGCCCCATGCTTTCAAAGGGCACCCAGAGCCTGAGGTTCCCATTGTAGAAGGCAGGCAGGCCCATTCTGCCCATCAGGCTCGGCCAGTCCACCGCGAGGCTTCCTCCTTGCAGAGCCGGCAAAGGGCAAATGCCCTGGAGGCTTTTGGGATAGCCCCGCCAGCACAGCACACAAATGCAGTGCAGTCGCACCGTGTAAGGCTTGCTTCAGAGGATGATGAGGAGTCATTGCAGCTTCAGCAAAGCATGCAGGCTGAGGCACATGATGGCAACCAACACTCGACTCCACATTCGAATTCAGGTCCCAGCGCTCATGCTGCGCTTGCCCCTGCGCACAGCATGACATCTGTTGCAGCCTTGAAACAGTGCTTTGAGCAGCGTGGTTCCCCAACTGTGGGTCTGATCGACAGTGTGAAGCCGCGCAACAGGCTTCCTCTGAGGAAGGTATCCTCCAAGGCCCATGTGGTTACAGACGATGGCTCACCGCAGCAGGCAGCGCTGCTGTGGCAGCAGTCTCTTCGTGGAGAGCCTGACGGAGAGGATCTGGGTGTTGCGCACCAGGCTGAGACTCATGCTGAGCATGACAAGGCTGATCATGGTTCTGGTGGACAAGCATCTCATGCAGGTCATGCGGCAGGTATGATTGATTGATTGATGGATGCATGCGTTGTTTTGAAGCTTGCACTTGTCTGTAGGCCAATGTCTATCTTTGCAGTCTCTGACGTTAAGCAAATGTTTGAACGTTTGGATCTCGATTTGTTTGATGCCTCCTGTACATTCTTTTACAGCATAACTGCATGAAGCTTATGTCTGAAACGTGTCCTTCTGTTTAGTGATGATGCTCTGCATGCCTTCTGAGCTTGTGCCTTTCCTCTTTCAACAAGCAAACGTCTGTCTGTAGCCGTTGCTGAAGTTGACAAAGTGCTGTGATGCAGGGAGGCATGGGCACACTGGGCTGGCAGGTGATGCAAACACAATTATGCCACACCTATATCACACCATGAGCGCACTGGTCTCTCAGAGGCAAGCCAGTCCCAAGGTGCCACTGCCAGGGATGCCAATCAGGGCCAGTGTGGGGACATCCGCATCCCCAGCAGACCAAAGTCACTCTGTGTCTCCGTCACGGCTGACTGAAGCCTTGCTAGCAGCTGCAGACAATGTCTCCTCATCTGCTGAGAAGCTGCCTGTGTCACACCGGCTGCCTGTCAGCCGGTCTGTGTTTGATTCTGATGAAGGTGAGACCTGCTGCTATTACGCCAATTACCTTGTCAGTTACCAGGGCAACTCGACTTGTTATGTTCTCTGCCAAAAAATTGCTTGGAGCACAGTAGTATGCAGATGTGCTAAAAACTGCATGCATATGTTTGTCTGCTTGCACTAAGTCAGACCCTGAGTGCGCTATAGACTAAGGACATGAGGCACATCATACTAAATGCCTAGCAGAGCATCAAGTAAAATTTGATTGTGAAATCTTCAATTATTTCATCACACAAATTCAACAAGATTCAGCACTGTGGCATGCAGGGTCTCTTGTGTCATCAGATGAGGAGGTAACCATCAGGAACAAGGGCACAGCTAATCCTCAGGGCTGTCAGGCACAGCCCTTGACTGAGGAAGCCACTCTTGCTCTTCTGCCAGACAGGTATGACTCAATGTCCAGTACCTGTCAGCACTTCAGCCTTCGAACATATGCCAGTGGCAAAATGTCCACTGCACTGATACACAGTCACAACATGTTTGTTTGTGACCATTGTTTCTAGCACTGCTGAATTGGTGGTTTTGACTCAATGTCTGTCTGTCTGTCTGTGATGTGTTCTGTGCGCCTCATCTTCCGTCATATGCTGCTTGTGTCTGCAGGTTGCGCATTGCAGGTTGAGATGCAGCCATTGCAATCCATGCCCAATGCCACACTGTTGTGTGTCAGCACTGTCAACAAAAGCTCCTTTTTGCGACTATAAAAAGCAAGAAATATTCCAAATAGATTGAGCAGTAAATCGCGTTCACAGGCAGATAAACGTGCGACTGCAGGGGCATGTCACCTGTGTCTGAGTCATCAGGGGACCAGGCAGCTTCCGGCTCAGGTCAGCGGCATGAGAGTGAGTCAGCAAGGCCTGCTGGCTCGTCTGGGCCACAGCGTGCTCAGCACACGCCTCGTTCAAACACTGACACGAGGTCAGCACTTGCCTGTTGGCCGTCCTCACTATTGCCATCAATACCTAACGTGTCCTCATGGCATACCTCAAACTTCTCTTGAGGTGCTTCAAGCACATAGCTGCTTGTTCTCTGACGCTGCAAATTTATTTGATTGCTTGGATAAGCAATTTCATCCTCTGTACATGCTGCCACTGCATGTCGTACATGATAGCTCTTTGTAAGCGTAAGTGGTAGCCGGGCATGCTGACTTGACCAAGCAGAACACTGCCTTGCTTCTCCACCTGGTCCAGAGGTACACAGTGTTGTTGAGCATGTGCAATACCGTTGTGCTGCCAGCTTCACAGCCAGGCACACCTGCATGGCTTGTGTCTGTGCAAGTTGACACTTGAGTGAGTCTTATTTCAGCAATAATGATGCAGACATGAGGTGTACCCCTGGAGAGCCCTGGCATGGGCACATGGGCCCACCTGGTTTCGCCTCATATGCAAGCTCCTCCCCTCGCCCTCACCCCACTTTGCCCACCCCCTGGGGCCTCACCTGCTCCAGACCAGCCTGGGTCTGCATGGTGCTGATGCCAAGAACTATGCCTTTGATCAGGTGACTGACTCACTGTCCACAAGTTTGCACTGCTGGCCTGTGTTCTTTGGCAAAATACAGACTTGCCTTGCATAGTTGTATCAGCAACCCACAACTTGCAGTCGGAAAGTCTTCTCAAAGGTGACGAGTCTTTCCAAAAGATGTCTTGCAGTGCCAACACTTGAGGGCTGCTTCTTTGCAGCTACTCTCCTTGCTGCCATGCCTACCTAGGCAAATCCTTGAATGCAATGACACTCCTCTGCTGCAGCAGACCCCAATCTGTACTGCACACCAGCATCAAACATGCATTGCTGTTGTCGTCACTCACATGTTGTACTGCTGTTTCTCCACGCACATATGACCAACCTCCCCAGTTGGTTCCAGGTGCTCTTGGAGGACTGCAGTGAAGCAGATGTGGCAGAACAGGCCAGCGGTGTTGTGGAGGGAGTGTTGCAGGGGCGCAACAGCGTGGTATTGGCCCTTGGGCAGGCAGGCTCTGGCAAGAGCCACACCTTGCTTGGCGGTGCCTTGCATGATCAAGATGCCAGCAGCAACACAGGTTGAGCCGGTTGTCACTGCTGTCTTGTTGTAGTGTGAGAAAGAACAGAAAAGAACAGAAAAGATGACGCCTTTCGGCGTCAATTTGATGAAGCCAAGTACTGTACCGGGCTGCTCAGGAGTGTTGTAGTGTGACATCATGCAATGCTGATGAAGGCCATGGGTGCTTGCTCTGGTGTTATTGGAGGGCTGCTGAAGCATGTTTTGCATGGTTTCAAGTGATACTCGGCAGCAATTGTAGTGCTGCTTTGTGTTGTGAGCAAGCAATGATGCAAATTTTGGTCACATATTGCTAATGTGTCTGCTGCATACCGCGTCATTTTTTGCCCATGCCGCATGCCAGTTCCAATACGATCAAGCTGTCCTATCAGGTAAGCAGTATTGCTTTGCACGTGTTCTTGTCAGTACTGGCACAGATTGGCTTGCTGAGGCACCTCACAACTGAAGGCAGAAAACAAAACACCTCATAACTGACCTGCTGCAGGCCTGAGCACAACATTGGTGGAGAGTCTGTTCCTGGAGATTCAGCAGAGGCGGCTGCCAGCAGAGGTGCAGTCCGTGTATGTGACTGCCTTCCAGATCATGAATGAGACCATCCAGGATCTGCTGCAGATGCGTGAGGCTGAGGCTGATGCCAAGCAGAGCCACAGGAGAGGTAAGGGATGCGCCATGCTTACATGCCTGCATGTTGACAATGCAGCACGCACACAATATCATCGCCTCTGATGTCCAGCGCTGAATTGTTGAAGCTTCAAGGCAGCTTGTTGTTCGTCTTAGGTGGAGTCGGCCCAATGCACCGACAGATCTGCCTGACACTGCAATGCCATCTTGTCTCAGCCTTGCAGTAAAGAGGCGCTCAGCTTCAAGCCTGTCTAGTCCGTCGGCAGCTGCTCTGCCTGCATTTAGATTACATTTTGTCTGCACATATGTGTGTAGGTGGCAGTGCCTCAGACAGGCATGATGTCTTTGTGGACAAGCAGAAGCGCACCTGGGTCTCCAACCTGGCCGCCTTCCAGATCTCCTCTCCAGCAGACTTTGCCAACATGTTGACTCTCATCTCTGGCCGCCGCCACCAGTCCTCTTCTTCCCACCCCCACATGTACACTTCACATGCGCCCTCCAGCTGCATAGTCACCCTCTTAGTCACTGCAGACGTACCCACTGCTTCTGTCCCCAGCTCTGCTAGGCGACGAAGCTCCGATCCCCAGAGTGGGGAGACTCAGTCCCAGGGACTGCCTGCTATGACCACAGTCTGCAGTAAGCTGTCCTTTGTTGAGATTGGCAGCAGTGCAGTGGCTAGTGCAACAGGACCCATGAGGACAGTGTCAGCAGGACCGCTGCGTCATCAGCTGAGCAGGACAAGCACCAGCGTCAGTACTGTGAGCTCCTATGCCCGATGTAGCAGCATGGGAGATAGAAGACAGAGTGTGCCCTCTGGAAAGGGTCCTGTCAGAAATGGTGCAGGGGGCTCAAGGGGTGTGGGCAGAGGAAAAGCTCAGGTGTGCTTGCTTGGATCACCCACATTGTGACTCAGCAGAAGCATGCAATCATTTCTAGTCATTTGGTGAGAGCCTGGAAGCCTGCTGCCCTAGTGACAACAGATGGTCATAGTTGTGCACAGCGAGAGTCAATGACACAAGACAGCTTGAACATAGTCATCTATTACATTCCTTACAATGAATAAAACTTTTGCTCTGAGGTAAGACTGTGGTAGGGACTGTTGGGTTAAAGGCTGTCATGCAGCTGCTTGACCTTGTTGGCTGATAGTTGCACACTGTAGCAGGGTACAATGAGTCGAGGGCCATCTGATGCGCACTGTGGGATGTTGCCCTACAACACACACATGCTGCACTGCAGGACAGCACAATGAGATCAGTGTCAGAGGTGGTGTGGGCAGCAGCCCATGGCAAGGGAGTGCCAGTACCCAACAGAGCCTGCAAGCTCACGCGCTACCTGCAGGACACCCTCTGCCCATCAGGTCAGGCCTTGCACAGTGTCGTGTAGTACCTTGCATGCACAATTTGAGCTGAGTCTGATCTCACACTTGTATCTGGACTGCATCTAAAACGCATGTGTGGAATTAATGTAAGCCGTGCAGCGCAATGTGAGCTGTCATGATGCATGTTCTGTCCTAGGTACACACTGGCAATGGCAGACTCACAGTGTGTGCTCGTTACACCTGTGCAGCTTGATGCGTATAAGCGTACACATGGTGGGTCATGGTCTTCAAGCTAAATGATGTATTGCAGGAAGGGCTGTGGGCATCATGTGTGTGGACCCTGCCATCTTTGCACAAG
>JAABUK010011580.1_pt1 | contig 11440 bp, 10 predicted proteins | sample 5559141 | NCBI WGS metagenome assembly JAABUK01 (sample SAMN10711869, study PRJNA513367) | rock metagenome | isolation source: Antarctica rocks | place: Antarctica: Victoria Land, Pudding Butte nord | collected 2016-01-03 | reverse complement strand
TCGCTATTCAGTAATCTCACCTGAAATTTATGCCACAAAACTTAATCGTGCGGTGTTTATAAAGTTGTTATGCGACTTTGCCCGAACACTATCACGTTAAGGAATGAAGGCTATGAAGATTCTGCTGCTGATTACAACCTTACTTTTCAACTTTTTGCCGCCCGCTCAGACGGTGAGTTCAGGCTCTAATCAACCGAGCGAATCTGTAGAATCGTTAAATTTAACTCCTGCCGAGATTGCGTCGCTCGTCAACGAATGTGGCGCGCGCACCACGCAGATGACAAGGCGCATTTTCGATTACACATACACGTTGACCGCGCTCGAAAACGAAGTTGATAAGCGCGGGCAAGTGACGCGTGAAAAATCGAAGGTCTACGAAATGTCTCCGTTTCGAGTCGGGCGCAAGGGCGAGTTCGCCAGGGTACAGGTGAGCGAGGACGGCGTGCCGTTTAGCACAGAGAAGATTAGTCGCGGACGCGAACGCGCCGTTAAGCAGATAACCGAAGCCGAAGAGAAAGAAGGCCAAGTAGGAGAACGACCAGCGACGGGCGAGTATAAGCCGACGTTTCGTTCTTACAGTATTGTGTTAGTGCAAAACCAGCTGGGCGGCGCGGCTAAATCTTATTATCCGGTTCGCCCGACGGACTTTCTCGTGTGGCATGAGTTTTACGCCCCACGTCGTACTGTCTTCAAGAATCGGGAAGCAATTTTATTAAACTTTCGCCCGCGTCCCGGTTACGTTTATAACCAAACGAACGTTCCCTTTAGTGGAGGAATTGAAACTTTCGGGCGCGTGATGGCGCAACTCGGCGGGCGAGTCTGGATAGATGCTGTTGATAAAGTCATCATGCGACTCGAAGCCGTGCCAATCGCGGAGATGAATTTAGCGGGCGCTTCATCGATTGACGCGCCGAATGCGAATGTTCCACTCGGATTCGAGTTGATGCGCTTACCTAACGGCACCTGGGTTCCGGGTTGGAATTGGTACAACTCTTATGGCAGAGAAAAGATATTCTGGAAAACAGGCATGAGCCGCGCGCGTAAATTCAGCGATTTCAAGCTGTCCAGCACGGAGGTGAAAGATGTAACGATAGATGAGCCGAAGTCACAGCCATAATTCCAGCGCGGCTCGATGAGCATCGGGCTATTTATGAACCCTGAGAGGAACATTATGTTGACCAGAAAAATCTTCGCGGCTTTGTTTTTGATTAGCACGCTTTTCTTCAGTGCGTCTGGACAAATCGCCGCGCCTGCTCCGAAGCGTGCAACGGGTTTCTTGAAGCGCGCGGTGACGATTGGCACGAACACGCATAACTATCGCGTCTATGTCCCGATGGGCTACAACCCTGCCAAGAAATATCCCGTCATCCTTTATCTTCACGGCGGCGGCGAGTGGGGCGGCGATAACGAAAAGCAGATCGGTCACGGATTAGGCAGCGTGATACAGCTTTTTATGTGGAAGTACCCGGAACGGTTCGGTTCCTTCATCGCTGTCTTTCCGCAAACCCGCAGTTACTGGGCTGGCGATGAAGCTGAAACGGCGATAAAAGAACTCGACCAAACAATCGCTGAATTCAACGGCGATTCGCAAAGGCTTTACCTGACAGGCTTCTCGCTCGGCGGTTACGGTACTTGGTATCTCGCCGCCAAATATCCGAAAAAGTTTGCGGCTGTCGCTCCCGTCGGCGGCGGTATTTTGCCGCCCGGTGTCACGTCGCCAGACAAGATTCCCGCGATGTTCCGGCTCATTGCGCCGCCGGAGATGTTCGCGCTCTACACGGCACAAGACCCGTATGCCGCTTTCGCCAAAGCAATCGGCAAAACTCCGACGTGGATTTTTCACGGCGCGGAAGACGAAGAAGTTTCCGTCATCGAAGCGCGCAAGATGGCATCGGCACTAAAGGCGAGCGGAAACGTCAAGTACACAGAGTATGCGGGAGAAAGGCACTTTGTCACGGATAAGGTATACACCGACACAGAATTCTGGAAGTGGCTTTTCGCGCAGCAACTCGTTCAATAAAGAGCTTGATATTCGCCGGGCGTGCAGCATAACAAGCCATTCGAGCCGACTGCCTGAACTGCTCGCCTCTTTTAATGGATGATCATAAAGTAGCTGTTTGGATAATACGCGTTGGGCTGCTTGCCTTTGATTTGTGATTTTGTTTAGGAAAGAATGAGTTACCTTCATAATTACCGTAGATAAGGAGTTCTGTTTATGAAACGAGCGTTTACAATTATCCTTCTAATTTACGCTGTCTCCAACATCGCTGCCGCACAAGTCCCTACCACCAATCGCACTGAACTAGAGATGCGTGCTATCAACCGCGAAATGCGCGATGCCGGGCTGAATGGTAAAAAGGCTTTTTTCGAGCGTCTCCTAGCCGACACTTTCATTGAAACGGATGCTGGCGGGAACATTCAAACCAAATCGGAATTCTTGTCGGATGTCGAACCTCAGCCGGCAAGTATTAAGGCGGGTGTGGACTTCGATGATGTTCGAGTGCAGAGCTATGGCGATACTGCGGTGGTCAACTTTCGCGGCAATTACTGGCTTGAAACCGGCGGGCAGAAAAACAACAGATTTGTTCGTATAACTAACGTCTTTGTGCGACGAAACGGACGCTGGCAGTTAATCGCAGAACAGCGTTCACTCCTTCCGCCGGAGCGCATTGTCGCCAGTGTTGACCCGAAGATACTCGATGCTTTCACCGGACAATACGAGTTTGCACCTAACGTTATCTTTACTATTACCCGTGAAGGCAACAAGCTAATCGGGCAAACGACCGGACAGCAGACGAGAGTCGAGATATTGCCGGAGAGCGAAACTACGTTCTTCATCAAGGGACAAAACACGCAGATTGTTTTTGTTAAAGGCGAGAAAGGGCAAGTTACGGAAATGGTCGTCCATTACGCAAATGGTCAAGAGATGCGGATGAAAAGGATAAGGTAAAAAAGTTATGATGCGGAAGAGTTTAATAATTCTGACGGTTCTTCTGATAGTTGTAACGGGTGCGTGTCTTTCGGATGGGGACATCAGTCAAGCGCAGTCAAAGAAAGTTGGACGGGCTGTGCCGGATTCCCTTTCTACATCCGACCCGATTGCTAAAGGCATATCCTTTGAGCTTAATGCGAATAAGCCTTATGTTCCCGTTCGCATTAACAATACCGAACCCTATTGGTTCATCCTTGATACCGGTTCGATTTCAAATGTCGTAGATGCCGAGCGTGCCAAGTCTTTAGGCATTGCCACAAGCGGCAGTTCCGAAGCGACCGGAGCCGGAGAAGGCTCGCTGACAAGTTCTACGGGGAAGGATGTTTCATTAAGTTTGAATGAACTTAAACTTGCCAAACAAGACCTCACCATTTTACCAATCAATGCCGCAATATCCTTTTCCGAAGGGCGAATGGTTGACGGCTTGCTTGGTTATGACTTCTTTAATCGTTTCGTCGTCGAAATAGATTACGCCAACCGCCGCATCAACATCTACGAACCGCAAACATTCAAATATACGGGTGAAGGCGAGAGCATACCGCTTGAAATTGAGCGCGGGAATATCTTTGTTAACGCACGCCTTGTGTTGCCGAGCGGTAAGCGCGTCATGGGAAGATTCGTAGTTGATACAGGCTGGCGTTCGGCACTTTCACTGACCACTCCTTTTGTTCAAGCGCAGAAGCTGTTGGCGACGACGCAAACAGTCGTCGCGACTACAGGCGTAGGCATCGGCGGAGCGACGACGGATTCGGTCGGGCGTATTGAAAGTTTGCAGCTTGGGCGCTACACAATTAAAAGTCCTGTCGCTACCTTTTCTAAGTCTAAGGGCGGAATCTTAGCCGAAGACAATATGTCCGGGATTATGGGCGGAGAAGTGTTACGGAGATTCAAAGTTATTTTCGATTATCCACAACGTCGAATGATTCTGGAATCAACCGCGCATTTTGATGAGCCATATGAATTCGATATGAGTGGATTGTTCATCACGGCAGAAGGTAAGGACTTAAAAATCTTCAAAGTTTATAAGGTTATGACGAACTCACCGGGTTTTGAGGCTAGGCTGCGTGAAGGTGATTTGATTGAGGCTATCAACAACCGTCCAGCGGCTAGTATGAGCCTTGAGCAAATACGGCAAATGTTCAAACAAGAAGCGGGAAAGAAATACCTACTGAGTGTAAGGCGTGGCGATAAAATGCTGGAGACAAAGATAAAATTACGCAGGTTAATCTAAATGGCGAAGGGATATTCCAATCAACGCCGCAGCCCAACAAGTCATTCGAGCGGACTGCCCGATTGCGTGCCTCTCGTCAATATCGTGTGGTTTCTTTGATGTTGCCTATTGCAGGCGGGCAGCCGTTCGATTCCAGCGTTCGGCGTTACTAATTGTAGGGCATGAGAGGCGAAGAATTTATCTGCCATGAGGTTCTTAATGAATAAATGTCAAAGTTCGATTATCACGGCGGCTTTATTGTTATGCGGGTTGTGGTGCTTTAGCGGGGTCACAACCGCTCAGAGAGTTGATCGAATGAAGCATCCATACGCTTCCGATAAGCCGATGAGCGAGCCGACGATCTTCGCCGAAGGAGTTATCTCAACCGGAGATTTTGACTCGCATCCCGCGTTCACGCCTGATGGCAAGACGCTCTATTTTTTGAAGAGCGATCCCGGTTTTAACTTCTGGACAATCGTCGTTTCATACTGGAAGAACGGCGAATGGACGACTCCCAAAGTCGCTCCCTTTTCCGGGCAGTACGCTGACGCCGATCCGTTCATCACTCCTGACGAATCTAAATTCTACTTTATTTCTAATCGCCCGACGGACGGCAAGGCGGGCGGTAAGCCTAAAGACGATCTGGATATTTGGGTGATGGAAAAGACAGTCTCCGGCTGGGGCGAGCCAAAAAATCCGGGCGCGCCGGTTAACAGTGAAGGCAACGAATGGTATCCAACCGTCGCCGCCAACGGAACACTCTATTTCGGCTCGGATCGTAAAGGAGGTAAAGGCAGAACCGATCTTTATCGCTGTCGCCTCGTCAATGGGAAGTACACCGAAGCGGAGAACTTGGGCGATGTGATTAACACGAAGTACGATGAATTTGAACCGCTTATCGCGCCCGACGAAAGCTTTCTCATTTTTATGGCCGGTCGTCCCGAAGGACTTGGAGGCTTTGATCTATATCTCAGCTACAATCAGAATGGCGTATGGACGAAGCCCTTGAATCTTGGAAACAAAATCAATTCGAGTGGCAACGAATATTCGCCGACGATCTCGCCGGACGGCAAATACTTTTTCTGGACGAGCACGCGAACGACAATTAAATCTGCGCAGGAAGAACGTCTGAACTATCGAGAGCTATCGAAGAGGCTGAGAAATCCGCGCAACGGTTTAGGCGACATCTATCAAATAGACATCGGCGCACTCAATATCAGGAAATAAAGAGTACGAGTTTCAAACGAAAGCCGCGCCGAACAAGTTCTTCGAGCCGCCAATTTTCTATTATGCGCTTCATTAAATTTCAGGGTTTCGGCAATGATTACATTGTCGTCGAGGCAAGTCAGGTTGCCGGAGTCGAGTCGTTGAATGAATGGGTGCGGCGCGTGTGCGATAGGCATTACGGAGCGGGCGCGGACGGCGTCGCGCTGGTCGGGGAAGCGGACGACGATGCGGCGGATTTCGCGGTGCGTATTTTTAACCCGGACGGCGGCGAGGCTGGTCTGTCAGGCAACGGAACACGTTGCGCGGCGGCGTATCTACATTATCAGAAATTGTGGGCGGGTGAAGCGTTGCGCTTGAAAACTCGCGCGGGTGTGGTGCTTTATCGTTTGCGTGAGAATGATGCGGCAGGACACTTTTTGTTCGAGTCGGAACTCGGACAGCCGAAGTTTGAGAGTGCAGCGATTCCGATGTTGACGGAGAGGGTGCGTGAATGCGTCACGGATTACCCGTTGACGGTTGAAGGCGAAACAGTTCGTGTGACGGCGCTGTTGATGGGCAATCCGAACTGCGCTGTGTTTGTTGAAGACTTCGAGGCGCTGGATTGGCGAAGCATCGGGCGCGCGTTGGAAAAACACGAAGCGTTTCCCGAACGCACGAACGTGGAATTTGTGCGCGTGCGGGACAGGCATAATATCGAATTGCGTATTTGGGAGCGCGGGGTGGGCGAAACGTTTTCTTCGGGGACGTGCGCGTGCGCGGCGGTCGTCGCATCCGTGATTAACGGCAAAACAGAGCGGGATGTAAACGTCCGGACACAGGGCGGACAATTGCAAATTGTGTGGCGTGAGGCGGACGATCAGGTTGTGTTGACGGGCAAGGCGGAGGTGGTTTATAGCGGCGAGTGGTTGGGCGAGGGCAAAAGTTGAGTTAGAAAACTGAAAAGTTTGTACAATTTATTACGATCCGCGACTAGACAACATTTTCGCAATGTGTTAGTCTCTCTTTTGTAACAAGCGAGCTTAAAAGGTTCGCTTGTTTTGTTTTTGCTCTTTCCACGCGCCGCATCAAGGATGCAAGCCCCCAACTTCGGCTGACGTTTTCGTTACTCCTAGAGCCGAAGGTCGTGTCACAGAAAGTATTAGACCCGCACGGCGCGTTCGTTGGAAAGATTTATTTAACCCGGACAGGAGACCCTTTGATATGAAATCCCTCTTAAACGGCAGCGCCGCTTTGACCGCCGCGTTGCTCTTAGGCTCATTCGCTTTTTACGCTCGCCCCCTCGTCGCTGAACCAAACGTCGCTCCGCATCAAACTGTAAAGCGACAAGAGAAATACCTTCCCGTTGTCGCACCGCTGCCGAAAGCCGCGCTCGCTTCCACTGCGCTTCGCATTGATTCACCGGCAAAAGTTTCCACGACAATTCGTAAAACAATTGCGTCGAAAGCTGCGCGCGAAATGACGCCGCTTGCTGCTTCGGCGTCAAGCAACGCGCCGCAGGCCGTCGCCGCGCAAAACTTTGTTGCCACCGCTTACAGCTTGCGTGGACGAACCGCCAGCGGGCTTGTCGTCGGTAAGGGCATGATCGCGGCGGATCGCGCAGTATTGCCGCTCGGCTCGAGCGTGCGTATAGAAGCCGGTTCATACACGGGAGTTTACCTTGTCACGGACACGGGCGGCGGCGTGCGTGGACGAAGAATAGATGTGTGGGTGCCTTCGACGGGTGAAGCACTCCGCTTCGGGCGACGCAGCGTTCGGCTGACGGTGTTGAGCTACAGCGGAAAACGCGCGGGTACACGCAATTTGCGCGGCAGTTAATTCGCCCGCTAAAATTTGTTGACGGAAAATTCCGTAAGGAGGTCGCTGGCTTGAACAGCGGCCTTTTCTTATGTCCGGGATGTTTGCTTGTTCTGGACACGGTTTGCGCGTGCGGAGTGTGTTTAAGGAGTGGTGGAGCGGCGTCTGTGTTCGTGGAGCAGGGCAGGCATGGTAAGATGCCAGTCTAAATTTTCTCGCTATGTTCTCGTTGCGAATTCTCAAATATGTTCGAGTTGACGGCGCTTAACTGGCTTGCGAGCACCGCATGGATGACGGCTGTGCTGTGGCTGATCGGCGCTTTTTTGACGCTGCGCGGCCTTTCGCGCCAGCCCTCGCTTGCGCCGATTGCGAACGACGATGAGAAATTAAAACAAAACGATGCGCCGTTCGTTTCCATTCTGGTTCCGGCGCGCAATGAAGAAGGGCGCGTGCTCGATGCGGCAATCAACTCGATGCTCGCGCAGGACTATGGAAATTTCGAGATCGTCGCGGTTGATGATCGCTCGACGGATCGAACCGGAGAAATGTTGCACGCGCTGGCGGGAACAAACGAACGTCTGCGCGTGATTGACGGCGCGCCGCTTCCCGGCGGGTGGCTCGGCAAGCCGCGCGCGATGCAGCAGGCGCTCGCGGCATCGCGCGGCGAATGGGTACTCGCAACCGACGCCGATATGATCTTTGAACGCCGCGCACTGCGGACGGCGATGGCGAACGCGCTGGCTGGCGCTTACGATGCGGTGACGTTTATTCCGCGCGTGGAGTGTTTGTCGTTTTGGGAGCGCGTGTTTATGCCTGTGTTCGGGTGGTTCATGGTCATCGCGCTGCCGGTACACCGTGTCAACGATCCGAAAAGACGCGAGGCAATCGGCATCGGCGGATTTTTCTTGATGCGGCGCGAGGCTTTACGGCGCGTCGGCGAATACAACGTGGTACGCGCGGAAGTGGCGGAAGACTTGCGCATGGCGGAAGCTTTGAAGCGTTCGGGCGCGCGGTTGCGCATAGAGTACGCGCCGGATTTATGCAGCACGCGAATGCAAACTAACTTCAGTGAAATCTGGGAGGGCTTCACGAAAAATTTGTTCGCGGGCGCGGAGTTTTCGTTGCTCAAAGCGGCGGCGGGCGGCATCGGCGTGCTAATCTTCGCCGTCGCGCCGTTGTTCATCGCGCTCTTGTGCGCGATCATCGGCATAGTGAATGGCGCGCAGGCCGGAACCGTTTGGCTGCGCGTGCTTGTTCCTACGGCGTTCGTATGGATAATTCAAGTTTCGATTTTTGCGATTGTTAATAAAAGATGCGATGTGCCGATCTCGTATGCTTTCACTGTGCCGCTCGGCCATGCTTTGTTTGTCGCCATCCTCGCCAACTCGACAATTAAAATTGCCACAGGCAGCGGTGTAACGTGGAAGGGACGCAAATTGTATGAGCGTGCCGGAGGCGTGCGTCCGCCGCGAGCGAAAACGATGACGCCGGATTTGCCCATCGCCGATGAATAGCGAATGAAAGAAAAACAGACTCCCACGCCCGCGCTGCTTGTCGAAGTAACGCGCGGCGACATTATCGAATCGCGCCACAGAGGGCATGTCGTGGCCGTTGACGCAGATGGGCAGGTTATTGCGCAACTCGGCGCGCCCGAAATCATCACCTATTTGCGCTCGTCTGCGAAGCCGCATCAGGTCGTTCCGCTCGTCGCTTCGGGCGCGGCGGAGCGATTCAATTTCACGCAGCAGGAAATCGCCATCAGTTGCGGCTCTCACAGCGGAGAAGCCCTCCACACGCAAACCGTCGCGACGATGCTTCACAAAATAGGTCTTGACGAAAGCGCTCTGAAGTGCGGCACGCATGAACCGTTCAGCCGCGAAGCCGTGCGCGAAATGCGGGAGCGTGGACTCCGCCCGAACGTGCTGCAAAATAATTGTTCGGGCAAGCACGCGGGAATGCTCGCTCTGGCGCTTCATTTGGGAGCGGAAACAAAAAGCTACGACTCGCCGGATAATCCAGTGCAAAAAATGATTCGGCAAACTGTCGCAGAGTTTTCCGACATCGCGCTCGAAGAGATTGCGATTGGCGTGGACGGTTGCGGCGTGCCTGTCTTCGGCATTCCGGTTCGGGCAATGGCGCTGATGTACGCGCGGCTGGTCGCGCCGCCAGAAAGCTTCGATGACGAAACCCGTGCGGCGTGCGAGCGAATTGTTGCTGCGATGACGGCGCATCCCGAAATGGTCGGTGGCACAGTCGAGCGCCTCGACACGGAATTAATGCGCGCGACATCGGGACGACTCATTTCAAAAGTCGGCGCGGAGGGCGTGTACACCGTCGGCGTGCGGCCTTCAAAAGAGTGGCCGCGCGGTCTGGGTCTCGCGCTCAAAATCGAAGACGGCGAAGATCGTCGCGCGCGTCCGACCGTCGTCATCGAAGCTCTACGGCAACTCGGCGTACTTCCGACTGAAGCGCTCCACGCGCTTGCGCCCTACCATAGTTTCCCCGTGCAAAATCATCGCGGCGAAAAGGTCGGCGAAGTCAGAGCGGCGTTTGAACTGTCAAGGGAAGCGAAAGCATAGCGCAGCGTGACGCGAGAAACCTTCCGTCAAATAATCATTAACATGCATACGAAAAACTCTTTATGAATAAAGATTTGCGCGCGCTTTTTCCGATCACGGAGCGCACAGTTTATTTGAATCACGCGGCTGTCTCGCCGCCGCCCGCGCCGACTCTTCAAGCCGTCACAGCGCATCTCGAAGATGTGGCGCGGAACGGTTCGCTGCATTATCGCCGCTGGGTGGCAGTCAAAGAGAACGCGCGAAAATTAATGGCGGCGATGCTCGGCGCGCGCCCGGAGCAAATTGCATTTATGCGCAATACTTCGGATGGCCTTTCGACTGTCGCCAACGGTTTGCGCTGGCAGGCGGGCGATAACATCGTCACTTTTCGCGGCGAGTTTCCGTCAAACATTTATCCATGGCTGCGCTTGCGTGAAGCGCACGGCGTTGAAGTGCGCTTTTGCGAAGAGCGAAACGGGCGCATAGATTTGGACGAGTTTATCAATTTGATTGACGGGCAGACGCGCATCGTCGCCATTAGTTGGGTGCAGTATGCGTCCGGCTTTCGCGCGGATTTGGAGCGTCTCGGACGTGCGGCGCGGGCGCACGACGCGCTGTTGGTGGTAGACGTGATTCAGGCGCTCGGCGTGCTGCCGATTGATGTCGAAGCTGAACTGGTGGACGCTGCCGCGAGCGCGTGCCATAAGTGGCTGTTGACGCCGGAGGGCGTCGGAGTGCTGTATCTCTCTGACCGAGCGCGCGCGAGAATCGAGCCGACGCTTGTCGGTTGGGTCAGCGTCCGTGATCCGGAGGATTACAGCAATTTTGAGCAGGAGTGGAGCGGCGGCGCGCTCGCGTGGGAAACGGGCACCGCGCCGACGGCCTTGCTTCACGGGCTTGAAGCGAGCTTGAAACTGCTGCACGAAACAGGCATCGAATCCATTGCCGCGCACTTGAATGACTTGACGGATTATTTGTGCGAAGGATTGCGCGCGCGAGACTACGAAATTATCAGTTCGCGGAACGCCGGTGAAAAATCGCAGATCGTCTGCATCCGTCACAAGGGAGAGCACACGGCAAAAATGCTCGCCGCCCATCTTCAGCAAAAAAATATAATTGTCGCACCACGCGGAGAGCGTCTGCGGATTTCACCGCACATGTACAATAACGCTGATGAAATAGACGCGCTCATTAATGCGTTGCCCTAATTGCGAACCTTGTCGGTTACAGATAATTTTGACTGCTGGTTTTCGTGAATTAAAATAATTCAGCGATACCTTGCTCTTGTATTAGAAAAATGCAATTTACTTTTCGCCGCCGCAACCGATCTCTACCATCTGCCTTTATGCACAGTAGTTTTTATCAGTAAAACGAGCAAGAGGTTCGCATTGCCCGGTATATAGGCAATGTGGCACGGGCGTTGCACTAGAGCGAAACGGTTAAAGTGATAAGGGTAGATTAGAGGGTTAAACTGGGTAGGCTCGAACGACGGCTAATGAGTGAAGGCTTTGGGGGAGGCGTTCTCTCATTCTAAAAAGCAAATGATAGCTCTTTCGGGGGAACGGAGCTATCAACGGCGAAAGCGGTCAAAGAGCATAAGTTGCTGGGTTGCTGGTAATCGTCCTGAACAGGCTTGGGGGAGCCTTACAGGAAGCCCAG
>JAABUK010011579.1_pt1 | contig 11440 bp, 10 predicted proteins | sample 5559141 | NCBI WGS metagenome assembly JAABUK01 (sample SAMN10711869, study PRJNA513367) | rock metagenome | isolation source: Antarctica rocks | place: Antarctica: Victoria Land, Pudding Butte nord | collected 2016-01-03 | reverse complement strand
TCAGATGCAGTTCTTCATTGACTTCTGCAACTTCTATCGACGCTTCATCAAGAACTTTTCGAAGATTGTTCATTCAATGATTCAACTCACTCAAAAGAAGATCATATTTGAATGAAATGAAGTCTGTCAGATCGTCTTCGATCATATGAAGAGACATATGATCGAGACTTCTATACTACGTCACTTTGATCAAACTCGTAAGACTATTCTCAAAATCAACTCATTTGACTACGTCAATGATGAAGTTCTCTCTCAATATGATGATGAAGAAGTACTACATTCAATTGTCTTCTATAGCAAGAACATGTCTTCTGCTGAATGCAACTACGAGATATACAATAAAGAACTTCTGATCATCATTTGAGCATTTGAACACTGATGATTTGAACTGAAGCTAACTGACATTTCTATCAAGATGTTCATCGATCATCAAGCGCTCATCTCATTGATGAAAGATAAAGAGCTGAGCAGATGTCAGATGCGCTGAGTTCAGAAGCTCGCTGATTTCAACTTCAGAATAATGTATTGATCTGACAAACAGAACATCAAGATCGATGCATTAACTCGTTGAGCTGACGTCGTGCTCAGAGATTCAGAAGATGAGCGCGTTTGCTATCAATGAATCACTATTCTGACTTTGAATTGAATGAAAATTGCTGATCTAGAGAAGAACATCAGTGAATCAATCTATAAACAGATTCTTGAGACTAATGAGATCGACGAGAATTGTACGCTACTTCGCGAAGCAATAGCAAGAGACGAGACATAATATGAAGATATCAAATTGAAGAATTGTCGAACTCAGAATGAAATCTTGTATCATGATAGTCAGCTATGAGTCTCGTTCAACGAGCTGCTACAAATGAACCTGATTCGTGAGATGCACGATCAATCATCAGTTGATCATTCTGATATTCTTAGAACTGTGAAAGTCATAAAGCGAAACTATTATTGATCATTCATGCGAAAAACGATAGATCGATATATTCGAAACTGCTATATCTGTCAACGTTCAAAGACATCTAGAAATAAATCAAATGACTTGCTTCAACCTCTATCAATATCTGAACAGCGATGACAAGACATAGCAATAAACTTCATTATCAATCTATTTGATTCAAGCGAGTACAACGCTATTCTGATGATCATTTGCAGATTGTCAAAAGAAAGGCATTATATTTCTTGCATCATTGATGATGAAGATATCACTGTCGAAAAGACAGCTGAAATGCTGATTCAATGAGTATATTGAACTCATGATCTATCAAGCTTCATAGTATCTGATCGAGATTCGCAATTCACCTCTATACTATGAAAGTCTCTTTGCAAATGACTGAACATTTCGCTTCAATTGTTCATCGTTTATCATTCTCAGATCAACGATCAAAGCGAACAAGTCAATCAGAACATCAAGCGATATCTTTGATTCTTCTGTTCATATATGCAGAACGACTGATCTAAGTGACTACTTATGATCAAGTTTATCGACAATAATGTCTTGTTCTCAGTCATCTTCTTGACTCTCTTCTTCATGAACAAGAACTTTCATTCTCATATGAGCTTCAACTCTGATATCATCGAGTATGAAAGCATTCGCGAACGCTTGCAGATTGATCAAATCAAGAATATATCTGAACAAATGAACAAGACATTGATCTTCACTCATGAAGCTCTGATCAAAACACGAAAACAAATGATGAATCAAGCTAACAAGCATAGAAAGAAGATCAATTACAAGATTGAATCAAAGATGTTTCTGAACGAACGAAACATCGTTACAGCGAGACTCTTCAAAAAATTGAATGACAAGATGCTTGACTCTTTTCAGATCATCAATCTCATTGACTCATTCTATAAATTGAAACTACTCGAGACTATGTGTATACATGATGTATTTCATTCAGAGCTTCTTTGTCTCGTTGTCAATGACTCTCTGTCTGATCAGAAGAATGAATTCTCGAAGTCAATAGTGATGAACGATGAAGACGAATGAAAAATCGACGATATATTGAACTCTCGATGATATCGAAGACGACTTCAATATCGAGTCAAATGAAAGAGCTATGACAACAATCTCAACTGATATAATGCTGACGACGACGAATTTATGAATGCTCAAGAGATGATTGACGACTTTCATATCAAATATTCAAGAAAAGCGCACTAAGAAATAACATTCATGCAAACATGAATAGTCAAGAAAGAGAGATAATGTTACAATTCTAGTCTTCATTTAGTCTTCGTCTGATTTCATTCTAATCGAGTCTAGCGAGAATCTGATCTAGAGATGATGTCATTGAAACTCTGCATCATATGTGTAAGACGTCAACTCAATTGAGTCTAGCACAGAACTAGAAAACACACATATAAGAATTGAGTTCTTTTCTGTAGATACTTTTCTTTCTTAGCATTTATCTATTAGTTAAATGACATTCATATGACTCACTCTATGCTGATCTCTAACAAAATCAAGTTAAGTATTCACAAATGATTGAATCATGATGAAGATTTTGATGATTGAGCGAATGACAATGCTCAACAGTAGATAGTGAAATCATTTGTTAAAGTGTTTAGTCTTCAAAGAAGAGTGTTGCTGATTTGAAAGAGTTTTTTGTGATTCTCAAGCAATCAACAAAGATTCTTTATCATTGATTCTATTAATTGATTTGAACTGATGCTACTGACTGAGCGATAGATTCTTTAGCAATCACATGATCATATGTTTTCATTGATTTTATTAATTTCTTGATGTTGTTCTGTCTTTTGATGTTGTCAATCATCAGATACACAAATTTCTTTATACTTGTCTCATTGTCAGTTGAGTGAATTTGAATGAGTATAAAGATCAGTATCATGTGATTAATGAATTCTTAAAGTAATGTTGAAATCATGTTTAAAAACTAATCAGAGTGCATGCGTGACTAGAATGTTTGATCTATAAAGATAGTTATAACTAAGACTTTAAGAATACAGAAGAAAGAAGATACAAAAGACAAGAAGAACACGCTCTATATAGTAGTTATTCAGATAAACGCTAGTCTCAAAGAAAACGTGTTGAAACATAAGAAAGATGTTGGTTTGAAAGATGTTTGCAACACAAAGAAATGTGTTTATCATAGAAATCTGTTGATCACTCGTAACACAAAGAAGTGTGTTTATCTAGAAGACAATAGAAGCTGATTAGAAAATGCTAGAAAAGAGAAAAGATGCTGAGTCATATTTGAGTCAAATCTGAGTCAGATCTAGATCAGATCTTGACTAAATCATTAACTAGCTCTAATCAATTCTGATACATTCGTAACACTTAATTCATATTGACTATGTGAAAAAGTCTTTGCAAGCGACTGAGAATCACAGTTAGTTTATTCACAGTTTATCATTCTGAGATTGACAATCAATCAAAATGAGTCAATCAAGACGTTGAATGCGAACTTAGAATCTACTGCAATTACATGCAGAACAACTGAGTCAAATGAATATCTATGATGAAATTCAACGACAATTTCAATATCTTCTTGATCACTTCAATGATTCTCTTTTACTTCAATAAAGAATTTCACTCTTGAATGAGTTTCGATTCAGATACAACTGATTATGAAACAACTTATGAACGACTTGAAGCTAAAAAAGCAAATGATATGAATGAAAAAGCTACTGAGTTTCGATCATCAACAATTGAAAAAGACGAAGCTGATCATCGAAGTTCAGATCAATAAACATAAACGAAACATCACATATGAAGTAAATGACTGAGTTTGACTATCTTTCAGAAATGTCAAGACAACGAAACTCTGCAAAGATTTGAAAGACAAACAACTAAATCTTTTATTGAAAGAGTAAAGTGAACAGTATTACATATGATGAAATCTATGCAGATTGTAGAGAGAAGTCGTAGACTGCTTTATCTATATACTGCTAACGTGACTGAGTCACGACATACAATCTTTTTCCTGACGCTAGTTTATAAAGAGTTGCTAGAGACGAGTCTGTCATCGTACTTCTCAACACTCTCACTCAATGCTTGCAAGTTTCTCAGCTTTCACTGCTTTTTAATCTCAATTGTTCAATGAATCTCTTGAAATTCTGTTGAGATAGTGACTTAATCAATTCGTTTGCTATCATATCTTGACTAGAAACGAAGTTCATTGAGATCTGATTCTTCTTGTGCAGATTTTGAATGTGATGATAAGCGATGTTGATGTGCTTCGATCATTCGTGAATATGAGCATTCTTAATCAGCATAAAAGTTGCTTGATTATCTTCTTTAAGCTGCGTAAGTGAGACAGATTGATGAGTAATCTTCTCAAGAATATTGACGTGACTGTGACTGATGCTCAAGTACTTTGTCAGATTCATGTTCTTGAGCACTTGATTGATTCATAGACTCTTCTTGACGCAGATTGATAAAGTCATGTACTCTGTCTTGATGATCAATGTGACAATGAACTTTTGCTTTCAACTCATTCAGAAGACTGATTCTTCATCAAGCATGTAGATGTAGATGAGAATTAACTTGCAATCTAGTCTGTCTGAGACGTAGTCTGAGTCAGAGTATTCTACTAACTTCATGCTTTCACTGACTTCGTACGTGATGTCTAGATCAATGATGAAACAAACATATCATATCAACTTCTTTAAGATGTGTTCATGATGTTCTGCAGAATCATTGAGATATTGACTTAGTCAATTGAGAGCAAAGACAATGTTGAGTCAAGTGTGAATTGCAGCATACATGAGACTTTCAATGACTTGTTGATACTCATGCTGATCAATTCTCACGTCTTCAAGTTCAGCTGAGCAAAGAGCATCATATTCATTCATTGAAAAATCTGTTGTCTTGTGCTTGTCTTGCTTCATGTTGAGTCTTTCAAGAACATCATGAAGATAGTGAGTTTGATTCATTTGTAAGATTCATGCCTTTCTGTTGCAAGTGATTTGAATATCAAGAATCTTCTTCATTTTTCTTAGATTCTTGACTTTGAAAACACATTGAAACTCATGCTTAAATCATTTAATGTTGCTCAATGATTTGCAGATGATGACTATGTTATCAATGTATAGTAGCAACATGATTTCTTTTGATCTATGAATCAGAAGACATGAGTCTGCAGCACATTGTGCAAAGTCGAGTTCAGATAACGTTGTTACACAGCGATCATGTCAGTCTTGTGCAGCTTGCTTGAGATCATAAAGACTTCGAAGAACTTTTAGAACACAGTCAGATTTGACTTTCATTTCAGATGAAGAAAACATGTAAATAATTTCTTTGAGAAATGACTCAGTAAACGCATTGTTCATATCAACTTGATGAAGTTCAAGATCTTTCATTGTCGCGATAGCTAGAAAGACTCACAGAGTGTCAAACTTGATGATTGACGTGAAAGTATTTTCATAGTCAACTTCATGAATTTGAAAAAAATCTCTGATCACTAGTCTTGTCTTCAGTTTGTCAAGAGAATCATCAACGTGCATCTTTGACTTAAAGACTCATTTGCTTGTTACGATGTTGATCTTTTTGAGCAACACTTCTTCTTGTCAGATTTCATTAACGACTAGTGTCACAAGTTCTGCGTTGATTGCTTCTTTTCAAAGTTTCTTTCAAACTGAGTTCTGCACTGCGTCTTTGTAAATGTTCAACGTGAGAATTCTTATTGCTTTAGAAAAGTCAGATTCATCGACATTGAATAATGCTTATGACATGCTTGTGTCAGAATCACTCTCATCGTCGTCAACTTTCTCTGTGACGAATCAGATCATCATAGCTTGCAAGATCTTGAATGTGCAATCTTTCAATTGTTGATCTTCGCTGTCTCTTTTTCTCTTTGAAATGACTACATGCAGAAATGTTTGAACTGTTGACTTTGACGTGCTTGATGCAAAGACTTTCTGAGTGATCTAAACATTTGAGTGAATTTCGTGATCATCTGATGCTTGTGACGTGATCTTGAATAGTGCATTCAAGTTAATTATGATAATCTTCAATGCATTAGTCAATTCAGATGAAACGTCAATCATGAAAGCATCAGATTTTGAAACATCAGTTGACATGTTATTCTTTGATGATCTTCTCACAGATCTTTGCTCTGAAAGAACGTTAAATGTCTGTTTGCAAAGTTGCAAGTTCATGTTTTCATTCTTTTCATCTTCAATGAACTTGACAACGTAATTCTTGATGACTCGATTGAGATCTGAGACTCAAAGATGATATTGTTTATCGATGTCTTTCACATATTTCATGAATGCATCAAGTTTATCTTTGTTCATGAATTTGTCTCATCTGTCTTCAATTGACAACGACTTGAGATTGACGTGCAAGTAGCATTTGCATTCTCATACTTGTACATAGTCAATTGAGAGCTTGATTTCGATGAATGTCTTCTTCAAGATCATGAGAACTTCATTGATCAAGAGTCTTGTGATGATTCAATTTTGCAGATAGACATCTGTTTTTGCAACTTTTGCTTAAAACTCAATGAAAAGTTCAGCATTCTTGATCATGACTTGCATCGAGTTTTCTGTGATGTATATGACTTTTTCGACTACTTCATTTTGAATTGACATGTGTGAGACAGTGTATTGAGAAGCAATGTCAATTGATGAGCATCAGTTATTCAAGATGACTTTAAGTTTTGTGACGTTGTCGCTGCATACTGAGAGAAGTCTGACATTGCTGTGAAACTTTACGCTGAGTTTTCATTTTTGCAAAGCATCTGATGCATTGAATCGTTGCTTCAAAGAAATGCATCAAGTCTTTCTGAAGTGATTGTTCACTATCTTTAGAAAGTACAACTCGCTATCGAGAAACAACAATAGTGATTCACAGATGTTTATGAAAATCAGAGTCAAGATACTTGTCTTTTGATTGCTGATGTTGTGTTCTCGTTTGTTAATGAACTTGATGAGCGCACATATTTCACACACATTCTCATGACTGTCATTGATGAGAATAGATTTTTTCAAAGTGATGATCTTATGAAGCTGACGAAGCTTTGCTGATTCAAGATGAGTGAAACGATGATGTCACAGCTTGTACAACTTGAAGCTTTTGTTATTTGCGAAGCTAAGTTGATCGTGATCAACTTCGATCTCGTTCTCATGATGAATCACATTAGTGTGAGACGCAGAATGATCTAGATTCATTGAATCATCGAGATTCATTGAACTGTGCATCGCTGAAAATGCTGATGAGATGTCACGCTGCATAACTGATAGTAATGCAAATTCATCAAGATCATTTGCAATTCTCTTTACTATATAGATGTCTTCACATTTTAAAGTCTCAATCATTTGCTTTTCTTGCTTGTCGTGCATGTACAAATCTTTATTGTCAAAGCTTTCTTGCAGATCTTTCTTACACATTCTTCTTTCAGAAAGAAGATTCATCTCAAGCTTAGAAACATGAAGAACAGAGAACAGCTTGACTGAGTTTTCATGATGATTTCACATGACTGCTGTGTCACAGTGATTGACATACAATTTTCTCTCTTCAACTTTGATAATATGTCTCTTAATGTAAATTAAAGACTCACTAAAAAGTTGAAGTTGATCAGTCATGTGCAAGAAGACATCAGAGTCTGCAATTCAGTTGAATTCAGAAATCTTACTGATAATGTTCTTTGACAAAGCTGCAATATTCTCGCTCTTTTCATTCTCATTGTTTTCATCATCATCAGAGATTTCAGAGTCGCTTTCTGCGTTGTAGACTCTGTGCTTCTTGTATTTGCTCTTCAGAAGCTCAACGAGAGTTTGAAGATCATCAACGTTCTTATGTCTTGTTTTGTCTTTATCTTTGCATTTCTTCACAAGCTCTTGAGCTGCAAACAGATGAGAGCAATCAACTAGACGATGTTTATCTTCACAGAGAAAACATTTTAGAAATCAATGATGCAATTGATCATTGTCGAAGTCTGAGAAGCATTTGCGACGATGACTGATTTTGCGTTTGTTCTGCTCTCGATCAGTACGCTCGCGTTCGTTCTCTCGCTTGACTCATAACACAGTCTTTGTTATCTTCAATTATGCTTTCTTCTCTTGTAGCTTTTGAAGTTCTCTCTCAACGTCTGACTTGTTCTGCGCATCAATGACATCTCAAATGATCATGTATTCATCTGACAGCAATTGAAGTAAGGCTTGAAAGCAACGTTCTGACTTGAATAAATCACTTATGTCATTCTGTGTTGCAACGATCTTTCAAGTCAGCTTGACGAGATGTGTTCATGTCTTTTCAATAAAGATATTCGTCGACATTCTGTAATCAATAAAGTTCATCAGATATTGTCTCTCAATGATTTGTAGCTTCTCTTTGTATTTGTAACTCAAAGTAATTCAAATCTCTTTTGCTGACGTCTTGTCTGCAATGTATTCTTGATCATTGATGATGATGCAGATGATCAGTCAGTAATGAGCTTTCACGTCGATCTTTTGACTTTTGAAATTGAGAGATTGAATTTTGCTGATGATGTTGATGACATTGTTAAGTGTGTTCAAGTCAGACTTGTCTTCAATGACGAATCACAAGTCTTTCTTAATGAGTCATCTCTTCATGAAAGAAAATCATTGATTGCAGTTCTTGCAAGTAAGAATGAAAACAGATCATTGTTTGATGAAGAAGTCATCGAAGTTCATGACATTGATGTAGACTCAGCTTGTTGTTAAAATCAAAGAATAAAATAAGAATATTAGATAAATTGATGAGTGAAGTGAAGAGAATGTAATCTCATCAATGATGATGAAAATTTTATGTGTTCTTCAACGCATTCAAGTATGTTTATTTATTCACTTTCTTGAAAACTCATAGTAGACTGTTGATTTGATGTGAGTGCTTATTTATCTTCTTGTGAGATGTGTAGTAAGCTGTTGAATTTCACTGAACTTCTTTAAGTCAATGTACTTATTTGTCTTCTTGTGAGACGTGTAGTAAGTGATCGCTGATTGCTTGTTTGAATAAGTCTTGTATCGAGTTGTCGAGCATCAAATGCTTAGAATGTTTCAATCTAATTACGTTGAAAGCTTCTTGCTAATCAAGACTCATAATCTATTGAAAGAGTAGAATGAACAGTATTACATATGATGAAATTTATGCAGATTGTAAAGAGAAGTTGTAAACTGCTCTATCTATATACTGCTAACGTGACTGAGTTGCGACGCACGATCTTTTCTCTGACGCTAGTCTACAAAGAGCTGCTAGAGACGAGTCTGTCATCGCACTTCTCAACATCTTTTATGATCAACTCACTATCTTTTTACAGCATCACTCATCTCATCTCAAGCTCATCTGAAAAGATTCAGAAATGAAGAAAGATTACTCTGCAGATTTAAATATCTTCGTCACGAATCTCATCTCAAGCTCATCTGAAAAAGATTCAGAAATGAAGAAAGACTATCTTGCAGATTTAAACATCATGAAGCAAAGCATTACTCAGACTTCATCTTTCTTATGAAAGAAACATGAGCTAAATCTCGATCATCTTCAGACAGAGTTAAACTCACTTTCAATATCAAGAAAAAATAGTCAATCACAAAAAGAGAAGAAGATTCTCAACATCTCACGAAGAGTAACAAGAAAGAATAAACAATTCAATGAATAACTCAATGAACTTATTGATTCTTCAGTTTTAAAGATGAAGAATCAGAAATGTGTGAGTAAAAGAAGCAAACACAAGAAGAAGATAAACTTTGAGCATTGCAATGAATCTCAGAATAAGAGTGAAAAAAATTTGAATATTGAAAATCAAGCATTAATCAGCGAGAATGATGCAAATAAGAAACAAAAGAACAAGTCTAGATTTAAAGCAACATCATTACACAAGATTGCAAAATTCAAAAATCTTTTATTCAAAGAAGATTTTCTTAGCTTGTCAAAGATATCAATCTTAATGAACATTCTTGATGCAGATAACATCTTTCTTATTATCTTTCTCATCATCAAGACGCTCTTTCACTCAATACTTAAAAAGAACAAGAGATCATTTAAGAGACATAGTCAAGAGAAGAATGAAATCAGTGAAACATCAGCAAGAAAGAGAAAATGTTGCAATGTTCTCATCAAGACTCTCAAGAAGCAATGATCTCAGATCATGAAGAAAGACTGATCAATTCAATTCAAATGAATGAAGAACAGAGAGTTGATGCAAATAGCAAATATCAATAAAGCTGAGTACACTCTGAGAAACTCTTCAATGTCATTCGATTACTGACGTCATCAGAAGACATCTTATGCGTTTGATTATCAAAGAAGACTTAGAAGAAGCTTCTATTACCTGCTACTTGAGAAGAAGTCAGACTTCGATGACTCAGTCATCATCAAAGAGAAACAAGTAGCACTATGCTTGAATCTCGAACAGATCTTGAAGATCTTGAAGATGTCTGATGCATATATCATCAAAGGCGTAAGACAACGAGTGTCTGTCATGTTCGAAAAGAGAAGAAATGCGACGAGCAAATTTTGCAAGGCAATAGACTTCGAATCATCTAAGAAGCTGTCACAAGCAGAAATAAATACAATATGTCTACAAACTTACGATGAGAAGAAAAGTGACAGGCAGTTTCTAACGAGTAAGTAAACGAAGTTTGAAAAAGTTTCTCGTCTCTCTACAGAAAGAGAGCAAACTATCAGTCTTCACATGACAGCGATAAAAGAGAGGCAAACGACGAGAGACTATGATTTATACTTGACTAACTACGAGACTGCTCTATGCGTCAAAGAGAAAGAAATGAAGAAGACATTAGAAGCATTCAGACTAAGAATGAAAGAGATCACTCAGAAAGCAGAGCAACGAATTCTAGAAGCTCATCAACTCAGAACGACTACGAATGAAATCAGAGAAATCAGCAGCGAGGGTCAATCTCAATTCAGAACGACTACGAATGAAATCAGCGACAAGAACAGCGAGGGTCAATCTCAATTCGATGAAGAAATACGCGTTAAGAAAGAAGATAACGAGTTCAACTCTCAATCTCAATCTCTATTCATAAGCGAAGAATCTATTGATCTGAATCTCATCGACCAGTAAGTCTCACTCAAGAGCTTTACACTACTTCAGTTTATTAATAGAACTTATTGCATTTATGAATCGTACTGCTTTTGCTGTTATTTGAAACCGGCACCTAATTGCTATTTTGAGAAAGAGAAGGATACTGTTAGCCTCCTTAATAATTAGTAGCTTGACACTTCTATATTACCCCACCTACCTACATAGCCTAGATAGCATCCTACCACAATACTACCACCCATACCATTAAGTTAAAACTGTTCAGCTCTGCTCGTACCGTAATTTTGACACCCGAGGGACACGGGACCGACCACGTCACCTTTCAGCATCTCAACCACCACGACTCAAGGCAAAGGAGTTTTCTGTGACTCAAGAATCTTGTTAGCAGTGATGACATTGGTAAGTATAGTATGAGGGTAGCGAGTTTACGGTCAATTGACTCAGAATGC
>JAABUK010011578.1_pt1 | contig 11440 bp, 10 predicted proteins | sample 5559141 | NCBI WGS metagenome assembly JAABUK01 (sample SAMN10711869, study PRJNA513367) | rock metagenome | isolation source: Antarctica rocks | place: Antarctica: Victoria Land, Pudding Butte nord | collected 2016-01-03 | reverse complement strand
TATGGCTGCTTCTGAATTCCTGAAGGCACGGCAGACACGCTACGGCGCGTATGTCACTGTGTATGTAATTGTCGTGATTGCGATTCTGGGTGCGATCAACTATCTGGCGAACGCACATAACAAGAGCTTCGATGCAACGGCAAACAAGCGATTTACTTTGTCGGACCAGACCCAGAAGGTAATTGGCGGGCTGAAGAGCGACGCTGACGTCACTTACTTTCAAAAAGCTACCGAGTTTACCCGTGGGCGCGATCTGCTGGACCGCTATGCGAACTTATCGAACAAGTTACATGTGAAATATGTGGACCCGGAAAAGGATCCGATGGCGGCGCGGGCTGCGGGAATCAGGGCGTTCGGGACTACTGTAGTTTCTACAGGTGGAAAGTCGCAGGAAGCTAAAACGCTGACCGAGGAAGAAATAACCGGAGCATTGATTCGAGCATTGAAGACCACGGAACGCACGGCGTGCTTTGTGGTGGGATCTGGCGAATTAGGTACGGACGATCAGGATCGGACCGGTTTATCGGGTTTCAAGGCGGCGCTGGAGAAGACTACGTTCAAGACTCAGACCGTGAGTCTCCTTGAAAAATCAGAGGTACCGGCGAATTGCAGCGTGCTGGTGATTGCGGGGCCGAAGCGCGATTATGTGCAACCCGCTGTGGATGCGGTGAAGAAGTTTTTGGACGCTGGCGGCCATGCAATGGTGCTGATTGATCCGGCGATCGATTTCGGCAAGGGCGATGCGAATAGCGGGAGCCCGGCGCTGGTTGCGATGCTGGCTGGTTATGGCATCACGGTAAACCGCGATTTGGTGATTGACGGCAGCGGGATGGGGCAGATGTTTGGCTTCAATGAAGCGTCACCGATTGTGATGCAGTACGAGAGCCAGCCGATTGTGGCGGGAATGAAGCGTAGTGCAACCGTGTTTCCCTTGAGCCGCAGTCTGGATGTGAAAGCTCCGGCGGAGAAGCTGTTTTCGACCACGGATAGCAGTTTCGCGACGACAAACTTAACACCGCCGATCAAGATCGATCCGGCGAAGGATAAGAAGGGTCCGTTTACGCTGGGGGCGGCTGCGGCGGTTGGTGGCAAAGGCCGCCTGGTGGTGGTGGGCAGTTCGAGCTGGGTGAAGAACGAAGTATTCGGTATCGGGCAGATTGGGAATCGCGATCTGGCGTTGAATGCGGTGAACTGGCTGACGGCGGATGAGGAACTAATCGGGATACGTCCGAAAGATCCGGAAGATCGGCGGATCAGCATGACGCGGCGGCAGATGAGCCTGCTCTTCTTCTTGCTAGTGGTGGTAATCCCACTAGCGGTCATTCTGGTGGGCGTGTCGGTTTACTTGCGCAGGAGATAGGCACGCAATGAAGAATAAGGGACTGCTGATTGCGGTCGCAGTGCTGGCGGCGCTCGGCGGGGCGGTTTACTGGTCGGAGCAGAAGAAAGCGGCTGATGAGAAGAAGCCGCCGGTTTCGGCCGATGCGCCTCCGAAAATTTTGACAATCCCGGAAGACCAGATTGTAGGGATCCGGATAGCAAAGCGCGGCGGCGATACGACAGTGCTCTCGAAAGCTTCGGGGAGTTGGGCTTTGAGGGAACCGCAAGTCACCGGTGCGGATCAGGAAGCAGCGAACGGCGTGGTGCAGAACTTGTCAAACCTTGCGTCTGACCGGCTGATAGAAGAGAAGCCTTCGCAGCTTGCGACGTATGGCTTGGCGACGCCTTCCGAGCAGGTTACGGTCACGCGGAAAGACGGCAAAACCGATACGCTGCTGCTGGGCGACGATGTGCCTACGGGGTCTGGCACGTATGCCAAGCTGGCTCAAGATGCGCGCGTCTTCTCCGTGGCGAGTTTCGTCAAGACCGGGATCGATAAAGGGCTGAAGGATCTTCGCGACAAGCGGTTGTTGCACTTCAATTCCGACAAGTTGACGGGCGTGACGGTGGCGGTCAAGGGAAGCGCGTTTGAATTCGGCAAAAACGCACAGGGCGAGTGGCAGGTTGTGAAGCCTTCTCCAATGCGGGCCGATGGGCAGCAAGTGGATGATCTGATTCGCAAGCTGAAAGAAGCGAAGATGGACGTGAACCTGTCCGATGTGGATGCGGCGGCCGTGCAGAAAGCCTTTGTTTCGGCGGCCAGGGTGGCAACGGTGACAACCGCGGATTCGGGCGGGACTGAAACGCTGGAGATCCGCAAGGGGAAAGGGAAGGATTATTACGCCAAGAGCTCTGCTGTAGCGGGTGTGTTTAAGACGACTGCTGAGTTAGGAGCGGGCGTGGATAAAACCGTTGCTGACTTCCGGAACAAAAAGTTATTCGACTTCGGATTTACCGACCCTTCGCAGGTTGCGGTGGGTGCGCAGGTGTTTCAGAAATCAGGCGAGAAGTGGTTGTCGGGCGGCGGGCAGATGGAGGGCGCGACGGTTCAGGCTTTGATAGACAAGCTGCGTGATTTAACGGCTTCCGGGTTTGCGGCTAAGCCGGCGGGCGAGCCCTTTGTGGCGTTAAGCGCGGCTTCGGCCGATGGCAAGCGGCAGGAGCGGGTAAGTGTGAATAAACAGGGCGATGCTTACTTTGCTACGCGCGAGGGCGAACCGGCGGTTTACCAACTGGATGCTAAATCGGTTGAGGAAATTCAGAAAGCGGCAGCAGCGGTGAAATCTGCCAGTGCGCCCAAAGCGGCACAGAACGCCGCACCGAAAAAATGAACGCGCTTCTCACGGATCTGTATGAGCTGACGATGTCGGCCGGCTATTTCGCAGCCAGCAAGGCGAGTGAGAAGGCAACATTTGAGCTCGCAATCCGAAGGCTGCCCCGGCACCGGAATTATGTACTGGCGGCTGGCCTCGCTCAAGCTGTTGAGTATCTGCAGAATTTGAAATTCGACGCTGGCGAGATTGATTACCTGCGCGGGCTTTCGCAATTCAGCAACGCTCCCACGGAGTTTTTTGAGTATCTGCGTGAGTTTCGCTTTACTGGTGACTTGTTCGCGGTTCCAGAGGGCACTCCGCTGTTTGCAGGCGAGCCAATGCTGACGGTGCGGGCTCCGCTGATTGAAGCGCAGATACCAGAGACCTATTTGCTTTCGAGCATCACATTTCAGACCTTGATTGCTACCAAGGCAGCACGAATTGCGGAGGTAAGCGGCGGGCGTGACGTAGTGGAGTTTGGCACGCGGCGCGCGCATACTCCGGAAGCGGGCGTATTAGGGGCGCGCGCAGCCTATATCGGGGGCTGCGCCGGAACCAGCAATACGCTGGCAGGTTATCGGTTCGCGATTCCCGTGATGGGCACGGCGGCACATGCGTGGGTGATGTCATTTGCGAGCGAGACGGAAGCGTTCCGGCGCATGCAGGAGTTGATGGGGGCGCGCACGGTCCACTTGATCGATACGTATGATTCGCTCGAAGGAACGAGGAAGGCGATCGAAGTGGGTGGGCCGTTTTGGGGCGTGCGGATCGATAGCGGGAACTTCCTGGAACTGTCGCGCGAGATACGCGGCATGTTGGACAGGGGCGGCTTTCCCGAGGCTAAGATCATGGCCTCCGGTGATTTGGACGAGTTTAAGATTCAAGAGCTGGTCCGTGCCGGAGCCGCGATCGATGCATTTGGAGTGGGCACGGAACTGGCTACTTCAGCGGATGCGCCTAGCATGGGGACCATCTATAAGATGGTGGAGATTGAGGGCGAAAACGCCAAGCGATTTACGGCAAAGCATAGCCTGGAGAAGGCATCCCTACCGGGCGCGAAGCAGATATTTCGATATGCGGACCATGACCTGCTGACGCGATCGATGGAGTGTGCTGGCGGGGCGACCGCATTGCAGCAGCCGGTGATGTTGAATGGCCAACTGATTCAGCCCCTGCCCAGCGTGGATTCGGCGCGGGAGCGGGCACGGCGTATGCTGGCGGATTTGCCCGAGGCGGTGCGGGGTCTGGAAGCAGATGATAGCTATCCGGTGCTCAGGAGCGCGGAGCTGGAGAAGTTGATTCGGAGCACTTGATGAAGCCGCTGTTTTTAGACGTCGATACACAGAATGATTTTGTTTTACCTGCCGGCGCGCTTTACGCCGCTGGATCAGAAAAGGTGATTCCCGTTGTTGCGGCATTAAACCGGTTTGCCGTGGAGCGCCAGTTTCCGTTGATTTCGACGGCGTGTTTGCATTTAGAAAACGACGCTGAGTTCTTGGAGTGGCCGCCACATTGTGTCGCCGGAACCGTAGGGCAACTGAAGCCTGCTTTAACATTACTGGGACAGGGTCAGGTGGTGTTTGAAAAACAGCATACAGATGTGTTTCGCAATCCCCAGTTTGCACCGCTTCTTGAAGAAATTGCCGCGAGCGAGTATTTTGTTTACGGAGTGGTGACTGAAGTCTGCGTCCGGTTTGCAGCGGACGGGTTACTACGAACCGGTAAGACAGTGACGATTGTGAGCGACGCCGTTCGCGCTCTAAGCGAGCCATCGGGAAGCGACTATCTGCGGCGCTTTACCGGAGCTGGCGGCATCGTGGCGAGTTCAAGCGAGATCCGCATCAGATTCTAGCATTTTGTTGTTTGCTTTTAGCTTATAGGCGAAGACCGCAACCAGCGCAGCGGTGATGCCAGCGGCGGCAAGCAGCTTCGGGAGCGGGTCTGGGACGGCGGGTGGAACGTAGCGAATGCCGCGCTCATCGGTTTGAGCAGGCTCGGGAACGTAGCGGCCGTGTTCGGGCATAGGAAAGTTGACGGCGAGGTCGTTTAAATCCGTTGCGACATCTGAGCCTGACATGGGTGATCCGTGGCCGCATCCGACAGTGTGGGGCTGCAGGCTGGCAAGTGAGCGCACGGATTCGCGAGCAGCAACCCAATCGCAAGTAAACGGAGCGGGCGGGCGGGAAATTTGTTTGCGCTGAGTGATCAGGCCGAGGGGAGAATCGAGATCGACGGTGGCGAAGGCATCCCCCGCTAGAATTACGCGCCGTGCTGAATCGTAAAGGGAAATGTGCCCGGGCGCGTGGCCGGGGGTGAAAAGCCATTGCCATTCGGGATGGCCAGGCACTTCGCCATTCGCAGGAAGTTCGCGCAAGTGAGGCTGCAGACGTGTCGATTTCGTGGAGAAAAATCTACTTAGGAAAGCCATGGCCCCTCCAACAGTGGGATCTTGCGGCGGGTAAGGTGATTGGCCCGTCAGGTACGGAGTTTCGAGATGATGGGCATAAATGGGAACATGCCAGGATTCGGCAAGTTCGCAGGCCGAACCGGAATGATCGAAGTGGCCGTGGGTGAGAAGGATAAATTCCGGGGGCGCATTTTCGCCGAAGTGGGAAATTGCCGCGTCTTGGATGCGATCACCGTGGCCGGGAGTGCCGGAATCGACCATGAACCAGGGCGAGCCTTTGACGCCGACAAAATAAACGTTCGCGATGCTAACGGGCAGGCGCACGATGCCGGGCGCGATCTCTTGAAGACTCATGCTCAACAGATGTGCAGGGCGAGTGCCAATATCTATTTTACGGAAGAGTGACCAGCAGGGGCATTTTGGCTGAGCCACCGCCACCTGTAGTAGGGTTCAAAGGTGCTTGCACGCCCATGGGCATAATGCGCATCTCCTTGCCTTCAATCTGAACTGAAAGGAAATGCAGTTCGGGCGACCAGCCTTCGATATGAGCCTTTTTCATTTTGCGGCTGACGTCGCCATGGCGGAGCTCCCCGCCGGCACCAGAGACGACAAACCGGATGCTGGACGTTGAATCATTTTGCTCGCTGAATTGGAAATTGTGCTCATGTCCGTTGAAGACAACCCTTACGCCAGCCTGCTGAAAAACGGGCAAAAAGTGCGAGAGGTCTTTCATGCTTGAGCCGTGGAAAGGGCCCGCATTGAAGAGGGGGTGATGGTAATAGGGGATGCGCCACGGGGTCTTGCCTTGCGCAATATTTTTTTTGAGCCAACTGAACTCTTCGCCGCTGGCCAGATATACCGGCTTGCTACGGCCGGTTTCGCTATTTTCCGTGCTATCGAGCGAGAAAAACTGCGCGAGATCCGCGTACTGAAAGGTATACCAGCGGGCGGGACGATTGCCGGGGTAGAAGAAGTTATCGAGGTAGGCAGTGAGGTCGGCCTTGTTTTCGGTATCGTTGCCGTCGTGGTTGCCGGGTGAGGGATAGAAGGGAATTTCGCGAATCAGACCCTGATAGGGCTTGAAAAATTTATCCTCCCAATCGTTATCCACATCACCTGAGTGGACAGCGCGGAAGCCGACGTTGAGATCGGCATAGATGTTATCGCCGGTGGTGATTACGAAGCGCACGGGACACTCCGTCTTCGAATGCTTTTGATACTCGCGGTCCATCGCGGCGGCTACTTTGGTTTGAGCATCAGTGCCGGTGCCGTAATCGCCCAGAACGAAGAAGCAGAGGGAGGTAGAATGTTCGGGCCAGGTGCGAAACTTGCCTTCACCGATTTTTTTATCGTCGACGGCGACTTCGTAGTGATATTCGTGATCCGGTTCCAGGCTGGAGACGGCGACCCAGTTTTGAGAGGAGGAAATTTTTTGATCTCCAACCGTGACGACGGCCTTCCCAATGGAAGCGGAGGAACGCCCTATGGTATTCGGCCCTTGCGTGGTGCCCCAGGCGATGAGTGCGTTGCGCGCTTCCAAGCCTCCCACGTAGGTGTGAACCGCTTGTGCCGACGCGACGGTTACGGTAAGCCACGGAGCGAGCGCCAGCAAAAAACGAGAGACAGGGAGCCAGGACATCCTTATCCTATTGTCACGCAAAGGAACAGACGGGTTGGCAGAACACGTGCTAATTCGGTGAATTCAAAGGGGAATTGCATGGATTGGGAACAGGTACAAAACAGGTGGCCGGCGGTTGCGGGATCGTTCCGGGAAAGATTCGAACAGCTTACCGATCAAGAGATGGGGAGCTTAACTGGGAAGAAGGATGAGTTACTCAAAGCTCTGCAAGCGACCTATGGTTATTCCAGGGAAGAAGCCGAACTTCACCTTAGCAACTGGCGGGATTCGGCGGCAGATGCTCTTGAGGATACGCCAACGTCTACATCCGGCGCTTCCACTTATTAAGTGCTGGTGAATGATTTATAGGAATTAACTTACACGCCGGTGTCCCAATACATGAATAACGCTTTCTTTGTTATACTCCATCACACACGAAAACCCGATTAAACACCGGGACGGATGTTATACTCATTCGTATGGCTTTCTGACACCCATTGGTGAGTCACAGGACACCGCTCCTGAATAACTTAAGAGCGGAGAGTACATCCAAATAGTGGATCCATGGGGAAAGAAGATTGAAAAAGTATTTGCAGAAAGGTCTAATGATGGTTGCGGGGGCAGTTAGTTTACCTTGTATAATTTCACACGCTGATAATCACCTTCCCAAACCTCTTTGTAAGTCGAGTGACGCGCGGTTTCAGCGGTTAAAGAAATTTTTACATGAAGCGAAGAGTCCGATGGAGCATCTTGCCGCGGCTTTCATCGTGGAAGCGGACGCAAATCATCTGGATTGGCGGTTGTTGCCCGGTCTGTCCGTAATAGAATCGGGTGCTGGTAGGGCTTTTCGCGGCAACAATGTTTTTGGATGGAACAACGGGGATAGCTCCTTCAGGTCGGTCCGGGAAGGGATCCATTTTGTGGCCGGACGGTTGGCAAACGGAAAATATTACCGGGGAAAGACGGTGGCTGAGAAGTTGAATACTTATAACCCAAATGAGGGTTACCGCCAGAAAGTGCAGCAAATAATGGCGCGGATTTCGAACTCAGAAGGTATGTAAGAACCCGCTTTTGCCGTTACATTGACAAGCTGGAAGACCCTTCGCTATATTTCTTGAAACTGCGTATTTTCGGTTGCTGACTGTAACCGGCACCGTATTGCTCTCCGAATTGAGTCACCTACTGCAGTGAGCCCTGGGGAGTATGGCAATGGCTGAGAACGAGACCAGAGAGCAGGTTGAATCCAACGCCCCCTTGGGCGCGGAGGATTATGAGCATCTGCTGGACGATTACAGCCATTTTGTGCCGCCCGCGGAAGACGAGGTTTTAGAAGGCAGAGTCCTTCAGATCACCGCGAAAGACGTTATCGTCGATTTTGCCTATAAATCCGAAGGAATCGTTCCACTAGAGCAATTCCAGAACGCCGCTGGCGAGGTTACTGTTCAGCCGGGTGACGTGATTGACGTGATGGTGGACCATCAGGCGGAACGGGTAGAAGGTTATGTCACCCTTTCCCACCAAAAAGCAGCGCGCTTGCGAGTCTGGACGGATCTGGAAAAGGCCTTTGAACAACAACTCACCATTTTGGGCCGGGTACTGGGCCGGGTAAAAGGCGGCATGTCCGTGGATGTGGGCATTGTTGGCTTCATGCCGGGATCGCAGGTGGATACCCGGCCGTTGCGCAATCTGGACCAACTGGTGGGCCAAGATGTTCCGGTCAAGATCATCAAGCTGAACCGCCGGCGTGGCAATGTTGTGGTATCCCGGCGATCGGCGGTTGAACAGGATGTGAATGAGCGCCGCACAGTCACTCTGGAGCAACTGCAGGAAGGTGCCATTGTGACGGGCGTGGTTAAGAATCTGACCGAGTACGGGGCGTTTATAGACCTGGGCGGGATCGATGGCTTGCTGCACGTGACGGATATGTCACACGGGAGGGTGGGCCACCCTTCAGAGGTGATGCAGCCGGGCGATGAAATTACCGTGCAGGTGATGAAGTACGACCCGCAGAAAGAGCGGATATCGTTGGGCATGAAGCAGTTGCAGCCGGACCCCTGGGAAAACATCGAGCAGCGGTATCCGATGCAATCGCGCGTAATTGGACGGGTGGTGAATGTGGCCGATTACGGCGCTTTCGTGGAGTTGGAACCGGGTGTGGAAGGGTTGATTCACGTGAGCGAGATGACCTGGAGCCGGCGCATGAAGCATCCTTCGAAGGTGGTGAAGCCGGGCGATCAACTGGAAGCGGTAGTTCTGGAGATTCACGCGAAAGACCGCCGGATTTCGCTGGGGTTGAAGCAGCTGGAAGCAAACCCCTGGAGCACCATTGAAGAGCGTTACAGCATCGGTTCGGTAGTGGAGGGGCGGGTCCGCAATATGACAGATTTCGGAGCCTTTATCGAAATTGAAGAAGGGATTGACGGCTTGGTTCATGTCTCGGACCTTTCGTGGACGAAGCGGGTGAAGCATCCCTCTGAAGTGTTGCGCAAAGGCTCAGTTACGCAGGCTGTAATTCTAGGAATCGATGCGAAACAAAAGCGGCTATCGCTGGGCGTGAAGCATTTGCATCCTGACGCCTGGGAGACGTATTTCCAGAGCCACAACGTGAACGAAATGGTGCACGGGAAGGTGTGCCGCCTGTCGAGTTTTGGGGCTTTTGTAGAGCTGACTGAGGGTGTGGAAGGACTTTGCCATTTTTCCGAGACGCCTGGCTATAGCGGGCGAAAAGGCGAAGCTCCGCCGATTTCCGTGGGTGAGGAGTACGACTTCAAGATTATCCGGATGAATGAGCAGGAGAAGAAAATCGGGCTTAGTCTGAAGGCGGTTTTGGACGATGAGGAAAAGAACCGGCTGAACGATTATCAGCGGCATGCGGCGGCGGCAACCCTGCGAATGGACGTCCTGCGCACCCCTGTTTCAATTCCCGGCCGCGAAGAATAGGCGAAAATCGAAACTGTAATTTGCCAAAGCCCGCATTTCAGGAGATACTCAGACTTCCTCGTAATCGCTTGATACTAATCACTGGACTCTGAGTCATGACCAAAGCCGACCTGATTGAAGAAGTATCTCGCGTCGTTGAGATGACCAGGAAAGAGGCTGAGGTCATTGTGGAAGCAATCTTCGATAGCATTGTGCGCGCGCTGCGATCGGGTGACAAGATTGAGATTCGCGGGTTTGGAAGCTTTCGCACTCGTCAACGGCAATCGAGAGTGGGGCGAAACCCGAAAACGGGAAGCCGCGTGGAAGTACCTGCAAAAAAGATCCCGTACTTTAAGCCCAGCAAGGAACTGAAAGATGTGGTGAACCATTCGCCCGCGAGCACGGGTTCCGCGCTGGATTCACCAGTGTCTACCCGGTAAATCAGGCGCGCCGAATCCCAAATGGATTACCTCTGGAACCCGTGGCGATACCGTTATATCGCCGGCCCGAAAACGGAACAGGATTGTATATTCTGCGCAATCGCGGCCTCCACGCAAGACGAAACAAATCTGGTTATTTACCGGGGCAAGCTGAATTTTCTTGTTCTGAACCGGTACCCGTATTCCACCGGGCACCTGATGGTTGTTCCTTACCCGCATATAGCCGGGCTGAGTGAAACCGGGGAGGAGACGACCTCAGAAATGATGCTTTTAATGAGGCGCTCTGAAGTTTTGTTGGGGAAGGTGTATCATCCTGAGGGACTAAATATGGGAATCAACCTGGGAGCGAGTGCCGGAGCAGGCGTTGCGGGACACGTTCATATGCACGTTTTACCCCGCTGGACTGGTGACGCCAATTTCATCACCACCGTGGCTGAAACGCGCATTTTGCCCGAAGAACTTGAAACTACTTACAAAAAGTTGAGAATCGAATGCGCGCAGTGGTAGCGGAGTTTCTAGGCACTCTGGTGCTGATGATGTTCGGGACCGGCGTGGTAGCTATGACGGTGCTGTTCGGCAAGGGCTTACCCGGCGAAGTGGTGAATGGCGGGTATACCAACATCACGATCGCATGGGGAATTGCGGTAACGATGGGAATTTATGTTTCGTCGAAATGGTCGGGCGCACATCTAAATCCCGCTGTGACAGTGAGTTTGGCCGTGTTCCGCGGGTTTCCGTGGCGCAATGTGGTGCCTTACCTTCTGGCTCAGGTGGCGGGTGCCTTCTGTGCCTCAGCACTAGTGTTCTGGAACTACCGGCCAGCATTTCAGGCGTTCGACCCTGGCCTTGAGAAGACTGCGGGTGTGTTCACCACTTTTCCCGCGTTTCCGGAGCAACTAAGCGCGGGATTGCTGGATCAGGTACTGGGTACGGCGCTGTTGATGTTTATGATCCTAGCAATTGGGGAACACGCGACGGAACTGGGACCGATCTTGGTGGGATTACTTGTAATCGCTATCGGGATGGCGTTTGGCGGGATGCATGGTTATGCCATCAACCCGGCGCGCGATTTCGGGCCACGTTTATTTACCATGGTTGCGGGTTTTCAAAATAATGGGCTCTCAAACGGGGCACCGGTCTTCTGGGTGCCTATTGTTGGGCCGATTCTTGGTGGCTTAATCGGGTCTGCTGTATTCGAATGGAGTTTGGGAACGCGCTCCGGTAAGGCGGCGAACGTTTAGCACCAGTCTTCTACTTGAAGACCTTCCACGCGACGAAATTCGCGGATATTGTTGGTGACCAGCGTGAGTTTCAGCGAGAGAGCGTGGGCAGCGATCAAAAGATCGAGCGGACCGATGGGATT
>JAABUK010011577.1_pt1 | contig 11440 bp, 10 predicted proteins | sample 5559141 | NCBI WGS metagenome assembly JAABUK01 (sample SAMN10711869, study PRJNA513367) | rock metagenome | isolation source: Antarctica rocks | place: Antarctica: Victoria Land, Pudding Butte nord | collected 2016-01-03 | reverse complement strand
TCGAAGTGTAAGTTTCGCGGTGTCAAATTGTCGTTCATTCACAAGCAGAAAGATTCATGCGTAAGACAAAACGTTGGATGATGGGAGCAGTCGTGGCGTTACCGGGCGTTATGGTCGTGGCGGGTTGTGGTGAAGCCGAAGAAAAGCCTGCCGCCGACAACCACACCGAAGGCGACGGCCATAAGGAGGGCGACGAACCGTTTGACGCCCTTTCTTCCCACGCCTGAACCGTGGCGACGCCTGAAGTGTGGCCGGGAACATTCGGGGTGCGTAATGTGTAAGGTCAATTATCGCTTTCAAAGTCGGTCACGGTTTCTGATAGTGTCTCTTGAAGCGGAAGCGAACGACCAACTCGTCCAACTCCCAAGCATCGCCCCAAGTCGCCGAAGCACGCCCTTACGAGGGCGCGCCGCTACCTTCGGTCGTCAGTGCGTTGAAACGGCACCTTAGCATACACGGCGGTGCCCTGTCCGGGCGCGGATTCAATGGTGAGCGTACCGCCTATAAGTTGGTCAACTCCTGCGCCAAAGCAACGAGGGCGCGATTCTCCGAAGCATAACTCGGCTCGCGCGACGGTCGGCGCTCCAACTCGTCGGCGATGAGCACATCATCCGCCGAATCCGCCGAGAGCGCGGCCACTCTGTTGTTCTGCTGAATGTTCATTCTTCAACTTCGTTCCCGTCGGCTTCGGGTGCCCCACGCAGATTCTTATTGGTTGCCGGAGCGGGGCGGACTTCACGGCTCGAAGAAGCAAACCGCAATCTGGTCGTGCCAGGCAAGGTATTTCATTTGGCATTCAGAAACAAGCGGTGCGCAGGCCGGCTGCGGGCCATCGGAACTTGCGATTCTTCCAAGCTCAATTTAAGACTTGATCGAGAAGCCATTTCGATAATTGCACAAACGCGGCGGGCACGATTTTCTACAGCTTTAAATATTGAAACTTCGTCAATTTCTCGTCACACGAGTACTCATGTGCATGACAACCTGCGTCGGGTATTCATAAAACTCTTTGGGACATTTTACAAAAACGTCCAGCAACAAGAGGATTGCCGTCGCAATTCGGGTGCGGTAGCAATTGAGCGACTTGAGCTAAATCATTGGCATCTTTGTGGGCCTGACGGCGATTACCAACTTTCGCCTGCAATCTTTTACGGCCTTTTACGGCCTTTACCGCTGGCCTTGTCTTAATTTTTGCTCAACGTTATGCTATGGAATCGAGACCTTTCGCTCGCCTCAAAAGCAGTCGCTGTTATCTCTTCCCCGCGCGTAAAATGAAGTTCATCCGCATCGACAATTCACTTGAAACGGAGAACGCCCGCACCGGCTGATGGGTCATCTGTTTCATGAAGCTTCCTCCGATGCAAAGCACCCCCAAAACCAGGCCTAAGCGGCCCTGGTCCGGCGTGAAGCGCCGTCCAATGAAGCGTCGCCCGGCGCACCATGAACCCCGTTCAAGTCACGAGGCAGGCCACAGTCAGCCACTTCTCCGCAAATATCAGCGGCTCATTCGCTATGTGCTGCGCCAGTGGCCGGCTTTGTTGTTGATTCTCGCCCTTACCCTTGCCTTTTCAGTAGTAACAGCGCTTCAGCCCTGGCCTTTGAAGATTCTGGTTGATTATGCCTTGGGACAGGCTCCGCTTCCGGCGGCTCTGCGTTCGGTTCTCTCGACTTTCTCAGATCAACCCACACCGTTGATGCTCATTGTTGCGGCGGCTCTGGCCGGCTTGGGATTGTTTGTGTTGAATAGCGCGCTCGATGTCGCTTTGACTTGGGCTTGGACGGCTGCCGGTCAGCGCATGGTTTATGATTTGGCCGCCGATTTGTTTCATCGTCTGCAACGATTGTCGCAGTTGTTTCACCATCAGCGAACGGTGGGCGATTCGCTCAGCCGTCTCACCGACGACACCTGGTGTGTTTACACCTTGACCGGCAGCATACTCGTCACGCCGTTGCAGCAGATCATCACTCTGGCGACAATTGGCGTTGTGGCCTGGCGTTTGGATGCTCAACTCGCCTTGCTTTCGCTTCTGGTAGGGCCGGCGCTGGGTGTTTCGGCTTTGTTGTTTGGCCAACATCTTAAGCAAAGGGCGCGCTTGAACCGCGAAGCCCAATCGCGTTTGATGAGTTTTGTGCAGCAAACGCTGACGGCGATGCCCGTTGTGCAGGCGTTCGGCACGCAGTCGCGCAACCGCCAACAGTTCGAGCGATTGGCCGAAGACGCCACCACGATTTCGCAGCGCAATGCGCTCATCAACACGAGTTTCGGGGTAGTCAACGGGTTTTTCACGACCTGCGGCGCAGCGATTATCCTGTATTTCGGCAGCCAGCGGGTGCTGGATAAGGCGCTTTCCGTCGGCAGTTTGCTCGTCTTTCTGGCCTATCTGCGCACGCTGCACAGCGCGGCGCAAGCCCTGCTCGGCACTTACGGAAGTCTTAAATCAGTCGAGGTGAGCATGGATCGAGTACTCGAAATCCTCGATATCGATGAACCCGTGCGCGATGCTCCCGAAGCCAGGTCGTTGCCGGAGACAAGAGGACAGAGCGCGTCGCGCAGCGTGGAATTCGAGAATGTCAGCTTCGGCTATGAAACGGGGCAGCCCGCCTTGCAAAACATCAGTCTGGAAGCGAAGCCAGGCGAAATCATCGCCCTCGTCGGCGCAACCGGAGCCGGCAAAAGCACCCTGGTTTCGCTTATTCCGCGCTTCTTCGATCCCTGGGAAGGCCGCGTTCTGTTAGACGGCACGGATGTGCGCGAACTCAAGATTAGCAGCGTGCGGGCGCAGGTCGGGTTGGTCTTGCAAGAACCGTTTCTGCTTCCTTTAACGGTCGCCGAGAATATCGCTTATGGCCGTCCCGGGGCGGGGCGAGATGAAGTCGAAACCGCGGCGCGAATCGCCAACGCACACGAGTTCATCGAGCGGCTGCCCGATGGTTATGACACGGTTGTCGGCGAGCGCGGCGCAGGGTTTTCCGGCGGCGAGCGGCAGCGACTTTCCATCGCGCGAGCTTTGCTCAAGGATGCGCCGATTCTTATCCTCGACGAGCCGACTTCGGCCCTTGACGCGCACACCGAAGCCCTGCTGATTGAAGCCCTGGAACGGTTGATGCAGGGACGCACCACGTTTATCATCGCGCACCGGCTGTCGACGGTTCGCCGGGCGCATCGCATCATCGTTCTCGCTCAGGGCCGCGTAGTAGAAAGCGGCACGCACGATGAACTCATTGCGGCAGGCGGGCTTTACCATCGCCTGCATTCAGTTCAATCGGGCGATACATCGGGCGATATGCTGCAAGAGGTGTTGGCGTGAAGCAATCCTGGTGGCTGCGCCTGATGCGGCACGCAGCGCCGCAGAAGTCCAGCCTGGCGTTCATCCTGGGCTTGATGCTGTTCAGCATCGCGGTCGAGGCGCTCAAGCCCTGGCCGATGAAGCTGTTGATCGACCACATCCTGCCGCGCCGTCCGCTACCTTCAGGCGTGCTGTGGCTGGCCGCGCTGCCGGGAAGCGATGCAGCCAACGGAAGCATCGCGTGGATTGCCGGTAGCACTGTCTTGTTGTTCACGGTCAGCCAAACGCTGCGCGTGATACAGGATTTTCTCATCGCGGGCACCGGCAGCCGGCTGACTTATGGCCTGGGAGCCGAGCTATTCGATCACTTGCAACATCTCTCCCTGCGCTATCACGGACGCCAGCGCACCGGTGACCTGATGCGGCGGGTGACTACTGACAGCAGTTGCGTGCAGGCTCTGGTGATGTCGGTTTTTCTGCCTTGCCTTTCCTCGGTGGTGAGCCTGCTCACCATGTTTTTGATCATGTGGCGCATGGATCATGTGCTTTCGATGATTGCGGTGCTGGTCGTGCTGCCACTTTTTTTGCTCATCAAATGGCTGACCAAGCCGATGGAGGAGCGCACTTATCAACAGCACGAGGTCGAAGGTAAAATGATGGCGCTGGCCGAACAAAACCTCAGCGCTTTGCCGATTATTCAAGCCTTTGGCCGCGAGCGGAGGGAAGATCGGCGCTTCCGGCAGCTCTCGCGGCGCACCGTCCAAGCCTATTTGCAGGCACTTTTTACACAGTTGCAATTCAAGATCGGAGTCGGAGCCGTGACTGCCATTGGCACAGCAGTGGTTATCCTCATCGGCGGTCTGCATGTACTGCGTGGGGAGCTATCCATAGGCAGCTTGATCGTCTTTTTGTCTTACTTAGCGTCACTTTATGTTCCGGTGGAAGGTTTGGCTTATGTTTCCTCAGGCTTTGCATCCGCCGCGGGAGGCGCTCGTCGAGTACTCGAAGTCCTGGACGCCGACGACCGCATTTCGGACAGGGCGGGCGCAAGGCCGTTAGCTGAACGCCCCGGTTCAGGCGCGCCCGGACAAACTACACCACGCCATGTGCGTTTGGAAGACGTCACATTTGGTTATGAGCCAGGCCGTCCCGTGCTTCAGAGCATCAATCTTGAAGCGAAGCCGGGTGAAACGGTTGCCATCGTGGGGCCAACGGGAGCCGGCAAGAGCAGTGTCGTGTCGCTCATCCCTCGTCTCTTCGATCCTTGGGAGGGACGCGTCACATTCGATGGCAGTGACGCGCGCGACATCCCGTTGGCAAACTTACGAGGACAGGTGTCAATCATGCTCCAAGAGCCGTTTTTGCTGCCGTTGACGGTCGCGGAAAATGTCGCTTACGGTCGCCCAGACGCCTCGCGTGAAGAGATTGAAGCCGCCGTCCGCGCTGCCAACGCACATAGTTTCGTTGAACGTCTTCCGCAGGGATACGACACAATCATCGGTGAGCGTGGAGCCACATTTTCGGGCGGCGAGCGGCAACGTCTTTCCATCGCGCGAGCTTTGCTCAAGAACGCACCGGTGCTGATTTTAGATGAGCCGACCAGTGCCCTCGATGTCGAGACAGAGCAGTTGTTGCTGCAGGCTTTGGAACGTTTAATAAAAGGTCGCACGACCTTCATCATCGCGCATCGCCTCTCGACGATACGCCGGGCAGACCGGATTGTAGTGTTGGATGCAGGCCGCGTCGTCGAGTCCGGCAGCCACGAAGACCTGATGAAGCGAGGTCATCTCTATGCTCGTTTTCATCGCCTTCAAGCGGGTGGGGCAGTTGCAGGAGCAAGCAAACCATGAACAGGAACGAGGCGCAACATTCGAGTCCGGCTTCGCTGGAGCCGGGCCGCTGGATCGAAGGCGAGCTTCCGGCCAATGTGCGAGTTGGCTCCAACAGCATCATCACGGGAGATCACGCTTTCAAGCGCTTTCACAGCAAACACGAGGCGGCGCTTGCCATCGGCACTGATTGCACCTTAGATGGAGTTCATTTCGCCATCGGCGAGGCCGGCCACATCAGCATCGGCAACTACTGCTACTTCACCAATGCCGTGCTGCTGTGCGAACTGGAATTGAGGATCGGCAATTATGTCGTCATCGGCTGGAACACGACGCTGGCCGACACCGACTTTCATCCGCTGTCGCCCGCGCAGCGCATCGCGGATGCCGTCGCGTGCTCGCCGCTGGGTCAGGGGCAACCGCGCCCCGCCGTTGTGCGACGAGCGATCATCATCGAAGACGACGTGTGGATCGGCCCCAACGCGACGATTCTCAAGGGCGTTCGCATCGGCTCCGGAGCCTTCATCGAAGCGGGATCGCTGGTGACGCGCGATGTGCCGCCGCGCGCCAGAATGCTGGGCAACCCGGCTCAAATCATCGGGACGGTATAAAGCAGGTTACGTAACCGCCCGAGTGGCGCCAGGAACTCAATTGAAGCCTTGAAAACAAGGTATCGAGTACTCGATAAAGCGCCATAACGAGGCTGTGAAGCCACTTGCAACTATTATGATCTCTTTGCGAACCCTGCCCCGGGATTGGTATGCGGGCACAATTCCCGAAAACGCGCTCATCGACGAAACCGCTTACCTGGAAACGACTTTCAGCTTCAGTTGTTATCGCAGCGAAGCGCCGGTTGGCGTGCAGATGGGGCGCGGCGCTTCGGCTTATCAGAGCACAATGTTCGATGTCGGGCCGCGCGGCAAGGTCAGCTTGGGTGAGTATGCGCTTCTTAACGGCGCGCGTCTCATCTGCGACGCCGCAATCGAGATCGGCGATTATTGCCTCATCTCGTGGAACGTCGTTCTCATGGATACTTACCGCGTGCCATTGGATCTCATCGAGCGGCGCAGCGAATTGAAACGCGCGGTCTCACGAAATCCGCGCTGCATTGACGCCGGGACCGCAGCGCGGCCCGTTCGCATTGGCCGCAACGTCTGGATCGGCTTCGATTCGTGCGTGCTGCCCGGCGTCAGCATCGGCGAAGGGTCAATTGTGGGCGCGCGTTCGGTTGTCGCCGAGGATGTCGCGCCCTTCACGGTCGTGGCGGGCAATCCGGCGCGCGTGATTCGGCACTTGGATCAAGAGGAAATTTATCATGGCTCATGAGCCGGCTGGCAAGGGCAAGATCATCGTTTTCGGCATTCTCTTCTGGTATCCGCTGGCCGGAGTGACGTATCAGTTTTTGCACTATTTGAACGGGTTACGCAAGCTCGGCTACGACCCGTATTATGTTGAAGATTCGGGACGCTGGGTTTACGATCCTCGGCTGAACGACCTGTCGCCTGATGCAACGGGCAACCTCGAAGCAGTCGTTCCCTTACTGGAAGCGCACGGTTTTGCGGATCGCTGGGCATTTCGCGGCAACTATCCCAGCGGCGCGTGTTATGGCATGAGCGAAGAGCAACTTCTGCAACTTTACGGTGAGGCGGACGCCTTTCTCAACGTCACCGGAGCGCAGGAGATTCGAGAAGAACAGATGGTTTGCCCGCGCCGCATTTACGTCGAATCCGATCCCTTCGTTCAGCAAGTCAAGGTCGCGCAGGGCGATGAAGCGACAATTGCTGCTCTCGCCGCTCATGACACGCACTTCAGTTTCGGTGAGAATCTGGGCGCACCCGACTGCGACGCCCCCATCGAGCGATTCAACTGGCTGCCGACGCGCCAACCGGTCGATCTGCAACTGTGGGACAACCCCTTTGCGGGCGGCGAGGCTTTCAACACCATCACCACCTGGCACAACAAAGGAAAGAACATCACTTACCACGACGACACCTATTACTGGACCAAAGACCGCGAGTTCCTGAAGATCATTGACCTGCCGCACCGCCGCGCCGTGCCGTTTGAGCTGGCAACGAACGTCGATGAAACGGTGCGCACGATGCTTCAAGAACATGGCTGGCGCAACGTTCCTTCGGTTCACGTTTCCGAAAACATCGACCGCTATCGCGATTACATCCAGCAGTCGCGCGGCGAGTTCACCGTCGCGCGCGACCAATACGTGCGTCCGCGCACTGGCTGGTTCAGCGACCGCAGCGCCTGCTATCTGGCTGCTGGCCGTCCCGTTATCACTCAGGAAACCGCCTTCAGCAAGTTTCTGCCGTCAGGAAAAGGCTTGTTCGGCTGGACGACGATGGAAGACATCCTGGCGGCAGTTGACGAGATCGAAAGTGATTACGAAGGCAACTGCCGCGCCGCACACGACATCGCCGCCGAATACTTCGAGGCGGAAAAGGTAGTTGGCAGTCTCATGGAACGGGCGGGATTGTAATGTGGCAAAGACTGTAGAATCAAGCTATTCTGGCAAAGCAACAAACAGTTCTGTCAGCTATGAAGGCAGCAGTGAAAGCGCCTTCCCCTGCAAAGTCAACCTACAATCATCGCCCAAGTTTTGCGATACGGCGACGCATACTGCTAGTAGACGCCGGCAATCGTGCCAGGCCAGCAAACGTTCGCGCTACCATTCGCGCCACCGATGCCCCAACGCCGAAAACGAAGCTTTGTGCGCGGCGCATCAATCTTCATCGCTTTCCTGCTGCGCGGCTTGGGTTTCGTGTGCTGTGTCTGTTACGCGGCGCTCGCCTTCCTGGTCGCTTGTCGCCGTTTGTGCGGCTTCGGGAAAGCAACGAATCATCCCCATGTTGAGCGCCGCATTATCGACAATAGCCGCGACCTGCGCTGCCAAATGCAGTCCGCGCTGCCAGGCCAAAATCAACCCTGCCACCAACGCGACACCGATGAGGGACGCCATAAAGGGCCGCGTTTGAACTGTTGCTGCGACCATCAGCAACATCATACCCGCAGTCAGAATGCTGTATTTGCTCCATTGCACATGATAGCGCAGGCGCATCAAGCGCCGTCCGCTGCCGTGATCTTCCTGCACGGTGCAAAGCTGCAATTCCGTCCAGCGATGCGCGAAAACTTCAATGTCCCACGGCGACCAGCCGCTATCCAGGCGCGTGACGCAGCGATAAGGATTCAACTCCTCAATCGCGCGCTGCAACAGCTCGGTGCGGTCGCGCCACTGCTCGTCCCAGTACTCGATTGTCAGGCGGCCATTGAAAGGCAAAAGTTTGGTGTTCTTGACGCGAAGCGCGAGCTTGGTCCGCGCTGCATCGGAGGGAAACCAGCGCGCTCGATAACGCGACCACGAGCGCACTAATGGCTGCGCGTAGCACAAAGCCGTCACTAACAAGCGCGCTTTGAAGCCGTCGTATTGGGCGGGAATGGTGGCTTGAACCGCGCGCAAAACAGCCACGCCCAGCGCGAGCGAGATCAAAATCGCAAACGTCCACACCGATTTGTGGTGTAGCGGCACCCAATCGACGTAGCGCCTGATGACGGACGTTTGGCTGTCCGGCAGCAACTCAAAAACTAAAATCGCCAGAGCCGCCAGATGCCATTCCAGAGTGCTCGGCAAAGTCGCCCAATGCGGCATGGCGGCTTGATACATGGTCTGAAAAAGGCCACTGCCGAAAGTGCCGCGATAAATGACGGGCGCGCCCAGCCGCAGGTCTTCCGCCGACGAGCCGTAAACCGCGCCTTTCCACATGCTCTGTCCGCGACCGTTGAAGCGCGCCGGATGCTCCATCACCAAAAGCGCCTCGGCTTCACCATAACCGGCCTGCTGCTTGAGATAAGCGCGCGGGCTGTGCCGCCGGTGATGCCACACGAAAGCGCCCGGCGCAAACGTGATCCAGCCACCCGCTTCCTGCAATCGCCAGCAGATGTCGACATCGTCGCCCGCTTTGCGGTAAAGCGGATCGAAGCCGTTAATCGCCAGCAGCGAGGCGCGCCAGAACGCCATGTTGCAGCCGGGGATGTGTTCGGCCATCTGATCGCCTTCCAGAACGTGCGCCGGTTGTCCGGGCGAAGCTGAAACGCAGGACGCCAGCCAGCCATCGTCCGGCGTCAGGTTGGGGCCGCCAACGCCCGCCGCGTCGCTGCGCTCCAGTTGGTGAACCAGAAAGGAAAGCCAGTGCGGGTCGGCGAAACAATCCGAATCGGTGTAAGCCACGATTTCGCCAGTGGCCGCTTGTAGCCCGACGTTGCGCGCCATGCTCAATCCCTGATTGCTCTGGCGAATCGTTTTGACCCCGGGAAAACGCGCCGAAATTTCCGGTGTTGCGTCAGTCGAACCATCGTCCACCAGAATCACTTCATAATCGGGATAATCCAGCGCCAGCAGCGACTTCAAACATTGCTCCAGCGTGTTGCCGCCGTTGTAAGAGCACACAACAACCGAAACTCGCGGAGTGCGCGCCAGCAGAGCCGAAGGCGCGCTATCGAGTACTCGATGCACGGCTAACAACGCCGTTTTGGGCGAGCGATTGACGTGCGTGATGCCAAACGCCCAGTCCTCGATTTGATGACCGCCGGTAAACCAATCGTCCGTCCACGAAAACACGAAAGCGCCCGCCAATCCGGCTAAAAAGGCTTTGCGCAGGTGCCCGCCCAGAAAGTCGGCTTGTTCCTGTTCGGTGTAGCGCAAGGTGTCCATGCCGATTTCACCCAACAGCAAAGGCCGCTCGCCGCAAAGGTTTTGCAGGCGAAACAGGTAACGCTCAAAGGCGTCGGCGTCGTGCAGATAAACGTTGAAAGTCGAAAAGTCGAGGAACGATAAATCCAGATATTCGGTCGGCGGATAGCTGGCGAAAGTGACCAGGCCGTCGCAGTGAACCTGTCGCGCGATGTCCGCCAGTTCGCTCACAAAGCGTTCGACGCGACGCGCGCCGTGCCAGCGTACGATGTCGGCGGGAATTTCGTTGCCGATGCTGAGCGCGAAGACGCTGGAATGATCGCGCGCGCTTTGAGCGGCTTCTCGCACCAGGCGCCGCGCTTCGCGTTGCGATGCGGCATCGTCTAAAAAACACAAATGCTTGGGCCACGGCGTGTCCGCCAGGACTGCTATGCCTTCTTGTTCGGCCAAGTCGAGAAACCACGCCGGCGGAAAATGATAAGTGCGAATTGCATTGACGCCCGCTTCTTGCATGCGCTTAAAATCGGTGCGCACGGTTTGCGGTGAAGGGAAAGGTTCGTTTTGTGCGTTGGGCGCGAACGGCCCGTAAGTCACGCCCTGAACGCGCCAACGACGACCATCGCGCATCAGAAACTTGCCGTCTATACGGACGCGATTGGAATTATCTGTGGATGGCGGTGCGCCGTTTTGAGGTGTGTTCTGTCGAGGTGCGCCCTTCTGCGATGCAGGATTTAGATGTGAGTGTTTATCTTCTGTTGAGGTGAGAATGGAGAACACTTCCTGATTTATTACGGGCTGGACGACCAAGTCACTTTTGGGTTCTTTTACGCAAAGTCGACAAAAACCAAATGCTGTGCCACAACGCGACACTGCTGATGTGGATGGTTTACCCTTTGGCTACAATGTCATTGATAGCGAGCCGATTCGTCGTAAAAACCGACTGGCATAGGTGCATTGTATTCGCCTACTTCCACAATCTTGGCTTTTGAGAAGAACGGCGAAAACGTGCTGGAATAACAAATTGGCGTGCTCTGGGACTAAAGATACTGTTGCTACATCGCTGTCGGTAGCGCCGTTGTTCGTTTTGAGCGTTTATACGTAGTCACAACGCCCAAACGTGTCAATTCCGAGCGTGAAAACGGCGTTCCAGTTTGGTCGCTATGAATGCTCTGCACGCACGTTATGGATATGGCATGGTTTGCGGCACAACCAGGCAGTTAAGTCGCTGCGCCGGCTTTGGATTATAACTACCAGTTATGATTAAGAAATTGATGCCTCATTGCTTGAGGCTACCTTTGCGCAAAACGCGCGATATGGCTTTGGATGCGGTCAGTCTGTTGCCTTTTACGCGCGGCGAGTTTGTTCCACCGCGCCACTTGCAACGACTGGTCGGTAACGGTGACTTCCAACAAATTGGCGACAACTTGCTGCAACTTCTGATTGAATACACAGACCTTCAGCCTTCGGAAAGAGTACTCGATATCGGCTGCGGCATAGGTCGTGTCGCCCGGCCGCTAACACGTTATCTCAGGTATTGGTTTTTAGTGCGTTGTTAGTTTAACTTGCGTGTATGGTGAGTGAGATCTACAAGTGTCCGGCGTGTGAGGAATCGGAGCCGGTGATTCGTT
>JAABUK010011576.1_pt1 | contig 11443 bp, 3 predicted proteins | sample 5559141 | NCBI WGS metagenome assembly JAABUK01 (sample SAMN10711869, study PRJNA513367) | rock metagenome | isolation source: Antarctica rocks | place: Antarctica: Victoria Land, Pudding Butte nord | collected 2016-01-03 | reverse complement strand
ATAGAGCTCTAGCTTATATAATCAGCTAGCTATAGGCTTCTAAATATTTGATGGGGAATTTGAAGTTCCTTCTCAAATATTTAGAAGCCTATAGCTAGCTGATTATATAAGCTAGAGCTCTATAAATAATATCACTAGATAGCCCCAGAAGTTAGCTTTCTAATGATGCTATTTTTAATATCATAACTACGATAATTGGCCCGATGCAGGCAATAGTAGTTTTCTCCAACGCTAAACTTAAATAGGAAAGATATCAATTCAGTGACATAGGGGATACTCTTAGTATAAACATGAAATCGCAAGATATTATAATAGATATTAATAGTAAATATAAAGTCCTTCTCATTTATAAGTAAGATGTATAAGATAGTAGAGAGAAGTTAGAAGATGCGCTAAATAGCGTATCTTAATACTCTCTTAAACACTTATATAAAATCTCTAATAATAATAAAAGTTGATTATAAAGAAACATAAATTTATAAAGAGATTAATAAATTAATATGCTTATTAATAACTTAGATATAAATAGAAAAGATAGATTTAAATATATTTTTAGTAAATTAGAGAGTGCCGAAATATATAATATAGTATTCGTGTAAATAGAGAAGATAGATAGTAAAGCACATTATCCGCTTCTATTCTATTCACGCGGAAGATCAGAAGAATTTATTTCAAGAAGCAGACACACGCGATTACTCATAAATACTTACATCTTTACATAATGTAAAAATAGCGGTAAGATAACTTTAATAGAGGAGTCTTCTATATTAATTTTAAATAGAACTTAATAATTAGAAATGAGATATAACTTATCATATCTCTTTATAAATAATAGTAACTATCTAATATATAATAAAATCTTAGAGATTAATATAGAGCGGTGAGTTTTTATTCTCTAAAGAGTTTTCTTACTTGAAATTTTATAGATTATCTCTTATAAGCTAGATATAAAGCTTAATAGATGTAAGACTGAATAATAATAATAAAGAAGTTGACTAGATAATAGATGAGATGAGCAGAATTTCTAATGTAATTCAACTTTAAAGTTATTTATTAATTAAAGATAATTAATAAAAAAGTTAATATATTAATTCGACGAGAGAAGAATATTTCTAAAGTAAAGAATAATTTTAATTTATATTAGATATTATTAATATTAGAGATATTATTTGAAGAAGTCTAAAAGAATTGTGAGATGATATATATTATGTAAGAGATTCGCACGCTAAATGAGAATATTAAGTAAGCGAATAAAGATGATTAGAATCTGAAGAAGATTTATAAGATCTTATAAAATAAGATTGAGAGCGTTTATAATAAATATTAAATAAGTTTATATAAGAAATAAGAAGATCTAATTTACTTTTAAAATAGATTAGCGATTCTTATAAAATTAAAAGATTTATAAATATAAATAATTTAATAGATTTATAAGAGTTGAGAGATAGAATATATAGAAGAATTAAAGATATTATCACGAGTTGTTATAGTTATGAAGAATAGTTATACGCGAGAGATAATTATAAATTGAATAATGGAAATCCAACTATTTTATTATACGTGTGATACAGCGAAATGTCTAAGACTTATGTGCGGACTTAACGCGTTAGAACTACGCCTTCTAATTAGATCTTAGAGCGCGGGAGCTATATTAGAATTAATAATTATAATATATATTTGATACTTCTACAACTTCTTTATAAGCTAGATTAGTTTCTATAATTTAAGTATTTATTTTTATAAACTATTAAATATATTTAGCTTAAGCTATTATAATATATTTAAGTTTATTCTCTTTATTATTTAGATGAATATAAAATATTCACTCTTAACTAATTTAAATTTTTAAGCAGATCAGTTTTCTTCTATTAAATCTTCTTTAAATTATTTTTAAACTCTTTAATAACGAGATAGATTTTATAAATAAGCTTAATATATTAAGTTTAATTATCTATCTTTAAAGAGAGAGAAATTAGAGACGTCTTTAAAAAAGTAAGATAATTTAAGAATTAAGCTAATAGATTTAGAATCTATTAATTAACAGTTAGTATTCGCGAATAAAAGAATCTTGAGAGTACTTAAAATAATATAATTAAAAGTAGAATCTAGAATTTAATTTCTAAGCTAATTAATATTGATATGACTCGATCTAATTAAGAAAGATTAGAGAAAGATTCTGCGTTATAAAATGATTAAGAAATATATTAATAATGATTATCTTTATAAATAGAGAACGCCGAAATAAAAATGATTTAAAAGATAATAATTTTAAGATAACTTATTAAGAATTAAGAAGTAATAAAGTTTATTGCGAGAATATAGAATAATGTAAGTAATATACTGCGCATATTTGAGAAATTCTATGATTTATATAATAAGATGATTAAGACTTATAATGAAGAGATTAATAAGATAATAGAAAATTATTAAATAATTTAGAAGTTATAGAATTATCAATAGAAAGAAAGAGATATCTAAATAGCTAAATAGAAATAATTAATTTAGAAAAATCAGATTTTAATAGAAATGCTGAGAGATAAGAAGATATTAATAAAGAATTTACTAATGAGATCTATAATATTTGCAGCTTCTTTATTATATTAGAATAATATGAAGAGTGTCTGAAAAACGCTTAAAGCGATCTTTAGTGCGTAAATAAGTAATTAATATAATAAGAGTAAAAAATTATTAGATTTTAACGCGTTTAAGATGAGAACTTTATAATAGTTCGCGATATAATTATCAGTATTAAAGTTAAAGTTACTTATGAATAGAGATTAATATTCTATAGAAATAGATCGTATAATCTATATAAGATTGAGAATTAAAAAAGAGATTAATAATTTATTAAAGCTATATTTAAAGATATTTCAGATGATTATAATTAAGAGTTTACTGTAAATATTATTAAATCGTTTTGAAAATCTCTTTTAAAGAGATACTGCGCGAGATAATTATTATTATTTATGTTAATTAAATAAGAATTTATCTAGTTTTCTTGAAAAGTTCTTTTAATATATTATAAAGATAGATATATTAAAAAAGAATTAGATTAGAGATATTAGATTAAAAATATTTAATAATCTGAAGTTAACTATAGTTTTAAAGAGATATATAATTATTAAAGAGATTATGAAGAATTTATAATTTCTTGAATTGAATTTATGGAAAGTTAATAAATACGTGAAAGATTTCTAATCTGCTTAAGCAGATTTAGAATCTTAAAAGAGAAGATTGATTAAGAAGTTAAAGAGTAAAACTTAATTTATAAAGATGATATTTACTTATATATCGAAAATCAATTATAAGAAGTTTAGATATTATAAATATTAATAGTTAGAATATATAGTTAGGAACTGCTTAAGCTTAATAATAATTAAGAAAGATAATTCTAATATCTTAAAGAAATTAAAAAAAGAGCAGTCTATTATAAAGATACTGTAAATAGATCTGCGAGCGTAGAAATAATTGTGAATAAATCCGAGCAGAAATGTTAATTACAAATATCATCAACTATTATTTCTATAGTAATTAAAGACTGAATAAAGTCTTCATTTCTAATAAATACTTTATTAAATAAAGAAAAGACAGATTCTCTAAACATATCTATATTAATGAATATTAATTATTAACTTATAATAGTTAATGATGATAATTCTTACTCTTATTTAGCTTATAACTAATGAGGGAATCTATATATTTATAAAGTAAGAAATCTTTTTAAGGAAAAAATCTATCATCTTTATCTCACTTTCTTTTATTTACATTCTATACTATATAATTACGATCTCTTATAAGCTTTACTATGAGATTTCGATCTTAATTCTTTAATTTAGATATTGTTTACTTAGAATTATATTAGAAGTTCTATCTTTTAAAGAAAATATGCTGCTACTCTAATCTTATAAGTAATTACGAGCATTTATTAATAATTACTCATTTCTGCGATTAAAAACAGTATTCTTCTCTTATCTGCGAAGAATAAATATAATAATATAATATACTTTATCGTTTATTATTACTAGTCGCAGGAATATATAAGTATATAATCCGAAACATTTCTATCTATAAGAAATCTGTTCAATCTAATCTTTTTCATTCAGATCTGAATAATTAACGCGCTAGCTGTCTTTATTAATTCTCTGTGAAATTCCGGGCGATTATAACTTAGATTAAACTGTGTTAAATTCTTAATTCTATCTGCGAATATAGATGTTATGATAAGAAATCAGCAATTGATAGATTAAGCAGAAGACTAAGGAACGGAATCTCACCTACGCACAATATCTTGTGAAACTACAATAGATCTATTCTTAATAACTGTAATTGATAAGAGCGATCGTAAACTAAGATGTTAAGAAAGATGCTTGAGAATACTTAATAGAAGTACTTAGAAGTAAGTGCTTAAGAGTGCTCGAAAGAAGCACTTAAGAGTATAGAACACAGATTATAATTAATAATTATATAAACGAACATTTATCTCTTAGATTTATAGTCTCTTCTTTTATAATCAACTTATATTATTAATTACACTCTATCTTTAATTCTTTTATATAAGAATAGTGATTCCTATTCACAATCTTCTAATATTTAGATCTTATTATAATTAGACTTAACAGTTCTTAACACTTTAATTATCTATTATTAAATATCAGTCACTCTATTATAATAGATCTTACTAACGCGAATATATTATATTCTAAACATGAATAATTTTAGAAAGATATTGCTAATATAAATTATATCTCTCTTAAGATTAACACTCTCGATATGTTTTATAAAGATAAAAAAAAGTTTAGAACTTTCTTAACTTAAATTAATATATATATTTGATTTAATATTCAGAAGCTGAGAATTATTAAAATTAAGATAACATTTATAATCACTTATTTTAAGAACGAAGTCTTCAATTAATTTAAATCTTATCTAATAAATTACTTAAAGAAGTTTGTGAATAATAAAAAGATCGAAATTAAGAGAATCTTCTTTAATTATGCTTACTTTAAGAAGTGTATTTAATGAATATATAAGAGAGTGAACGAAGAACAAACAGCTGAATAAGAGATTTAAAAACTTTGATAGATAGACTTAGTAATAAAGTATATATTTAAGTTTCAGTAGATTATGTTATAAATTAAGTGAGATAATATAGCGCTTATAATAAAATATTATCTAGAACTGAAAGATTTAATTAAGAATAAGCTGATTTAAATTGAGAGATTAGATGAATTAAAAAGTCTAATTAATATATTTATTAAAATAAACAATCATCTATATAAAAGATAGATGAAAAAAGAATAAGAATGATCTCAAATATTCATCCCCGAAAAATATTGTAAGAAAGAATATTAATCTAAATAAGTTTAGTATTCTTGAGAAATGAATTTAAATATTATAAATTAAAGAAAGTTCGGAAAGAAACTTAATTAAGATAAACTCTCTTCAGTTTAGCGAGAGAAGTGAATAAAAAAGAACTTATGCCTTTATTATAATAAATCTGAATATTAAATTAATAATTATCTTAATAAATAATAATTACACGCGATCTCGAGAGAATCGGCGGAATAAAGAATAAATAAATTAGATAATACGTAAGATATTAGCTGCGCTGATATCGAGACATTATTATCAGAAATAGTTGTTAAACTATTTAAACAGATCTGCGATGAAAAACTTATAAAATCATTTCACGTCTGCTTATCTTGAATTATTTATTATAATAATTAATGCGTTATTCACAGATCAGACAAAAATAACTTTAAATAATATCTTAAAAAACTTAGATAGAAGAAAATGAAATAATTATTGAGTATTATCTTTAAGATATCTTAGAAGCGAGTATTAAGTAATCTTAAATATAATGAGAATTATATGAAAATAATCATTAAATTCTGAGAATTAATATCGTGTATAAATATAGATTGCGAGTTGAAATCGTAATATTAATATAAGATATATGCATTCGAGAAAACACTCTAAAGAATTAAGTCGAAATTACGATCACAAATATATCGCATAAAGAACTATTCGAATCAAAATCAAGAACAGATTCATTATTATTAAAATAATAATCTTCGAGAAGTAATCAATTTATATAAGATTGATATCTTTATTTATCTTGAAAAGATTTAAAGTATAAGTATAACACAAATTCAAGAATCTGAGAAATTAAAGATAATAAGAGTGATTTGCGATAAAGAATATCGCATCCCTCATAAGTTATATATATACTTTTCGTACAATAAATCAGAATATTACTTCATAAAAGAAGAATATACTCATTTCAGAAATTATTAATTCGAAGAGTTAAAAAACGAGAAGACTCTTTGTGTTAAAGATCTAATAAAGAATCTCTTTTCAGATCTTAAAAACTAGTCGTTATTAATACTAGCTATATATAATATATAATCTTGTAGAAACACATTAAATAACAAAAAGTCAAGATTATAATAAACTTTAATGTTATCAGAAATTACGCCTCTTCAGCGTATATAACTTACTTTTATTTATCTACTTGAAAAAAGAATAAACTCTATCACTTAGCATTAGTAAATAGAAACTCTATTAAGCAAAATCAAAAATAGATCAAAATAGAGACTTATTCGCTTAATTTATTTATATAATAATATATTGAAAAGATAATATTGAATATCGTGAAAATTAAATATAATATAATTCTGAGCATTTCATAACTAAAAGCTCACAATTTAATAATTAGTTAAAAACAGCAGACTATTAACTTTCTTAACTGCGCCTGCGAAATAATCATAATAATAATATCATTTACTAAGATAATATAAGTAAAATCTGATAATAGATGCTTAGTAAGAATAATAAAGAAATCTCTTAAGTATTCATCTAAATATAACGAATTTAAACATTTATTTATTAAAAATAAAAGCGCATCTATATTATCTGAATATTAATTTTAAGATTACAAAATTCCGTTGAAATTTAACAAGAAATTTATATACAAATCTATCTATTCTCTTTCTGAGAAAGAACTTAAAATTCTATAAGAATATCTTAACAAGAATTAAAGAAAAGAGTTTATTTAACTCTTAACTTCATCTATAAAATACTTAGTTCTATTTATTCTAAAATTAAATGAGAAAATGCGTTTATATATTAATTATTGATAACTAAATAATATAATTATAAAAAATCGTTATATATTATCTCTTATCTCTAAGTTATATAATTATATTCGTGAGATTAAGTGATTTATAACGCTTAATTTACGAGAAGCGTACAATCTAATAAGAATGAAAAATGAAGAGAAATGAAAAATAGCATTCCGAACTTATTATAATCATTACGAGTATCTGATTATATCATTTAAATTAATAAATGTTTCGATCTTCTTTTAATCTTTAATAAATAATATTCTTAAGAAATATCTAGATCAGTTCTATATTACTTATCTTAATAACATTCTTATATACTCTGAAATTAAAAAATAATATATTGAATATATTTAAAAGATATTTCGCGCTTTTTAGATGAAAAATCTGCTAATAAAGATTAAGAAATGCGAGTTTTATAAGTAAAGTATTAAGTTTCTTAGATTTATTTTAATAATTATAAGAATTTAGATAAATTAATTTAAGATTACAGTTATATTTAAATGACCGCAATTTATATTAATAAAGAAATTACAATTATTTCTTGAATTCACCAACTTTTATCGAAGATTCATTATAAATTACTTAAAAATAATTATCTTATTAATATAAATAACTAAAAAGAAAGTATTCTTTATCTAAGAAATAGAAGTAGAGTCTTTGTTTTAGAAGCTGAAATAAAAGTTTATAACAGCTTCTATTCTCACAATATTTAATTTTGAGAGATAGATTATGCTCGAGATAAATGCATCAGACTATATCATCAGTATATATATAAGTCAATCTAATAACAAAGAATGATTAAGATTTATTATCTTCTATTCTAAAAAAATAATTTCTGCGAAACTTAATTATGAGATTTATAATAAGAAACTTTTAATTATAATTATCGTGTTCAATAAATAACGAGTATACTTAAAAGAATTCAAGTATTCTATAAAAATTTATATGAATTATAAAAATCTATTATACTTTATTATTATTAAAGTATTAAATAGACGTCAGATATAATAGTCTGAGCTGTTATCAGTATACAACTTTAAAATATTCTATTAAAAAGAAAATAATAATGTTAAAGTTGATACTTTAAGCTGTTAAGCAGATTACGCCCGAGATATTAAATTCGCTTTATAATCGGTTTCATATAAAAATTCAGACGGATCTATAATATATAATCACGCTATAATCGCTTCAATATTTCGAATCTCTAATTAAAATCAGAAACGCCGAATTATTAGATTATACTTAAATAATTATTTATTCCGTGAAATTCGAAAGAATCCCGAAAAATATTTAGTCTTCTAATAATAAAACAGCGAGCTGATTTTATATAAGAGACTAATATATATCATAAATTAAGTTAAAGAAACAATTCTTCGATAATATTATAAGAAGATCTTTTATAAGTATTAAGAAATAGAAAAAACTCTAAAATATATTTTCAGATTTTATTATTTTTCTGAGATAAATAAAGCAGTTTAATAATGAATTGTTAATTATAACATCTGTTAAAAAACAAAGCACTTCCGATATAAATTATACAGAGAGATGCAGTCATCAAAGATATTAGAAGAAGCTTGAAAATCTATAATATTAGACTTCATTATTAAGTTACTCTTATTCAAAGATTTAATGACAAATATTAATTATAATAATATTTTAGTTATTATTAATAGATTAATGAAGTATATATACTTCATCAATTATTTAGAAGTATTTAATGCGGAGAATCTGGCCTACACATTTCTATGAACAATATTCGCAAATTATAATATATTAGTAGAAATTCTCTTTAATTAAGATAAGCTATTTACTTTTAAATTTTGAAAATCATTAATGAATCAGTTTAAGATTAAGCATAAGCTATTAATCGTCTATCATCCGCAGATAAATAAACAAACTAAAAGAATCAATTAAACATTGAAACAATATCTATAATACTACATAAATTATTGTTAGAATAATTAGATAATATTTCTATTATTAACGCAGTTCGTATATAATAGTGTATCAGCAGTAATTAAAGTATCATTATTTTATGCGAATTACGAATATGAACTCGTTCTATATAAATAATTAAGAGAAGTGAAACAATTTATACAAAAAGCAGTTATCAATATATAACTATTAATTAGTTTATATTAAGAATTAATAAAAGATCTTAAGTTTATTAATTAAAGATTTGAAATCTATTATAACTTTAAAAGAATTGATAGATTAAATCTTAAAGAGAAGAATTTAATATATCTACTTCGCCGAAATATTAAAATCAAAAGATTTAATGTAAAATTAAATCACACGAAACTCGACTTCTATCTAATTTAGAAAGTCTTAAATAAGTCAATCTATAGATTTAAACTCTTAGATATTATAAGAATTCATTCTATATTCAATATTTCTCTTTTAGAATTCGCATTAAAGAACGTTAAATAGACTCTGATTTATCTAAATAATCAGAATTAAAAGTATAAAGTAGAGCGAGTACTTAATGATTAAGAGATTAAGAGTAAAACTTATTATCTGACAAAATAATCAGAATATAATATAATAGAAAACACATAAGAATTAGAAACAAATCTCAATCTTATAATTCTGAAGAATTATTATCACCGAAATTTCTGATGTGAGAAGAATTAAAGAAAGCAGTTAGCTGCGTCTTATTAAAAGTAACGCTTAATTTTATATTAATTAATAACTCTCTCTTCTTTAAATATCTTTTGTTTTAATCAAGCTTCTTTAAAGACTTAATCTTTTAAGTAATTATATTACTTTAAATTATTTAAAGAGACTTTATGTGAGAGTTAAGACTCACTATCTTAACAGCATCTTATTAAAGATAAAGAAGAGTTATCTTTCAAATAGTCTTTAATTATAGTTTCTTCTATTATAATCTTTAAAAGTCGATCTTCGAGAAATTATCGTTGTAATAAATATCATGATAAGTATACTTCAAACACTTCGAAATATCTTTGAAAAATATATATAGATAATTTCGTGCAGTATAGACGAAATATATAATTATAATTAATACTCTTAATAATATTATCTTTTTCGTCTGAATTTAATATTGTTTGTAAGAGAAAGATTTACTAATACGATATAAGAATATGATAAAGAAAGAAAAAAGTAAAAGAATTAGAAAATCTTAGAAGAAGATTTAAGTAGCTTAAGAGATTAAGCTAATTTGAAGAAATATAATATTATGATAAGGAATTAGTAATTAATAGATTAAGTAGAAGATTAAGAAATGAGATCTTATTTACGCACAGTATCTTATAAAACTATAATAAATCTATTCTTAATAACTATGATTAATAAGAATAATTATAGACTAAGATGTTAAGAGAGATGTTTAAGAATACTTAATAGAAGTACTTAAAAGTAAGTGCTTAAGAGTGCTTAAAAGAAGTACTTAAAAGCATAGAATATGAATTATAACTAATGATTATATAAATAAATGTTTATCTCTTAGATTTATAATCTCTTCTTTTGTAGTTAACTTATATTATTAATTGCACTCTATCTTTAATTCTTTTATATAAGAATAGTGATTTCTATTCACAACTCTCTGATATTTAAATCTTATTATAGTTAAACTTAATAGTTCTTAATAATAGATTAGAGATACGCTATTTATTATATCTCTTATATATTAGTTAGCGTTTTCTTAAGAACTTATTTCTATATTATTAATTAATATTTTCGTCCGTTTTCTTTTGTATTCTATTGTGAGAGTACTATTATTAATAGTGAGCTATTTATTCAGAATTTCTTTAGAATTCTCTTTTTCAATTATTTCTTCTTAATATCTAATAATATTGCTTATTAATTTGAAGTTCTTCTCAGTAGCGCTCTATTACAAATTCTTACACATACTTGATGAACTACAGCTTAATATACTTTAAAGATCTTTTATAGAAAGTGATTCTGAGTGATCTTAAGTTATTATTCTACTGTTTTATGAGCGAGAAATATTTCTTATAATTTATATTATATACTTGCGCTATATAATAGTGCTGATTTAATAATAGAGCTATAGATCAGTCTTAACTTCTTAAATATAACTTTCTAGATTAATAATATAATATAACTTATTACACTTAATAATAAGATCTGTTTTTCCTAAATCTTTATGAGATATAATTCTCATCTTAATTTAATATTAATCTGAACTTCTAGTACTTAAATATAAGGTTTTATATTAATTTATATCTCTTCAAATATTAATATGACTGTTAGATTGAATCTCTTTAATAATCTTATTAAGTGAAGAATTTTATATTTCTCTAATATAAAGCGTATATTATAAGTTACAACTT
>JAABUK010011573.1_pt1 | contig 11444 bp, 14 predicted proteins | sample 5559141 | NCBI WGS metagenome assembly JAABUK01 (sample SAMN10711869, study PRJNA513367) | rock metagenome | isolation source: Antarctica rocks | place: Antarctica: Victoria Land, Pudding Butte nord | collected 2016-01-03 | reverse complement strand
GCCGTAGATGCTTTCCCATGGCTGGGCGCCGGCGTACCAGCCAGCGGCAAGCGGGGTGAGATCGTCGGCGAGGTCGGGCTGCACGGTGAAGTAGCAGGTGCCGCGAGGGGCAAGCAGCCATTTGTAGCCGGCGCAGACGGTGTAGGCGAATCGGGAGGCGTCAAGGGGGAGCCAGCCCACCGCCTGGGTGGTGTCGAGCAGGACACGGGTGTGGCAGTCCGCGGCCGCGGCTACGAGGGCGTCGAGGTCGGCGAGCCGCCCGTCCGCAGATTGCACGGCGGACACGGCCACCAGCGCAGTTCGTCGCGTGATGGCGTCCGCCAAGTCCTCGAGTGGCACTTCCCGCACCCGCACTCCTCGGTGCGCTTGGGCGAGAAACGGGAAGACGATGCTGGTGAACTCGCCAGTGGCGGTAAGCACTTCAGCGTCGTCGGGCAGCTGTGCGGCGACGAGGCCAGCGAAGACGCTGGCCTGACTGCCCACTGCGACCTGGGCGGTGTCCACACCGACGAGGTTGGCGTAGCTGCTGCGCGCGGCCGCGAGTGGTGCGTCGTAGTCCGGAGGGTTCGCCTGGCCAGCCCGCCACTGGTCGAGGGCGGCCTGTAAGGCACGCCAAGCCCGCTCGGGCGGTAAGCCGAGGGACGCAGTGTTCAGGTAAATGCCCGCTGCGCGGAACTCCTGCCGGACGCGCAGCATCGCCGTCGCAGATGGGAGGGGCGCGACTGAGTGACTGTTCACGGAGTTCAGGGTCCGGGCAAACGCCGGTAATGAGAAGAGCTACTCCATCGAGGGCTGCCCCAAGGTGTTGGGGGTGACAAGTCTGGCTCTCCCGTCCATGTAGCCGGTCCGGCATCTGTCTCGATGGAGGATCGGCGGATTCTAGCGGTCACCGGCACACTGGGCGCGTGGTGAGGATCGCCGTGCGTCGAGTGGGCTTCGGCTACTTCGTGCGACCCGCCGAGGACGCCGGGACCGGCTCATCTCGGGTGGAGCCGTGCCTGGGCTATCTGGTCGAGCACCCCGACGGGCTGCTGCTGATGGACACCGGTATCGGCACCCACCTGGAGGTCGACGCGTACTACCGCCCACGGCGGCGTTCAACCGCGCTGGCCGACGCCGGCGCTCGTGACGAGGACGTGGCACTGGTAGTCAACTGCCGCCTGCACTTCGACCACTGCGGGGACAACCCACAACTGCCCGGCCGCCCGATCTTGACCCGACGCGCCGAGCTGGCGGCCGCGCGCGGCACCGACTACACGCTGCCTGAACTTGTTTACGCGCCGGGCTGCGCTACGAGCAACTCGACGGCGAAGCCGAAGCCCTGCCCGGAGTGCTCGTGCTTCCCACACCCGGTCACACCGTCGGGCACCAGTCACTGGTGGTACGCCGCCACGACAGGCACGAGCCGCCCCTGCCGCTGACCCCGGCGTGGATCGGCCGGCTGCAACGACTCGACCCGGCCCGCGTCGTCTTCGCCCACGACCACGCGGTCTGGGAACCCTGAGCCGAGCACCGCTACCAGACCGCTGGAGGCTCCTCCCGCCGAGGATCGGCTTACGGCACAGCGGCGGAGTACCGGTGCAGGTCAACGGGCACACCGACTTGCACCGGTAAGTGGCGCAGTTCTCGCAGCGCTGTCTGGCCGTCACCGCGATGCCTCTCTGTCGAGGTGGCCCGGCTCGTGGCTCAGACCCGGATGGGTGCTGGGTCGTCGGACTTATCCCGAGCCGGAGGGGGCTGACGCCAACCAACCGGCCTCCGGTCGTCCGTGCAGGAGCCGGCGCCGCTCCCTTCCTATGACGGCGCAACCGTGGTTACATATTGGGATGGCGGCGGGTGGGGCAGAGGCGGTCCCTGGTGAGTGGGTGCTCCTGAGCTACCGTCTGCCGCGGGAGCCGTCCACGCCGCGGATCGCGCTGTGGCGCCGGCTCAAGGCGCTCGGGGTCGCGCAGGTCGCCGACGGGCTGGTGGCGCTGCCCGCGGACGCACGCACCCGCGAGCAGATGGAGTGGCTGGCCGAGCTGGTCCTGGAGGGCGGCGGGACCTCGGCGATCTGGCTGGCGCGTCCCGCGACATTCGGCCAGGAACACGCGCTCGCCACCGCGATGGCCGCCGCCCGAGCCGTCGAGTACATCGAGCTTGCCGCCGCCGCTCAGGCGGCGTCAGACCGGGCCGGGCCGGGCCGGGGCAGGGCGGTGACTCGGCTACGCCGGCAGTGGCGGGAGATCACCCGCCGGGACTACTTCCCGCCCGCCGAGCGCGACCAGGCCGGTGCGGCGCTGCTCGCGCTCGGCGAGGTCGCGGCCCGGACCCTGCCCACCGGTCCTGTCCGAAGCGGGCTGCCGCAGTGAGGTGGGCGACGCGGGCCGGGGTGCGCGTCGACCGGGCGGCGTGCGCCTGGCTGATCCGGCGCTTCGTCGACCCGGCGGCGAGTTTCGTGTTCGTCGCCGACCCGGCGCACGTGCCCGAGGACGCCACCGCCTTCGACATGCGCGGCGCCGAGCTGTCACACCATGGGTCGGACTGCACGTTCGAGACGATCCTGCGCCGACACGACCTGACCGACCCGGTGCTGTGGCGGCTGGCCCAGGTCGTGCACGAAGCCGACCTCGACGACGGCCGCTACGACGCCCCCGAGGCCGCCGGCCTGGACACCGCCGTGCGCGGCCTGTCGCTGGTCGGCAGCGACGAGCAGACCCTGGCCGTGTCGGCCGCCGTCTTCGACGGGCTCTAAGAGTTCTACCGGCGCAGCCTGCTGCTGGGCCGCGAACCAGCATGACCCGCCGCAGGCAGAACGGGACCGCCATGAGCCACACCGACCCCGCCCCCGCCACCGCCGGCGACCGCACCCCCGCCCCATCGGCGGCGGCGTCGGCTGTCCCTTTGACGGCGGACCTGGTGCCGTTCGGCGAAGCGGTCCGGACCTGGTTCGCGATCTCGCTGCAGACCTTCGGCGGCCCGGCCGGCCAGATCGCGGTGATGCAGCGGGGCTGGTGGAGGAGAAGCGCTGGATCAGCCAGCGGCGGTTTCTGCACGCTCTGAGCTACTGCAACCTGCTGCCCGGGCCGGAGGCCCAGCAGCTCTCGATCTACATCGGATGGCTGCTCAACGGCACCCGCAGCGGCCTGGTCGCCGGGACCCTGTTGGTCCTGCCGGGGGTGGTCGCGCTGCTCGCGCTGTCCGCCGTCTACATCGGCTTCGGCACCACGAGCGCGGTCATCGCGCTGTTCGCCGGGCTCGCGCCGGCGGTCCTGGCGATCGTCACCCAGGCCGTGATCCGGGTCGGCAAGCGGGCCCTGACCCACCCGGCGATGATCGCCCTGGCGGTCGGCGCTTGCCTGGCCCTGGCGGTGTTTGCCGTCCCGTTCCCGGTCGTCATCGCCGTCGCGGCCGTGGCGGGCTGGGCGCTGGGCCGCTACGCCCCAAGGGTGATGGCCACCGGGGCCGGGCACGGCGGCGACGACGGCGGCCCAGCACCGGTGATCTCGGACGAGGCGCTGCACACCGAACGGCCCACCGGCCGCCGCGCCGCCAAGGTCCTGATCGTGGGGCTCGCGCTGTGGGCAGCACCGCTGCTGGCAGCCGTGGCCCTGACCGGCACCCGCAGCGTGTTCACCGAGCAGGGCCTGTTCTTCTCCGGCGCCGCCGTCGTCACCTTCGGCGGCGCCTACGCGGTGCTAGCCTACGTCGCCCAGCGGGCCGTCGAGGTCTTCCACTGGCTCGCCCCCGGCGAGATGGTGCGCGGCCTCGCGCTCGCCGAGACCACCCCTGGGCCACTGATCATGGTGGTGCAGTTCGTGGCGTTCGTGGGCGCCTACCGCGACCCCGGCACCCTCAACCCGTGGGCCGCCGCCACCACCGCCGCGCTACTGACCACCTGGGTGACGTTCGTCCCGTGCTTCCTGTTCATCTTCCTCGGTGCCCCGTACGTCGAACGACTACGCGGCAACAGGACGCTATGCGCGGCGATGTCCGGGATCACCGCCGCCGTCGTCGGCGTCATCGCCAACCTCGCCCTCTACTTCGCCGTGCACACCCTGTTCACCAGGACCGGCCGGCACGACCTCGGACCCTGCACGTCGAGCTGCCGGACCTGTCCACCCTGCGACTGGTGGCCCTCACCATCGGCATCATCGCCGCGCTCCTGATCTTCCGGCTGCGATGGTCGGTCCTGCGCACCCTGGGCGTCTGCGCCCTGCTCGGCCTGGCCAGCAGCCCTCTGGCCTAGCACTGGCCTAGCACCTGGTCGCCAGTGCGGGCGCACAACAGTGAGACCGGATAGCCGTGGGGCGGGTGAGCCCGGTCTCCCTCGAAAGGCCAATGCAGCCGGCTGCCGACATTCAACGCGCCCGCATCGCGTCCTTCGAGCTCGGCCGCTCCGACCTGCCGGCGCGGTGTCGATGGCGTCAGTAGGCGTAGACATCGATGAGTAGGGCACCGACACCGCCCAGCAGGGCGAGGGCGGCGATACGGCGCCCGGAACCGGTCGGCAACGCGAACAGTCCGAGGAGCACGCCGAGCGTGGCGAGCGCGAACACGCCCGAGCCGGTGTCTTGCCAGCTGACCGGGAAGATGGCGATCGGGGCGTCGTGGAAGAACTGGTTGGCGTCCGTGGCGCGCAGGATCGCGTTCCACCCGACCGGCCCACCACCGGCCCCCAGTGCGACGACAGCCAGTACGACCGGCCGGCGCTCCCGGGCTAGGAGCACCAGCAAGACCGCGAACACGGCGGACAGGACAGCGCCGTAAGCGATGGCACCCCAAGACAGCATGGTGGGCTCCTCGCTCGCTCCGGTCTCGCCAGAGTGTAACCACGGTTGCCATCATGTGGACGTGGCGACGCCGCCCAGACGAGGCAGTGATGCCCTGCTACCGGGCTGGCGATCGGTACTTCCGACACCGCACACGCGGTGCCTCCACCCAGGCGGCAAAGGGCGATTGGCGACAGCAGCGCGCCATTACATCCGCCACAGCGTCGACCGGCGGTCCCGGAAGCCGAAGGTCAAGAGGCACAAGCTCCCCCAGCCCGGCCGAGCCCTGAACGATCCTCCACGACACACTGGCCGCGGGGCGGAGTGCTGAGCTGGAGCAGCCGCCTCGCGACTCGCGTCCGTGAACTACAGCACGCGAGGCACCTACAGGGACACGTCCCCTCCTGGAAGCCTGTCGCCAGGCGCTACACGGTCCCGTACGACCCGTCCTCGTGCGTGCGGGCACGGTGACCGGGAGTCGATCGGGACGCCCGTGGCTGTCACGGTCCGGTGCCGGCCGGCGGGACCGGCGGCTCGAGGGCGGCGGCAAGCTCGGCGGCGGTGGGCAGGGCGCCGCGCTCCTGCGGCGGCAGGGTGTCGTAGGTGTAGTCGGCGACGGACAGCGGCGCGGGCGCGCCGGCCAGAGAGTAGCGGACGAGGGTGTCGTTGCGGCCCTTGCACAGCAAGATCCCCACGGTGGGGGCGTGCCGGTCGCCGCGGTGGAGCCGGCCGTCGACGACGGCGACGTAGGTCCCGAGCTGGCCGACGCAGGCAGGGTCGAACCGGCCGATCTTGAGCTCGACGACGACGTAGCGCAGCTGCTCGACCAAGCACAGCAAGGCATCCCGACCAGCCAGTTCAAGGTGCCGGCCAGCTTCCGGAGACGTTTGTTGAACCGGGCTGTTGCGGCACGTACGGGAACAGGTGGCGCAGATGGTCGGTGGCGTGGCGCAGCCAGCGGGCTTCGCTGGTGTGTCCGAGCAGCGCGGAGCGCAGCGCCAGCCGGCAGGCCCGTCGCCGTGACGGTGGTCGATCGGGTGTTGGCTGCGGACACCACGCCGATCCCATCGGACAGTCACCGTCGGCCAGCAGGTTCAGGCTGCCCCGGTAGCTCTTCCGGCTCGCTGTCCAGGCCCGGCCGCCGACGAGGCCGCTGAGCAGGCTCTGCTCCGCTGGTCGGTCGACCAGGCGGAAGTGATCCAGTCGTTGCCCAGGGTGGCCCAGTGAGTGCCGAAGTGGTCGTCGGACACCCCGTTGGCGGTGAGGAACACCGCGTTGCGGGACACCACATCCCACAGGGCGATGTGGTGGGACAGGTCCCACCCTCCGCGGCCGCGGTAGCCAACCTCCAGGATGTCGGTGCCCAGCGCACGGTTGGCGAGCAGCTTGGCGGACACGTCGGCCAGCAGCCGGTCCTGGGCCGCCGCCGACAGCCCTTGGCCGCCGGACGCGCCGTACGGGTGGTTGTAGCTGGCCAGTCCGCCGGTCGAGTGGATGTGCGGGACGACGGTGTGCTGCAGCCAGGCGACGTAGGCGCCGGCGCGGGGCCCGGGCAGCGTCACATCCCCCCGAACCAGTTGAGGTGGGGATACTGGGCCGAGACCTCCAGCCCCTGACGCTGCGCCACGCGGGGGAAGCGCGGCCCGTACACCGCTTTGAGGTCCCGCTGCGCCTGCAGCTGCACGTCGCCACTGGAGCGGGCGAACCGCAGATAGTCGAATTAGCCGGCCGCGTTGCCTCCCCGGCTGACAGCTCCGAGCACCAGCTTGAACAGGCCGAAGTCCCGGTTGTCCATGCCGGCCACAGCGCCGCGATGTCTTGATCCGGGCGGAGTACGACGGAGTTCCACGCGCCGACCGTGACCGGCAGGTGACGATGCCGAGCAGGCCGTTCGTCGTCCGGCCGGGAGGGCCACCGCCGAAGCGGTAGGCGATCCGGTAGTTACCGGCCGGGCGGCCGTTGACCGCCGGGTGAGCGGCGCTGTTGACCGTCACCTCGAGGTAGGCCGTGGGCGACACGGCGTGGGCAGCACCTCCAGGAACAGCGTCTGGCCGATGAGGCTGCCCTGGTAGTTCCAGCCGGCGTTGTGCGACTCGGCGGAGTAGCGCAGGGCGGCCGGGGACGTTCCGGTGCCCTGGGCCTGCACGTGCAGGCTGCCGGCCGCGACCGGGTCGCGGGGCGAGGCGGGCTGTCGACGATGCCGCCGGCCGACTGGGCCGACAGCCGCCCGGACCGCTCCTCCACCCACTGCCAGGGCTTGCCCTCGCCTGCGGCCGGCTGCTCGGCGGTCAGGCTGGTGAAGTGCACCGTCTTGCGGTATCCGCCGGCCTCCATCCGGTGGTCGTGGTCGGTCCACCAGATGACGTCTACCGCGTTGAGCTGGGCCTGCTGCAGGTGACCCTCCATCGAGCCGGCCTGCTCGCTGAAGGCGGAATGGATGTGCATGGCCATCGAGTACGGCGAGGTGCCGGCGAAGCCCGCCGCCTGCGTCGCGTTCGGCGGCACCGGCAGGCGCGGTCGACCCCCAGGCGCGGCCGGGGAGGGCGGCCACCGCAGCGAGGGAGGAGGCAGCGGCCGGGAACCGGCGGGTCAGCGACGACCGGTCGGCGACCGTCGCGGGATCGGAATCGTCGCCGCACATGGGGGCTCTATTTGCTTGGTCGCGAGAGTCTCGCCGGACAGCACAGACGTCGGCGCGGGACGGACCCGCCTTGAGCCGACGCTATCTGGAGCAGCGTCAGCCCGAGCCGGCCGACGCACCACGGTCGCGCAGGAACACGTCGTCGGTGAGGTTGGTGTCCGCCGACACCAGATTGGTCGCCTGGGAGCCGAAGACGACGGAGCGACCGTCCGCGCTGATCGAGCCGGCCGTCTCGGTGCTGTTGCCGTTGCCCTGCGTGCCGGAGCTGGACACGCTCAGCCGGCTCGTTGAGCTATTCCGCCGGTCACGGAGGAAGACGTCGACGAAATGGTTCGTGTCCCCGCGGACGAGATTGGACGCGACGGACGCGAAGGCGACGTACCTGCCGTCCGCGCTGATCGACGGCAAGTAGCTGTCACCGTTGGCCTGAGCGCTGGCGTTGGACACGCTGACCCGCGTCGTGGTGCCCGTGGCCCGGTCGCGGACGAACACGTCGGCGCGGGGGTTTGTGTCGTCGGTGACCAGGTTCGACGCCGGCGAGGTGAACACGATGAAGCGCCCGCCGGCGCTGATGGACGCACCACCGCTGTCCCGGTCGCCCTGCGTCCCGGCCGTGGACACGCTGACCAAGGCGGTAGTGCCGGCCATCCGGTCCCGGATGAACACGTCGCCCTTGCCGTTGACATCGCCCGGGACGAGAGTCGAGCCACTGGAGGAGAAGGTGACGTAGCGGCCGCCGGCGCTGATCGACGGAGCGTCAGTGGTGTGCAAGGCGGTGTCCTGAGCGCCCGTGCCGGACACGTTGACCCGGCTGGTCGTCGCGGCTGAGACGTCGCGCACGAAAAGGTCGCCCCAGTTGTTGGTGTCGCCGGGGACGAGGTTGCTGGCCTCGGAGGTGTAGGCGACGTGACCGCCGTCCGCGCTCAGTGCCAGCCGCAGCCCGCTGTAGGCGTTCCCCTGCCCGCCGGCGGTGGACACGCTGACCCGGCGCGTCGTGCCAGCCTGGCGGTCGCGCAGGAACACGTCGTTCGTCGCGTTGGTGTCACCGCTCACCAGGTTCGACGCGTCGGAGTTGAACGCGACGTAGCGGCCGTCGGCACTGATCGCCGGCAGGATGCTGAAGTCGCCATTGGGCTGTACGCCGCCGCTGGACACGCTGACCCGGCTGGTGGTGCCACCGATCAGATCACGCACGAACACGTCCCGCGCGCCATTGGTGTCTCCCGGCACCAGATCGGTGGCCGAGGAGGAGAAAGCGACGAAGCGGCCATTGGCGCTGATCACCGCATCATTGCTGGCATTATCGGCCTGGGCCTCGCTGCCCGAGACGCTCACCCGGGACGTTGTCGCTGCGGTGGTAGCGGCCAGCGCCGGTGAGATCCCGCCAGCCAGCACGGAAACAACCGCCATGGTGGCAGCACGATAAGGCCTCAATGTCATGTCCACACCCTGTCCGGTCGTTGACCCGACTGTGCGCCGCCCCGGCTGCTGTTGGCAAGTGCGGGCGATCGACGGGTCAAGCGAACGCCTAAGGTCAGTTCCGGCTCGGGGATGCCGATTGAGCTCAGGAGCGGCGGTCCCGGACAAATATGTCGTACGTGCCGATGGTGTCGCTCGGCATCAACGGCGCGCCGGTTTCGAAGACCACCGACCGGCCATGGGCGGTGATCGGCGTCGGAGAGAACCTGCTGCTGCCGCCGGATCGGGTGCCGTCGTCGGCGACACTCACCCGGTTGGTGACGCCGAGCCAGGCGGTTGCGTACGAATACGTCGAAGGTGCCGTTTGGTGTCGCCCGCGACCAGGTTCGACGCCAACGACTCGAACACGACGTACTGTCCGCCGGCGCTGATGGCAGCGTGCGTGCTCCTTGCATTGGCCTGGGCGCCCGTGCCGGACACGCTGACCCGGGTGGTCGTCCCGGCCACCCGGTCGCGGACGAACGTGTCGCCGGTGCCGTTGGTGTCGCCGGACACCAGGTTGGATGCGTTTGAGGTGAAGGCGATGTAGCGGGCATCTGCGCTGAGGCCGGGGTTGAACCCGCTCAGCGCATTCCCCTGCGCTCCGTCGCTTCTCACGCTGACACGGCTCGTGGTGCCGGCGAGGAGGTCGCGGAGGAAGACGTCGTAGGTGCCGTTGGTGTCACCGGCCACCAGGTTGGTAGCGGGCGAGGAGAAGCCGACGTAGCGGCCGTCGGCGCTGATCGCGGCACCCGAGCTCTCGGCGTCCGCCGAATCGCCGGTGCGCGACGCGCTGACCAGGGTGGTGGTACCGGCAGTACGGGCGCGCACGAAGACGTCGTCGGCGTTGTTGGTGTCCCCCACGACGACGTTGTCTCCCGAGGAGACAAGGGCGACGTAGCGGCCGTCGGTGCTGATGGCCGAGCTGTCGCTGCCGACCGCGGCCTGGGCGCCGGTTCTGGTCAGGCTGACGAGGGTGGTGCCGGTGACCCGATCGCGGACGAAGACGTCGGCGCCGTTGTTGGTGTCACCCGGCACTAGATGATCGATTCCAAGCCTTCAGTGGTCGTAGGCGAGTAGTGAACGCTTGACGATCTGTCCGGTGCGGTTGTTGTGCCAGATCGCGGTGGTCAGGGCGAGGAGGCGTTGTACGACGCGGACGAAGACGCCGGTGGTAGTCCGGCCGCCGTGTTGTTCGAGGTCGAGTTGACCTTTGAAGGTGGCGAAGATCGACTCGACGGTCAGCCGCAGCGGCTTGAAGAACCTGCCACGGGGCCGCTCGGCTTCGCCCGTGCGGGCTCGTCACAGCAGTTGGATCCCTTGGTCGGCGAGGTCGGTTTCGAAGTCGCGGCCGTAGTAGTTCTTGTCGCCGATCAGGATCTGCCCTGGTCGGGAGCCGGCCAGCGTCGGGTCGCCGTGCAGCAGGTCGAGCAGGACCTGGCGTTCGTCGGCCTTCGCCCCGGTGAGGGCATATCGGATCGGCAGGCCGTGCAGGGTCGCGACCAGGTGCAGCCGTAAATCCCAGAAGTAGCGGGAATGGCTTGCGCGGTAGCCGTACTCGGCCCAGCCGGCCAGGTCCGAGCGTCGTGTGGTCTCCCGCGAACGACCGCAGTCTACCGGGGTCGAGTCGACAACCCAGACGTCGTCGGTCCACAAGCTGGTGTCGCGACCAAGCATCCCGACCAGCCAGTTCAAGGTGCCGGCCAGCTTCACCGGGCATGGAGGTGGAGCAGAAGTTGTGCCAGAAGGTCTTGGCGCCGCCGCTGTGGTCGACGATGTCGGCCGGTGCATTGCGGTAGGCGGTGTTGCGCTGGATGGTGTTGCCGGAGCTGGTGGGGCCGCCGCCGAACGGGGCCGCCGAAACCAACACGATGCCGCCGGAGAGGGGACTGGTCCCGCGGTTGTGCAGCACGGCGTTGTTCCCGACAAGCTCAGACGTCGTGCCTACCAGCACGACGCCGCCGCCGGAGTAGTCGAAGGGAATCTCGTCGGGGTGCCCTTGCAAAGCTTGTTGTTGTTGCGCACTGTGTTGTTGCGGATCTCACCGCTGCCAACCGGCGCAGGAGCTGCAACGGCGAAAATGCCGATGCAGTTGTCCCGCACGGTGTTGAAGCGGATACTGGCATGCTGGGAGTGGCGGTAGAAGATGCCCAAGCTGTTGTCCGAGACGTCGTTGCCGGCTACGAACCGTTGGCGTTGGGTGAGTCACCGATGTGTACAGCATGGAGATCACCCCTGACGGCCTCGCCGGCGTGATCGGCCCATCGGTCGACGGCGGTGTGCAGGGACTCGAGGCGCACCTCGAAAAGCAGCTGATCGGCGTGGTCGCACCCGAACCGGTCGTCCTCGACGTCCACGAGACGCTCGCGGACCTTGAGCCGCTCCGGCAGCGCTTCACCGGCTCCGGTGCGCCCGTGCACCTGCTCGACAACCTGGTTTGCCGGCACGCTGCCCGACGGTTTCGCGCTCGCGGGCGGGCTGGAGGGCCTGAACGAGCTGCAGGTACATGCGCACGTCTCCGACGGGCTGCGGGTGCCGGCCAATGCCGGTCACGGGTCGCGGTGCTGACGAGTCGCGGTGCTGACGAACGGACC
>JAABUK010011572.1_pt1 | contig 11446 bp, 12 predicted proteins | sample 5559141 | NCBI WGS metagenome assembly JAABUK01 (sample SAMN10711869, study PRJNA513367) | rock metagenome | isolation source: Antarctica rocks | place: Antarctica: Victoria Land, Pudding Butte nord | collected 2016-01-03 | reverse complement strand
CGATCCACGCTGGCGAAGCAGATCGGCCTGGGACGCAAGCCGGGCGCGCAACCCGTGGTGACCCAGCTTTCCGCACGGCGGGCCAAAGGGGCAAGAGGGTAAGCCTGACGTGTTGACCCTGGCGCCCCGCCGAAGATCCGCCTGCGGCCGAGATCACGTTTCAAAAGCGCCCGCTTCCGGAAGGCGTTTGGTCCTACGATTTCCGGCATAGGTTGCTGGGCGCGCTTGCGCGCATCCTCCTGCGGGATGTGCCGGGCGGCCGCGGCACCCACATCTCATGCCGGCTGCGCACGGGTGTACGAGAACCGGCGTCCGGCCGACGGTGGGATCGCCCCCCGAGCTGCACCGCCTCCTCGACCACCTGCGCGACGGCGATGCGCTCATCGTCTGGAAGCTCGACCACATGTCCCGCTCGCTCAAGGATCCGCTGCAATCCTGGACAGGGTCGACGCTCAGGAGGCCAGCTTCCGGTCCTTGACCGAGGCGATCGACACCTCCGGCCCGGCAGGGCGCATGTTGATGCAGATGCTCGGCTGCTTCGCCGAGTTCGAGCGTGCCATGCTTCAGGAACGAACGCGCGCCGGCCTCAGGGCGGCTCGCGAACAGGGCCGAAACCGGTCTGCAGACGACAGCTCTGGCAAGCCTGCTCGCTTTGAGCGCCATGGCATCCGCAAACGCCATGCCGATATCCGGGACGGGCACGCTCGGCAACTTCACCGGGACCTGACTTCAGCGCCACGACCAGCACCATGGGCACCTGAACATCAGCCTGACCAACACCAGCCCGATCGCCAACGGCGGCTTTAGCACCGCGTTCGTGCTGAACAACCCCAACAGCCAGATCATCAGCATCTCAAGCTTCGCTGAAGCGCCCGGGGCGGAAGCTTAAGCCTGATCGGCTGACCAACAACGGCGTGTCTCGCGCACCCAACGGCCAGTTCGAATTCGGTGCGACCACTGGCGGCGGCTTCGAGGGTGGTGGGGCGCCGAGTGCAGGGATCGCCGTCGGTGCCTCGGACAGCTTCGTCTTCAGCCTGGCCGGCACCAACCTGCGGACCCTCACGTCTAACTCGTTCCTGACCGCACTCTCGTGCGAGCGCGGGTTGGCCTTGTAGGGTATCTTGTATGGTCTGGTAGGCGTCGATATCTCGACGCTTTGCGGTGCCGATCATCATGTCCCAGAAGAACATGCCGGTTTGGGCGCCTCCGTCTAGTGAAACAACGTTTCTCTCAAGCTTCGGGGGCATCGCGCTCTCATCTCACCGGCCTTGTAGGGCCGGGTCGTCTGCATGCCGTCCAGCATGTGCCCGCCGATGACGAGGTCCTCACGGGCCAAGGAGAAGAATGCGGCCATGCGCAGCAGGCTCTCCGGCTCGAGCCGGAGGCTGGCGGTGTCCTCCAGCCACTTGCTTATGACCTCGGCTGGTCGCCGCTTCCGAAGCCGGGACGAGGACGGGGGATGGGCAGGCTCGTATTCATCGTTGTCGCGGCGATCGCGGCTTGGCCGGTGGCGACGCAAACTTGCGACAGGCCGCGCACCACGTTGCCGGCCGCGAACGGACCCGGCACGCTCGTACGCTGATGATCATCGACGATCAACGCCCCGTCTGGCCGCGGCACAGGCCAAGCGGTAGCTGGCATGCGGCGCGGGTGTTTGCCTCGCACCTCGGCCGCGGCACACTGCGCTCAACCCCGCGTCGGGAACGGCGCTGCTCTGGAGGAGACATACCATTGTCCTACATCCGCCTGCTCGCCGCTTTGCTGCTGTTCAGTCTTCCAGCGGCGGCCCAAACCCTCCCCGACGCCGGGGCTTCTTGGCCCCATCGCACCCCGGCCGAGGACGGCGCAGATCCCATCGCATTACAGGCCGCCGTCGATTTCGCGATCCAGCATGAAACCCGCAATCCGCGCGACCTCGTGCTGAACCACTACCAGACTTTCGGCCGAGAGCCCTTCGGCTACGCCATTGGCCCCCTCAAAGAGCGGGGCGACCCGACCGGGGCTGTCGTCCATCACGGCGCGATCATCGCCGAATGGGGTGATCCCACCCGGGTCGACATGACGCACAGCGTCACCAAGAGCATGCTGTCCAGCATCATCGGCGTGGCGTTCGACCGCGGTATGATCCGCGACCTGAACGACCCCGTCCGCGACTATATGACCCCCGTGCTGCCCATCCGGCTGCCCGGTGCGGACAAGACGGACAGGCTGAGCGCGCCAGAACTCCTCTCGCTGTTCGACACTCCGCACAACCGCACGATCACCTGGGACCACATGCTGCGCCAGACCAGCGACTGGGAGGGCACGCTGTGGGGAAAGCCCGACTGGGCGGACCGACCGGGGCCTGATCCGTCCACCTGGACTACGAGGAAGCGCAACCCGTCCGGCAACGTGTATAAGTACAACGACGTCAGGGTGAACGCCCTGGCCCTCGCCGCCCTGAACGTCTGGCGGCGCCCGCTGCCGCAGGTCCTGAAGGAGACGATCATGGACCCGATCGGCGCCAGCAGTACATGGCGCTGGTTTGGCTATGAGAACTCCTGGGTCGTGCTGGACGGCGTCGCGGTGCAGAGCATGACAGGTGGTGGCCATTGGAGCGGCGGACTGTTCATCAACGCGTTCGACATGGCGCGTTTCGGCGCTCTGACGCTGCATCGCGGCCATTGGAACGGCAAGCAACTCCTGTCGGAGCGCTGGGTGGCCATGGCGCTGACCCCGACGCCGGCCGAACCGACCTACGGTTTCATGAACTGGTTCCTGAACACCGATAAGAAGCTGCTCCCGAGCGGTCCTGCGACCGCTTTCGCCCATATCGGCAATGGCGCCAACATTATCTACGTGGATCCGGAGCACGACCTGGTGGCCGTCGTGCGCTGGATCGACAACCCGGCAATGGACGGTTTTGTGCAGCGTCTGCTGGCCGCCTTGAAGTAGGCTCGATCGCCGTGGACCGAGTCCGGACATCCCGCTGAAGAGTGTTTGCCAGCCTCCGCTTCGGTCGCGACCAACCGACCGGTTCGATGTTCACACTGTCCCGCCGGTCGCGTATCAGGATTGTCACTCGTAAACGGAGTCGCTCCCCCATGGCCCGGATAGCAAAGCCCGCCACCGACGGACGAAAGACCCGAACGGTGCGCGGGACGGAGGAAGCATCGTCTTCCGAGCACATGGTGACGCCCGGCGCACGCCGCGGCCGCAGGCCCAAGACGGCGGCGGCGGGATCGCTCCCGTCGACCCCCGACGAGCCGCTCCCAGGCGGGGACGATCCGGCTCCGCAACTTGCCGCTGCTCCGGCCGGGGCGCCGCCCAAGGGTGGACGCCCCGCAAGCTGCGCAATGCCCAGGTCACGGCACAGGGGCGCTGGAGACGAACGCCATCCTGCGTTCGGTTTCTATTGGTGCGCTATCCCGGTATAGAGCCGCGCAGGAGCTGTCTCAGGCAATGTTGCCGGCGGGTCCTGCTTCTCCCGCTGCGCCACCACGGACGATCCATCCCGGTAGCGCCTTGGCAAGAAGCTACATCCATGCGCCCAGATAAGATCGCTGCTTGGCAGTATTCCCCACTGAGTGGGGTAGATGCTGCCAGGCAGTGCCGGAAGCCGACTACTTAGAATATCGGGCTCTGCCCCCCAAGACGCACGAGGCCTGCATCGGCGATGAGATCAGGCAAAAGAAACATCGGCGACTGTCCACCAAGCTGGACCTTGCCGGCGTCGGCAATCACCATAGGAGGGAATAACAACGCCTTGTTGCCAGCGGTCCCTAGCATCTCGACAGGAAAGGCCGGCCACTTACTGAGCGGCGCACCGCTCTGGACAGGACGGGAAACCGTACGATCGTCTACTTGGGTCATTTCTACAATTCCTCACGCGGCAGTGAGGACGTTATACGCCCACATCCTCAACAACTCGTAAACGAGCTGAGCTGTCGGGGCGGATGTGGATCGGCCTGCGTAGTCGGGATAGCAGCTCGGATGCGGAACCGTTGCGGACTACGGGCGCGCGCTGGTCCGAAAGAATGCCGGTCAGGTGCTGCGCGGCGAGGTAGGCCCGGCAAGTTGCCGTCCCGCTCTACGAAGGCTCGCGATGGCGTGCTGGCCCTTCGTGACGCTATCCCATCCTATTCAGCGCGCTGATGTTCATTACGCGGTCTGAGCGTCGGACATGGCTCGGCCTTGCGAGATCGGGGCGGCTCTCCCAAGAGCGCCGCCTCTTAAACCCGCTCTGGCTCAGCTTGCCTTGCTACGGCGAATCAGGCCCATGCCGGCCAAGCCCGTGCCAAGGAGCGCCAGAGACATCGGCTCCGGCACTCGCGTCGGCTGCGGCGCAGCCTGGATTTGTGAGGAAGCCTGCAACACCGAGCCGGCTCTGGTGAAGGTTGCCGAAATGACCACTGTCTCGGAGAACAAGGGACCACTTAGGGCGAGCCGGAGCAGGCGGACGCGTACCAGCTGTATCGACCGCCATTCTGGCGCGTAACCGACGCGCTGGCGCGGATCACGCGGCTGCTGGACATGCGGCCGGAGGGTGGAGGGCTGGAAACTCTCCTGCCGCGCGTGGACGGGGAGGGCGCGGCGCAGGCGCTGCGCTGCCGCGCGGCGCTGGCCAGCACCTTCCTGGCAGGGCTCGAACTGGCGCGTGCAGGAACGCTCCGCCTGGAGCAACCCCAACCCTGGCAGGATATCCAGATCCAAACCCTCGCGTAGGAGGGCCAGGCTGCGAGGTGGAGAATGCCTGTCGCGTGTCGGCATGCGAAGCGGTCACGACTCCGTCTGCCCGTGCCATTTATGGTACCCGGCAGGCCGTAGTGGTTTCGTCGGATTCTGAGCGTTGCGATGGTGAGGAACGTCATATTGGCGTGAGAGGTGTCGACATGACCGCGAAAACTATGTCTCGCACAACCGGTTCGAAGGCCAGCGCCGTCCTTCCGGCGAAGAAGGCGGTCGCCGAGAAGAGTGCTGCCGCTCACATCCTGTCCGCACCCAAGGGTCCGCGCACGGTGTCGCACCGTAAGATCAAGGACGCGGTCGAAAAGGTCTTCCGCGAGCGCGCCCATACGGGTGTCTAGTCGTACCCGGCCCGGCCTGCCGGCCGACTACGACCAGAACGTCTTCATAAACTGCCCGTTCGACGACAGCTACCTGCCGCTGTTCCGTGCCTTGGTTTTCGCCGTGTTCGAGTGCGGACTGCGGCCCCGGTGTGCACAGGAGGTGTACGACGCGGGCGAGGTCAGGATCGAGAAGATCGCCCGCATCATCCGCAACTGCCGTTGGGGGATCCACGACATCTCGCGTACCGACCCGAACGTCCATGGGTTGCCGCGCTTCAATATGCCCTTGGAACTCGGGTTGTTCCTGGGAGCCCAGCGGTTCGGGGCAGGCCCGCAGACGAGGAAGTCGTGCGTCGTGCTGGACCGAGAGAGATACCGCTACTAGGAGTTCATCAGCGACATCGCGGGCCAGGACATCGCCGCGCACGGCGATGATCCGGCCCAGGCGATCAAGGCGGTGCGCGATTGGTTGGCCGTCTCCAAGGCTGGAATGACCCACCCGCCAGGTCAGGCGGCCATCATCAAACGCTACACCCGCTTCATGGCCGAGTTGCCGGCAATCTGCGCGGCAACCGATCGCGACCCGGGCGAGCTGACGTTTGTTGAATTCGCCGATGCGGCGTCGATCTGGTTGCAGCGGGAGCTGGGCGGGTCGGCATGGCAGCTCCCTTCTGGGCGACGGCTTTGAAGGCCTCTCCTTTCGCGCGTTGCGATAAAGGCACCCCGCGCCAGACTGGCGCGGGGTGCTCGCCCGGTCAGTCGCCGTTGCGGCGGGACCAGATCAGGCTATAGCTGCCTTGCTCCTCGCTCTCGACCAGGGTGGCGTAGATCGGGGCGGGGAAGCTCGGGTCATCCAGCTTGACCGAGAGGTAGTCGCGGCCCTCGCCGGAGGTCTTCTTCCAGGCGGCGCCGTATTCGACTGCCCCCTGGAAGATGCGGAAGTCGGGAGCCTTGTCGCTGGCCTTCTCGGCCGGCTTGATCGCGGTCTTGGCGTTGATGCTGAGGGTCTTGACCGCGCCGGTGAAGCTGTCGCCCGTCTTGGTGAAGGTGCCGATGGTCGCCATGGTGCTCTCTCCTGTCTGTCTCTCGGGACCGCGCCTATCGCGGCCTCGATGGCGATCTGCAGGCCGCAGGCGATCGACGACGCACCCCAGACCAGGGCTCCCGCGGCGCCTGCGCCGTGGGATGGGCGTGCGGGCCGCAGCGCAGCGGAGGATGGCGGCGGGGCGGCTTTCTTGCCTCGCAAGGAATGCGCGTCAGCGCAGGGGAAGAAAGTTGCCCCGCCGCCATTGCGGCAGAGGCGATCGAGGCGTCAGCCGTCCTGCGGCCAGATCAGGCCATCAAGAGGCGGGGTGGGCGTGTCCTGGACAGACCGGGAGAGATGTGGCGACGCTCGGAACAACAATGAGGTGGCTGAATGCACGGTGAGCGAGGTCTCGAAAGGGTTCTGTCAGATTTCGCGCCGCTGAGTGGAGCAAGGTTTTCGGAACTGGCGCCGACGTTCCGTTACGCGGCTTCCAGGATGGCCAGCACGGTCATGGTGCGGCGGAGGAACTGCGATCGGCGATGATCGGCGGGCACGTGCTGGTAGGAGGAAGTTGCGCAGTTCATCGTAGCCGCGACAGAACCGGGCGGGCTGATCGAGGGCACTTGAAGCCGCGCATCGGCCGGTATCGGCCTTTGATGCCCCGGTGGTCTTGTTCCATCCTGTTATCAAATAGCGACTGGTGCGGTGGCGGACACCTCGGCCCAACTCGGTGCGGATCGCCCGCTGGAGGAAATAGGGCTCGGCGATATGGAGGTTCTCCACGTCCGCGGTCGTGTCCCACTCGATCGGCTGCACACCCTGAACGCCCGTGTCCTTCGCGACGGATTTCGTCGGCGGGACCGCCAGCGCGGGCAATGCGGTCATAGCTAGCGGCAAGCCAGCCGGCAACGCGCTGTCGTAGCGTGATTGCCTAACGCAGCGAAGCTCGCAGTACGTTCTACCGGGGAAAGCGCCGCGAGCACGTCCCAGGCATAGAGCGTGTCATAGGTCGGGCCGATACGCTGCTCCCAGTTGGCCGATCCGCCGAGCGTGGCGTACGAGAGAACGAACCCGTTCCAAGGCCTGTTCGCATGTGCACCCAGTTGCGTGCACTTTCCCGCGTCGCAGCGAGTTGTGGCCGCATCCCGTCCAACTGCCTACGGGGTCGGGCCAACGCGAAACTCGTTGTTCTTGATTTCACTGGGACAGCCCACGCGTACGATCTGCCTCCTGCAGTCACCCCTGCGTCCCGGTCTTGCCGCCGCGATGATCTGCGCGAGAGGCTTCCGCAAGAGTGCAATTCGGCCATCGGTCTCAAGGCCAGCCGGTCGCGTCCCCGGCGCCGGGCGGGAGGCCAGCATGTCGGCCTTTTGGTCGACCAGCGGGCCACGAGAAAGCCTGCACTTGGCGGGATTGTGGCCGCGCTTGTATGAATGATGTCGCGATTGCGAAGGGCAGAGCCATGCAGCGTAGGACGGCAATGACGTTGTTGGCGGCGGGATTTGCCGTCCCGCGCCGGCCTGCAGCACAGCCGACTACGCCCGTACTGAGCATGGCTGTATCGGCGCCGGTGACCAGCATCGACCCGCATTATCACAATCTGACGCCGAACCTGGCCCTGGCACGGCATATATTCAGCAGCCTGACCGACACCGACGGCCACGCCAAAGTGGTTCCATCACTCGCGGCCAGCTGGCGCTTGGTTGATGAGCGCACCTGGGAGTTCAAGCTGCGCACTGACGTGCGCTTCCACGACGGAACGCCGTTCAGCGCCGAGGACGTCGCCTTCACGCTCGATCGCGTTCCGAAGGTGCCGAATAGCCCGAGCTCCTATTCGATCTACACCAAGCCTGTTGTGGCGGTGGAGGCGGTCGATCCCTTCACCATTCGTCTGCGGACCGAGGGCGTCTATCCGCTTCTGCCGAATGACCTCTCGCAGATCATGATGCTGAGCCGCTCGATTCACGCGCGCCCCGCAACCGAGGATTTCAACAGCGGCAAGGTGGCAATCGGCACCGGGCCATACCGCTTCGTGTCGTTCCGCCCCGGCGACCGCGTCGAACTCGAGCGCAACGAGGCATACTGGGGCGATAAACCCGCCTGGGGCCGGGTCACCACCCGTATTATCTCCAACAATGCCGCCCGCACCGCGGCGCTGCTGGCCGGCGATGTGACGCTGATCGACAACGTGCCCACCACAGATCTGGCCAAGCTGCGGGGCGATAGCCGGGTCACGCTGTCGGAGATTGTTGGTCTCCGCATCGTCTATTTGGCGATGGACCAGTCGCGAGACGGGCCCACGCCGTTTGTCACTGGGCCGAATGGAGAGAAACTGGACCGCAACCCGCTGCGAGACCGGCGCGTGCGGCAGGCGCTAAGCTTAAGCATCAACCGCCAGGCCATCGCCGATCGGGTGATGGAGGGATCGGCGGTCCCGTCCGGCCAATTCCTGCCGACTGGCAGCTTTGGCTACGTTCCGGGGCTGGATGCCGCGAAGCAGGACGTAGTCCGCGCCCGCGCGTTACTGGCGGAGGCGGGTTATCCGAACGGCCTGCGGCTGACCCTGCACGGACCGAATGACCGCTACATCAACGATGCCGCAATCATCCAGTCGATCGGTCAGATGTGGACCCGCGCCGGAATCCAGACGACAGTGGAGCCGTCCACCTGGACCACCTTCGTCGGCCGCGCGAGCCGGCAGGAATTTTCGGTATTCCTGGTTGGCTGGGGCAGCGCCACGGGGGAGGGCACCAACCCACTGCGCTCCCTCCTCGCCACGGTGGACCCGGCGCGCGGTTTCGGCGTCGCCAACCGCGGTAAGTACAGCAATCCAGCAATGGACGCTCTCTTGTCGCGCGCCCTGGCCACAGCGGACGATGCAGATCGCGAGAAGCTCGTGCAAGAGGCAACCCGGCTGGCAATGGAAGATGTGGGCATTATTCCCCTGCACATTCAGAAAAACGTGTGGGGCGCCTGGCCAGGCATTACGCACGCGCCTCGGGTGGATGAGGAGACGCGCGCGATGGATGTGCGACCTCATCCGTGAGCTGTTGAGGGGTTACCAAACGGCGGCCGCCGCTCCGGATCAGGCTTCAGCCCGGATGACAACAGCCGCACCAGGAACGGCGTCGCGCCGAGCGTCAGCAGGGCGATCGGCTTGCCCAAACGTACCGCGTCAGCGACCAGGCGCCCAGGGCCACGAGCTAGCCCGTGACGTAGGGCCAGGCCGCAGCGCAGCAGACGTGCCGGTGCCACAGCAGGCGCGCCACAGGTTGGAGCCGATCGCAGGGTCATGGCAGCCGGGAGCGGCAGCAGGGCGAGCAGCACGCCCACTAGCACCAGCCCGCCAGCCATGCCGAACACGCCGGAGAGGAACGACGTATCGACGAGACGGCGCAGAGCCGCAATCAACGCCGGCGTCACGACCGTGCGACCTCAGAAGCGGTCGACGGGATACCACCGCCGACCGCCTGATCGCCCTTCGGTTAAGAAAGCGTCTTGCGTGCGCGCCAAGCCAGCAAACCGGCGAAACCTGCCAGTGTGCTGACCAGCAGTCCAAACGAGCCCGGCTCCGGAACTGCTGTTTGACCGACCACACCGTAGATGCCGATGCAGCCAGCGCCGCAAATGGTGTTGTTCGCGGACCCCGCGCTGGCCCCGAGCGGCACGAAAACCTCCCCCGACACGGGATCGACGGCGACGGAGTGAGCACCCGGGGCCGTTGGCACGTTCTGCAGGAAGCTGTTGGTTACCGCGTCGATTATCCCGAGCACCGGGCCGCTAGGGTCACTGCGATCGGCAAGGAAATAGCGGTTCGTGGTCGGATCATACCAAACCTCATCCGCGCCGCTCGTCTGCGGGATGGTGGCCACCAGCGTGGCTGCCCCTGTCTTGGTCGGATCAAGGATGATGCTCTGGCTCGGGTCGCCACAGCCGACCAGGAGCTTGCCACCAAGGCCGGTCGTGAGCCCGGCAGGTCCGCAGGCGCTGATGCCGAAGCTCGCCAAGTCAATGTACCGCGTGACCGCCCCGCTGTTGGGGTCGACTTCCGCCACGCCGCCGGGCCCGGTGCCGTTCACCTGCACGACCGAGATGTAGAACTTGCCCGTGGTCGCATTGTAAGTGGGTTGCTCAATGCCGCCGGTCGCATTCGGCGTTCCGACGCCGTTGAACGTTGTCCTGGTGATCCTGGCTCCAGTGGCCGCGTTGTAGATGGTCGAGAAGGGCGGATTATCGGCGTTGTTGGCGACGATGATGTGGTTGGTCGAGGGGTCGAATGCCATTTCGTCCACGCGTTTGGTGCCGCCCGTATTGAGGGGCGGGAACGCGGGCGTGTAGGTATTGGCCGGGCCGATGTTGAAGCTCTTGAGAGTGCTGTTACCGTCTCCGGCCCAGAGCTGGTGTTGGCCCGGCAGGTTGACCACGAGCACGCCGTCCGGCCCGGAGACGCTGGTCGTGGGGCCGACGCCCACGAACCCGCCGACCCGAGTGATGAAGGTGTTGGTCGCGGCCGAGAATACATCGACCGAGGCGTTGGAGCGGTCGGCGACGTAGTAGTTCTGCGTGTTCGCGTCGAAGAAGCTGATGTCGTACGAGCTGAACTTGCCGGACGGGTTTACAGCGGTATCGGCGGGCACGGGGATGGTCCCGATCAGGCCATAAATTGGCGAGGCCAGCGCCGGGTCGGCGAACAAGCCCGTCGCGCATGCGAGCAGCAATGTACGTAACGTTTGTCTCTGGATGGGTGCGCGCATCGTTGTTTCCTCCGTATTTTGGACGCACAACGTCGCGCGCCGGGAACTCTGGATTCGCGCCATCGGACTTGCGCCGTTGCGTTCCAGGGCGCGCAAAAGCTAAACGCTTGTTTAGGATTCTGAATTCACGATCCTGTGTGGGCACTGGTGCGTTGTCAGTAGCGTCGGGCGCACGGCAGAGTAGACGTGGGTTCAAACGAAAATGGCCAGACCGGCAGAGACGGATGGGAGAACGTTCGATGCCAAGAAGCTCGTCATTCTCGCCGCGGTGAATGGCGGCGCCCAGCGCGACAGAGACGGCGCGAAAGTGGCGATCAATCCCGGGTTATATGCGTGCCTGCGGCGCACCATCTCCAAGCGGCACAGTCGCCACGAGCAACGACTTCGCGGTGCCGCCCGCCCGATGCTGGCAATTCCGGTCCGTCAGGAACCAGGAGGACCATGAGTCACAAATACAGCGTGGGCCAGGCCGTCGTGTTCTCGCCAGGCGGGCGCGACATCGCCCACACCGGCGCCAGCGGCACGATCACCCGCCTCCTTCCCAAGGACGGCGCCGAGTACCAGTACCATATCGAACTCAAGCCCGATGGCCAGCAGCGGCGGGTTCACGAAGACCA
>JAABUK010011571.1_pt1 | contig 11446 bp, 12 predicted proteins | sample 5559141 | NCBI WGS metagenome assembly JAABUK01 (sample SAMN10711869, study PRJNA513367) | rock metagenome | isolation source: Antarctica rocks | place: Antarctica: Victoria Land, Pudding Butte nord | collected 2016-01-03 | reverse complement strand
TCTTGCAGCAGCGGCGCGGTGAGTTCTAACACAGCCATGGTTGCCGTGACACCAAGACGGGACTAAGATGTGCAGCAATATCACCCTGACTCACACCAACGCAACTCTACGTATGTAAGTACATACGTGCCACAGTAGATCTGCTCCTGAAACGACATCAGCCCTAAAATTATGGCAAGTGCTGCAGACGTTCTAGGAGGATACATCCTTAGTCAGCTTTCCGCACGTGTCATGACATAACAACTAGTAGCAGTTTTGCAGACCTTCCGACACTTGCGACAAGGGGCAAGAGGCGTTGCCGAGCAGGCTGTCATTGTGACGCATGCGTACATGGGTCTGCCTGCTGTTGATAGGTGCGTACTTTCGTTGCGCCGGGGCTGTCACTGTGGCCATACCTCCTATGATAACTGTCACCTTGCGCAGGGCTGTGTGTATGTGAACGAGCGGATATCGTCGACCATGACAATGCATATGAATTCGCAAATGTTAGCCAGCACAAGATGGCTTCAGCAAACAATGGCTCTGCTGATCAGGTGTGAATTCACACTTGATCCTGGGCAGGTGTGCTCGGGCGAAAGACTATCTGATGAACATCAAATGGCTGTGATGTGTGCAGTCACACGTCATTGAGGAACACGCGGTGGAAGATGTAGAAAGTGATGGCCAGGATGCAGAGCCTGAGTGGCTGTTGCAGCTTCAGGAAGTATTGTTCTCAAGTGCTCCTTCAGAGCGAAATAAAGCAACAGGTGAAACAAAACATGTCTAGTCCGTGTAGCTGTGCTTGCAGGCCGGCTGCGGTGCTGAGTTCTAGCAGTCTTTGCAACTAGACATGTCTTCATGCAATCTTGCATACTTAAGCTAGAGTGCTGTTTTGCCATGCAGCAATCGAAGGCCTGCAGCTTCAATACCTCAAATTGGTGGAACAGTTGCCAGCCAGCATTTCTAAGCGCAGATTGCACCAGCTTGCAGCTCAAGACAGCAGCGATTCTGAGGTAAGGACAAGATTGCCTAAAGTGGACTGACGTCTGAAGTCGTCGTCAGCAGTAATCTTCGACTGCTTGAATAAAGGATGAAGCACAAGCCTTCGCACTAGCTGAAATAGTTGCATAAAGCTTTACTTCGCATGCACATTGCATATCTGCTGCATTTTCACACCACAGCGTCTGTCATGCAAGCCTGGTGCAAACCAATTCCATTCAGTTTCCCTCCTTGGCCCACGCAGGAAGATGACAATGTAGATCCCACAGAGCTGCTTGACACAGAGGAGCTAGCCAGTGCTGCTGATGCAAGCTTCATGCTGGCAGTTTTAGCAGCAACTGGCATTGCTACAACACATGTGTCTCTCAATGACAGTTGGGCAGCCAAGGCATTGCACGCAGCTGCTCAGGGAGGATCCCCAGAGGCTCACCTGGCCTTGGCTCATCGTTACTTTATGGGCGATGGTGTTCCTGGCAACTGTCAGGAAGGTCTCAGGTCTGGCCCTTGTTCTTTTTGCTGTGTCACTTTCATGCCCCAAACATGAACAGTCATGTGTGAAACAAGGCTGTGACGATTGCCATAGCTGACAAGCAACATGTTGATGACTGTTTGCGCAAGCCTCAAAGCGAATAGCGCTGTACACATGCTGTATTGCTCATGAGAAATGCCCAAAGCTAATGCACATTGATGCAGCTGCAAGCGCCGAGCAGTGCTGTGCTTCTTGGAAAGCAGTAGTTTACAATGTCAGCACAGGAAAAGCTGAATCTCCATGGAGTTCACATCTGCCTTGGTACATTACTTGCACTGACAGCAATATAGCATGTGTACAGCGCTATTCGCTTTGAGGCTTGCGCAAACAGTCATCAACATGTTGCTTGTCAGCTATGGCAATCGTCACAGCCTTGTTTCACACATGACTGTTCATGTTTGGGGCATGACCGCTCCTGCAGCGCCGCTTGATCAACATCTGGCCCTGAAGCTCTTGGCAGTGACTGCATTGTGAAACTAGTTTTCCAATGCTTTTCCAGGCGTGCACGCATAGTGGCAGACGAGTATGTGGTTGCAACAGAGGGCAGTGTGTCCCCAGAGCTGCCACTGGAGCCTGTCTCCCTCAGGCTGAGGCACCGCCATGGCAGCTATGAGGAGCAGGCTGGAGAGGACACCTGGATCCAGCTGCAGCTTGAGGCAGAAATGCTCAACTTGTAAGTGGCTCTGGACGAAAGCCATCTTTGCCCTGAGGTCATCATCTGCTTGCGTGACATTCTCAGCTTGACTCACGGAAGCATGAAAGCACAGTTGCCATTGGCGTCATGGTCATGGTCACTGCTGCTGTCCACAGCGGTAATGAGTGATTAGCATTGACATTGCAGACGTTCAGAAGCTTCATGTCATGGCTGTGAGTTTTGCACATTGTGATCATGTGCACTGTATATTACCAGCGCCTGCTGCAGTAGCATTGCAACTCTGAACATGCTGACAATATGGCATTCAATTGCAGCGGGGATGGGATCGAGAGGATGATGGGTTACAGGCAGCTTCTTGGGCATGATCTGGAGGTCAGCCCGGCACTGCAAGCATCACGATTGGAGGGGCTATGCATCTATCACATTGTCACTTTGCATGCAAGGAAATGTTGCTGTGATACATCTGCAGACCCAATCAGTCATGTCTCCTGTGCGCGCAGGCAATGGTGCAATGCTGCTGCTCACCATAATTCCTATCTCCCGCTCCCTTGTTGCGCTGCACTGACCGTCTGTGCTGCACTGGTCTTGAACTGCTGTGCTGCTGAAGTGCCTTTACTCAAGTGCTGTGCTGAGTGTCTTTGAAGTGCTGCACAAAGTGCATTGCCCACAAGAGGCAATGTATGCAGGCTTTGGAAAAACAAGACTTGTCGCGCACGTACCTTGCTCACCATGAGCTGGAAAGCGTCATTATTGTTATCATTATCACTATTATTTATTATTATTGTTGTTTTAGTTATTATTATTATTATTATTACATACAGGCTGATCCTGCAGCAGCCCTGCAGCACTTCCAGGCGGCTGCAGCCCAAGGCAATGCATATGCAACATTCAACCTGGGCTACATGCACATGAAGGGCATCGGCACACAGGCCAACGCCACAGCGGCCAAGGCAAATTTTGAGATTGCAGCGCGTCAGGGCATACCCTCAGCATTCAATGGACTGGGGGTGCTCTACTTTGAGGGGGCTGGAGGGGGGTTGGTAGATCATGCTGCCGCTAGGGAGGCATTTGTGAGTGGGTCAGAGTTGGGGGACCCTGATGCCATGTTCAACCTGGCAACCATGTATGCAGGTGTGGGAACAAGCTTACAGTCTGAACTTGCCCAGCACTTCTTGTTCAATCTGTTGTAAACTGTCATGAAAGGATTGTAGCCCATTGTGCTGCCTGCATTTCCAGCTGTCACAAAGCAGGATAGCAGCTGCCTACATGTTTGCTGTCGGCAAGTCCAGGTGGGTAGGTATATCTGTACCGTTTTGCATCACTATCATCATCCTACATGTTTGGTGTCAGCAAGTCTAGGTGCGTAGGTATATATCTATACCGTTCTGCATCACTATCATCATCAAAGTGTCAAAGTTGTGAAGTTGCAGCATGTGAGGTCACGGCCATGCAAGTTGAGCCTATGCTTCACACTCCAAATCTGTCTTTGGGTGTTTGGGTTCTATGCTGCATACTTCAAGTCTGTCTGTTAGCGTTGGGGTCGTATGCTTTGTACTCTAAGTCTGTCTTTATGTTTGTGGGTCCTTGACCTCAAGGTTGCTTTGCCACAAACAACTGCAGGTGGTCACGGTCTGCCTCAGAATCACAGCTTGGCACACGAGCATTACTTGGATGCCCATGACGCCGGCCACTGGAGAGCCCCCCACGCCCTAGCTATAGCCCACCAGAGGGGTCTGGGGGTGCGGCCCAACTGCACCGCAGCCCAGGAGTACATTCAGACCTTCATCAAGGAGCGTAGCTCTTGGTCAGACCAGATGGATGAGGCCCTGCTTGCAGTTGATGCAGGTGTGTCTGTCTCAATGCTTTGCACATCTGTGATACATCTACCAGTTTGATTTGAGCTACCTGTACAGATTAGAAGTGCCTGACACCAGTCCCCAAGCAAAGCCTGTGAAGAAGACATTTATGCTGCATCATTGCAGCGCAACTTATGATGATATAGGGCTTTTGTCAATTTTTGCCACATGCAGCCGCTGATGTTTCAAACTGCAGAGTATGGAAGGGGTTGTGTTCCAGCACTCAACAGGCAACGTTGCCTAATTGCCAATCAGTGTAGTGCCAAGAGCCACATGCATGCATTTTGCGGCGTCCATAGTTCATTTGCTTAGTTTACAAGTTCCAGGAGATACAGGAGCTCTTAGTATCACAGAAATGTTCCATTCCTCGCGACAGTGCGCATTGCAAACCTGATGCATTGCTGCTGTGTCAGCAGGTAGTGAATGGCTAGCATTGATGAGGTATGCTGTAGTGGCAGTACAAGGCAGTGCAGTTGCACAGTCCAACTTGGCATGGATCCTGGAGCGCAGCAGTCCGTATGACAGGCGCCAAAGGAGTGAGATGTGCCTGAGGCTGCTGTCACAAGCAGCACAGGGCGGCTCGCCTGATGCTTGGGTGGATGCTGGCAACATACATTACCGCAATCAGCAGCCAGGTGTGACACTTGAAAGACACGGCATGAAATGCAGTTGCGTCAGCCTATGCTCTGAGGGAAGTTTTGCCGTGTGCAACTTTGGCTACTGGTCAAGCATTGACACTGGGCTGTTGCAATGGCTGCCATGCAGTTGTGAAGTCGAGCGTTCATGGCTCTTCAGATTGGTACTGTTACACACGTTATCATCAGCATGAGCATGAGGCTGATGCCCTCAGGATCTGCAATTGGATCCCAATATGATTATTCAATGCCAGCCTGAGCTTTGTGATGGTTTGTTGTGGATTGATTGGGTGCCAATCAAGTCTCTGCGTCTTGGTCTACACATGCACCATTGGGCGGGCCACAACACTGCGTACTCATGTCCCTTGTAAGGTGGGTCCCTTGTAAACTGGAATCTGCGCAGCAAACCAACATTTAATTTGATCTCTGGTGCGAAAGCTGCTGATATTCCAAACATGTGTCTAGCCATGAGCCATGGTTCATTGCAGGAGAGGCGGCAAGGTTGTTCACACTAGCAGCTGAAGCCAACAGCATTGAGGGCTTGTACAGTCTTGGCTGGATGCATGCTGTGGGTCAGGGCGTGCCAAACAACAGAAGCCGCGCTGCAGAGCTGTACAGGCAAGCCGTGGAGCAGGCGCCAGATTGGCGGCATGCTGCACCCCCCTTTGTAGCCCTGCTGCTGCTACCCTTCCTGTCAGCATGGCAGTGGCTGCAGCCCAAGTCTTCTGCAGTGTTTGGCTTGGAAGCTCCAGGTAAGCAGAGTGCAGCAGATGCTGGTGTTGAGCAGACGTATCTGCAGGTTCCAGTGTTGTCAGGAAGCGTCCAGTGCAACATCTGTTGTGTTCTGCAAGATGGTCTGCAAGACTTAACCAATATGTAGGTTTTAGCTTGGCTTTTGTGTGTTTGTCACTCAAACTGCAGCAGGTCTTGCATGACATGCTGACTGGGTTGCAGGGCTTCACAAGGTTTTCAAATACACAAAAGATCTCAAGCTTGCACACAGCGTGCTTCAACTCTCTTGGGATACATGGGTCCTAACAGCAGCTGCGGCATCCTTGGCATGGGTTATGTGGCGTCGGCATAAAAGAACGTTGCAAATGCAAAGTTTCAGTACTCAACATACACGTGCCAATAGCGAGACAGGTGTAGGATGAGACTTTGTGGCTGCCTGCAAGTCGTCCCCTTCATGCTGTTTGAGTATCCATAGCATGACCGTGATAGCACTTGTATTCCTGTTTTCATGATTGATAAAATGGATTGTGAGGCGAAGCAACTTAAAATCGTAAGAGTATGCTTGAAACCAAACAATTGCTCCCCCACAATTTTTGAACAGAGGTGATGGTTATTCCTGGTCATTTCAACATGGATACAACATTGTTGTGGCGCATTTTTAGTTCCATATGCGTACAGCCTCAAAAGCATCGTGGCTGCAGTCAGCAGAAAATAATTCAATCGTTGTACTTTCTTGAGTGTTGGGATGTTTTGTGCGTTCTCTGAACATATTAGGTGGTACAGAGCATTGTCACATTTGTGCGGGCGAGATTGAGAATATCCACCAAGTGAATTGAGGATTTGTAAAGTACTTGATATACCAGACACACTTTGCCAGGAGTGCGCTAAACTGCAGACCCTGGTACAATGCCTGGATCATAGAGATAGTAGGTCAGTATTTATATATATGTACGTACTCACTGAACAACTACAATTAACATGTGCACAAAAAGATTGTCTTACCAAATCAGGACATTGTTGAAAACTGAACATGACTGGTACCACTGCGGTATCAAGAGCCTGTGAACAGATTTGTTGCACTCACTCAACCCATGCCAAAGCAGGATTCTGCATCAACTAAGGCATCAACTGTTACAGATGCATGCAAGGTGATTGGCCCCTGATGTGCGAATGTAACATCAGACCACATGTAAGCATGCACATCAGAACAGTGATACTGTGGCAGTCAAAAAGTTGCCATAAGCGTTGGCAAACGAAAAGCACCCTAAACTCCTGGACCCAACTTGAAAGAGGACACTGAACTGTCGACGTCTTCAAGAACATCAATGATCAACTCAGCCTTCTTGACCACCACTTTGACAAGGTCGTCTAACACAAGCCAGCTCAGTTTACTACTCTAACTGACAGTCAATTGTGCTGCATTGCCTTTGCAAACTCTAGATTAATTGAGGCTGAACACTGCAAACTCCAGTTCTGGTAGATCCAGAAAAGCTTGAGCACAGTCTAGGTGGACAACAGCACCAACGTGGCGCAAGCTTGGCAAGCATGCACTAAGCGTGGATGCAGGATCTCGCAGTAAGCGCCATGATGAAGCATGTACAGACTTCTGAGACTGGGCAAGGGGCCGTCAAGGATGAATTCACTTGGGCAAAGCTTAAACACTTGCTGAATATCTATTTCAAGTGTTTGCAAGCAAGCAAACTTGCCAAACATGGACAACTTGATTGCACCGTGTTTGCTGTTGCTGTGATCTGGCTCTAAAACCAGGTGCTGCAAGCTCACAGGCAAGGACTGCACAACAGAGATCAGATTAAACATGCCTGAAAGCTGACAAGATGTCAGCATGGAGGTGCTAATACCTTTACATATTGGGGCACTCATGACGGTGAGGAGGGACTGAATGTATGAGTAACGCCAAACCTGTTTCTGTGAAAACTGTATGGCACAAATATCTATGCTCTGAAGATGATCGAACATGCCTTGTGCACCCAGCTTCTTGCATATCTTCAGGTCACGCTTAGCCTCAGCTGAACTCAGCGCGTCGTTTTCTGGAATCATCGTAACACTTTGAAGCTGCACTTGCTGACTTGCGGCCTGCCAAGACCTGTTAACCATTGAGCAGAGCGCAACAGCCTGGATACATCCCAAATGATTCAACACTCGCACCAGCAGTCCAGGACTTTCCAGAGCTGCAATGCAAGCCTGCAACAACAGCCTGGAGTCTCCTTTTGGTGAGGCTTGCAAAGCTCACTTACCAAAACATCTCGGTCTATATACGCTCCAAATGCTGGACAGGTCTGCCTTGCGCTGAGCACACTGTTTATGTGTGTGACGGCCTGTGTAAAACTGCTGCCCTGTGCCTCAGAGCAAGACCAACTTGCCTTTGAGGCTTTTTGTGACTTTGAAGGCTGGCAAATGATGTTGACATCAGCTGCCTGCTCTCTCTTGCCCATCACCGATCTGCACATACACTTCATGTTCAGAAAGACCGTTTCAATTTTGGCACATTGTTTCATATGCCCCATATGGCACTAGTCTCTACAAGCTGTTTGCAAAAGCATCAACAAGCCTGAAGCAAGTAGGCCCTCTTTCATTCAGGCCGTGCCTTGCCTACATGTTGGACAGCCACATCCATGCTTGCCTTAAATGCAGTAGACTACTCCCTGGGCAGGCAAGCTTGAAGCTGCCTTTGGTGTAAATGCTGTTTCAGCCTTGTGCTCCTTGCAGGCTTTCTGTTGCGCCTGCTCTTCTTGTCGCGAAAATTGTCAAACTGGGCTGAGCTGCTCACGAGCTCATCATTCAGACTTCATGCATATTGCAAGAAGATGTCGCAGATACCACTCCAAGGAAAGTTGCAACAAGCTGGCAATGTGATTTTACACTGTCTTGACTTTGTACTCTTTTGGAAGAGTGAGCCCTGAAAGGGCCCTATCAGAGCTGTCAACACTAGCCTGCAGCAGGGAAGCAATCGAATTGCTGCAATCATGTTTGGGCAACTGATCACATACTGTATACAACAGTTAAATGAGAACAGCCGTATTGTCTTAACGGGTGTCACATGATGACTAGTGTTCCAGATGACTAGTGTTCCACAGAACATATACCTTGCTCACGGTGGACCGTTATAACCATTACCTTTGCGACTAAAGGCAAACAAGGATGATCACCGGTCAGAACAAATACGCGTCTGTGTCTCTACTGGGCCCAAGGCAAGATGCGATTGTGTCACACCTTGTCGAGCCAAGTAGACTCAGTGCTGCTCCACTAAATGTGTGTGCTTAGCGCTCACTGCGCAAACATTTAAACACAGCGTCAGTGGACACCGTCTGTGTGTCTGACGTGTTTGGCACATGTCACACAGCACATGAGGCAAATACTCTGTGCTATTCAAACATGTCTTTCCAACCTTGAAAAGTCCAAAGGCGTTAATCCTCTGACAGTCAGTCAAATGCTGTTGTACATGCTGTTGGCAGCTTCAATGCCGATTGCACAGATTGAAGGGACAAGACGAAACACACTCCCCGAGAACACCTACTTTGACACCTGGTCGAGCTTTGCCTATCATGGTGACGCTTGTTGAAGGTAAGTCAAATAGGACAACTTCCAAAATACTGGACCGCTCCAACGAAAACCGAATCCACTTTGCATCTATGACATGCAAAGCTGCAAACTTCAGTTCTGGCAAAGCCAGCAGTGCATGAGCATTGAAGCTGTTCAAAACAGCACCAAAATGACGCAAGGTTGGCAGACTAGTGCGCAAGCTGAAACCGTTGCACACCACGAGTTCACCCGTGTCAAGCAGATATATAGTCTGAAGGCTTCCTAACACACAGTCCAGAAGAAAGGTGGTTCTGTGAACTAGCAAACCTTTGGCGCGTATCTCCAAAGTCTGTAGATTCACAAATCTGCCGAATACATGTAGATGGATGTAGCCGGAGCAAGAGCTGGAGTCAGGCTCTAATATCACATGTTCCACAGTATCTGGCAGGCACAGCACAGCATGTATCAAGGGAAAGACCCCAGACAGATGGCAAGTTTTGAGTGGCCATGAGCTGCTGATATTGGCCAATTGTGGTCCTGAGCTCATGACTTTAACCATTGACAAGAAGAATGAGGTTGTTGAGCTCTGTTGCACAAAGTATGGAGAATAGGCTCCCACAGCCAGGTACATATGCTGAAGCTGTCTAAACATGCCCTGTGCTTCACATCGTTGAAACTGTTGCAGGACTGTGGCAGCATTGTCAGATGTCAGCTTACGATCGCCAGTGTCCATTACTATAGACAGCAGCTGAACAGCTTGACTAGCGGCATGCCATGACCTGCTGACTGCTGAGCACTGTGCAATATCCTTGAGGCTGTTCAAATGTCTCAAGACTTGCATCAGCATTTGCTCATCTTCAAGAGATGCAATTGAAGTCTGCAACACAAGAGCAGCCTGCTGCTGAATTATAGCATTGCAGAAGCAAAGCAAGACAACGGTCGCACACGCTCTCACATGCGTTACAGCCATAACAATAAAAAGGAGCTGGTTGCAGCAACTTTCCACAAGGGCAGCACACCTTTCAAAGTCAACTACTTACACTGTTGTCTTGCAGTTGTCCAAAGTTAGCTTTGCTCTTGCTTCTGACCATCCTGACCTGAGTGCAATGAACGCTGTCTACAGAATTCAAGCCACTCCGCAGCCACAGGCGGCTGTGAACAATGCTTGTCCTCTCAGTGCACAAATCAGCGGCACAGACACTCAGTTGTTTCGATCAAACCTGCCGAGACCGTCAGCAACTCACAATGTGTAAAGAAGCTGTGAATTTTTGAAGCAAAGAATCCAACGCTCGAAGAAACTAGTGACAATGCTCTTGACGTATGCTTTTGGCGCAAACAGTCTGATCAATGATGACGCAAAGAGCACTTCACGCACAGCATGATGTTGATTTTAGATTGCTGTGCTTTGCAAAGTCAGCACTAAAAACCGTGCCTTGCAAGTGTCTGATACAATACGCCTACCATCCAGGAATTTTACCAAGCTCTGCAAATCAGTGTATCCTTGGGAAAGTGTACCTGAGATCCATTCTATTGTGGAACTGAGCCTTGCAAGCACACTGCTCAGATGCGAAACCACCTCAGCTTCCTAGGGCTGCTTGAACAGCACAAGAAGGTAGCGCTTGCGATCCTTGTGAGTACCTGACTGTTTGCAGCTTGTGTTCCCAAGTTTCTGGGCTTTCTGGCTGCTAGCCAGAGAGAAGCCACATGAACAGCAAGTTGAAACATGCCTTCGTAACACAACCCAGCAACGCTCCCATCTCCAGCTTCAGAGCATACACCTCCTGATATGTAATTGATCTCAGCAAGGTCTGTGTGGTCAGCAACATGTATGTGGTTACACATGTCTAGATTGATGTCTGGTGACACCAATTCAGTCATAATCATCTAGTGGGTGTTACGTAACAGGCTCAAGCGGGCTTTTGGAATATCCATTTTCTACTGATTATTCATACAAGTACACAGCAGAATAAATGTGGGCACTGTGCCATCCCTGCAGCTGTGTTCAAGAGTCGACACAATGTGACCTGAAGGACAAAAGCATTTGTCTGGGCATAAAACCTGTGACCCAACTTGTTTGCAAGCAAAGAATAAAAGAAATATGCTGACCTATTGGGCTGTAGCTGCTGACTGAACATCTATCACTACAGAGCTGGCACAAACAGTCTGCACCTTAAAAGGACAAAGACAGCTACTGACATACTATCTTGTATTGCTATCTTGAAGACCCATTGCTGACATGCTGCCCTGTAGCTGCTGGATTGAAGGTCTTGTTGGAGTCTTCTTCTTCAGCTGCATACGCCCACTAGCTGCAACACACATGGCAAGAGATAAGCCTGTGCATACACGATCCACTCTCACATGCCCAGAACATGCCAGCAAAGTTGTAACCACAATAGCAGGGCTTAGGCTGCATTGCTCTGTGACGCCTGGAAGAGGAAACAGTGCAGCATAACAAGCAATGGTGGCTAGGTAGCAACCTGGCTGTACGTCAAGTGTCACTACATATTGCAGCCTGAGTGGT
>JAABUK010011569.1_pt1 | contig 11447 bp, 10 predicted proteins | sample 5559141 | NCBI WGS metagenome assembly JAABUK01 (sample SAMN10711869, study PRJNA513367) | rock metagenome | isolation source: Antarctica rocks | place: Antarctica: Victoria Land, Pudding Butte nord | collected 2016-01-03 | reverse complement strand
AGGCAAAGGTCCACGAAGGTATCAGAAGGAAATGCTTGGGATTGGTCCTCAAAATGCCTCTCAAATATCCGAGAATGGCAACGGGATAGCAGCAAACATGAAAGGCTTAGACGGCAAGGAGCATATGCAATTCTTAGAGGAGCGTTACGGTAGAAATCTCGATGTGTCACTGGCTTCTAATGCGAAATCAGCCATACGCAGGCGGATAGCCGGTGCTTTGACCGCGGATGTGGATCTGCATGAGGCACTGGAGGTAGCAGCAACACCACTACGCACAAGACAAGTGCAGGGATTTTCGGAAGATGATGTTTACCTATGGCCGAGTGGTATGAGCTCCATCTTCAATACCCATAAGATCATGATGGCATGTAGGGGAGCAAGGAAGAGCATCTCCTATGGGTGAGTCGTGTATGTCAGCCATTTTCGTGGCCTGCTAGCTGACCCACTCGAGATTCCCCTATATTGATACCCTCAAGATATTAGAAAAGTGGGGGCCTGGGTGTGTCTTCTACGGACATGGTTCCTCAGAAGATCTTGACGACCTCGAGCGACGTTGTCAGAACGGGGATAAGTTCCTTGCCCTATTTTGCGAATTCCCAGGAAACCCACTTTTGGCATCTCCCGATATCGAGCGCATTCGGTCACTGGCCAATCACTATGACTTTGCTGTTGTGGTTGATGAGACCATAGGAAATTTTATGAATATACATGTTCTACCTTTCGCAGATGTGGTCGTCAGCAGTCTCACAAAGATTTTCAGTGGCGACAGCAATGTGATGGGTGGCTGGTAAGCATTCATATCGGCAAGATGGGTGGAAGAAAGATATTGATGATTCTATAAGTTCTATACTCAACCCCAATGGCAAATACTATAACCGATTAAAGACAACCATTAATAAAGAGTATGAAGATAATTACTGGGCTGAAGATGCTATCTTTATGGAAAGAAATAGTCGAGATTTTGTTTCGCGAATAGAACGAATAAACGTAAACGCGGAAGCTATATGCCAGACCCTTCTTGCTTCGCCAGTTGGTAGGTTGGAAGACCAAATTCAGAAGAAGTCTTACTGATCGTGAGGAATAGTAAAGAGAGTTTACTATCCTAAATTCAACGAAACACGCCCATTTTACGACCATTGTCGGAATCCCAACGGAGGTTATGGCGGGCTTCTTTCCGTAACGTTTCATTCGACCGAAGACGCTACCGTATTCTACGATAAACTTGAGACAGATAAAGGCCCTAGTCTTGGAACGAATTTTACGTTGAGGTAAGTTTTGAGGGGGCTTGGAGGAAAACATTGAGTTGACGTTATTAGTTCGCCTTATGTCTTGCTAGCCCACTACCAGGAACTTCAATGGGTGAGTATATTGTATTAAACCCGGGTGGGTTTGCTGACGATAGCAGGCCGCCAAATTCGGGGTTGAAGCTGACCTGGTGAGAGTGAGCGTGGGTCTCGAGGACACCAACGAGTTGAGAGCAAAATTCTACCGAGCCTTGGCTGCTATAATGGGGAAAAGGCATCGAAGATGTGATACTTAGTTGATCAAATAAAGATCTGAGGGCAAGATTGAAGCATGCCCTGTTAGGAAAATCGAGGCAGGCAATTGCTAAAACCGGTCCTAATATGAATAAGTTGTCCGAGAAGCTCAACAATCTATGGCCGCATTCGAAGGGTTCGTGCGTTGTAGGGCAGCGAATAAGGTGCTGTGATCTCCCCGCTCTATCATGTACCTGAACTGCGGATAGCTGCTTTGACAACTCGCGGTAGGTTTTACGGCAAGGCTTCCACAACGTCTTGGATAGAGGAGCATTGTTATTTCCTTTAGGGGGTGGTGAATACTTATTAGATCATTGTTTGGATGAGTTGAGTATGTAGAGGGTAATGTAGTTGGAGTGCTCTCCAGGATGATACCTTAGTATCAAATTGTGATACGCACGTGATACGGTCACCTAGATCGGCTATAACTTCCCGCTAGCGCGTCACGCCTACGCGTCACCCTAGAAATCGCAAATTCGCAAGATTGGATAGTGAGGTAGGTCCTTTTCATATCATGTAAGGTGCTGTCATTTCGATCGAAAATGGCACCGATGAAGCGCTTGCGGTCTCCCCAAGACGACGAAGAGGCGGATGATTCCGATGTCGAAAGCACGCTTTCAAACCCACGACGGGATTCTGTAAGTCTACGGTCCATCTTCGCAAAGCTGGTACATGCTAACCTCCTTGTAGAGGAAGAAAGCTCGAGTCTCGAGCGAAAGCTCCGACAGTGATGACTCCCAGGCATTGACGGACGAGGACGTTTTGGAACAGCAGGCTACACAATTTATTACGCAGCAACGGAGCAAGAAGCAGCTGGATAACGAGCCTGCAGATAATGGTATCCTGGAATCAGTCACCTGTACCAACTTCATGTGCCATGGCTATCTTGAAGTCACCCTTGGTCCCCTTATCAACTTTATCATCGGGCACAACGGGAGCGGCAAAAGCGCGGTCTTGACGGCGATAACGATATGTCTTGGTGGAAAAGCAACGGCGACGAACCGGGGCCAAAGCTTGAAAAGCTTCATAAAGGAAGGACAGGAGTGAGCTGAGCCCACTGAAAAGCTCCACATGGCACTAATGTCATCAGATCTTGTGTGTTGAGTGTCAAGATCAAGAACACCGCCAGCAGTGCCTATCAGCATGAGGTCTATGGAGATTCTATTATCGTCGAGCGGGTTTTCTCACGGACCGGAAGTAGTGGCTTCAAATTAAAAACTTCGACTGGGAGGCTCATCTCGACGAGAAAAAGTGATCTAGAAGAGATATGCGATTACTTCGCTCTTCAAATCGACAACCCTATGAACGTTTTGACCCAAGATATGGCACGGCAGTTCTTGAATAACTCATCTCCAGTGGAGAAGTACAAATTCTTCATGAAAGGAACTCAGTTGGAGCACCTCGACGGAGATTACCTTCAAATAGAACAAAGCATTGACAAGATCGATCAAGATCTTTTCAAGCAGGTAAATGACTTGAAAGTTTTCGAGGAAGAGGCACGGAAAGCGAGGTCACTGCTCGCGCTGTCAGATAAACAAGACTCACTCCGGGCTAAGATCCAGAATTACTCGCATCAAATGGCATGGGCTCAAGTAGAAGAGCAAGAAAGATACGTGGCGTCGTACGATACCGATCTCCGCAAGGCCCAAGTCGTGATTGGACGAGCAGAAGCAAAAGCCGTTGAGGCTGCGGATGTGTTCACCAGTGCTGATGAGGCCCATGAAAACGCTAGAAGCGCGGTCGAAAATGTCAGAGCTGAACGGGCGCCCATGTTAGAGGAGAAGGATAATGCCAAGGTCGAATTTGATAAACTCAAAGCTGATGTGATGAGTCTTCGGGTAATAGCATATCTAGAGTTTTATATGAAAGCTGCGCTGATCTTAGGACTAGGCAGAACAGCGGCAGATCAAGGACCATATGAAAGCTGCGGAGGGCAGAATCACAAAGGCTAAGACCGACATTGAAGCTGAAAACCGCCGGCTCGACGACGCAAATGGTGGGAGTCATTCGAGGCGAATCGCAGAAATTGAGGAGAAGAGAGCCGGCGTCGTTGATGCTTGGAGTAAACTAGGGGACCACGAGAGAGGGATTGGCGCACTGGAAGAGGACAAGAGACAGGCTGAGATCGACCTTGAAGAGTTACAAAGACCACTGAAAGACAAGAGGACCGAAGTACAGCAATGTGAACAGCGGTTGGATGCTTTGATAAAGGACCGTGGACAGCGACAAGGCGCTTACAATGCCAATATGCCACGCCTTCTCAGTGCCATACGGCAAGATGACGGGTTTCAGCAGCAGCCAGTGGGTCCTATAGGAAGTCATGCTCGCTTACTGAAGCCCCTATGGTCCAGCGTTCTTGAGAAGTCTTTCGGAGGAGCTTTGAATAGCTTTGTGGTAACAAGCAAGCAAGACCAAAATAGACTCTTGGGTCTAATGCAGAGACTTGGATGGTGAGATGTTACATCGTGCAGTAGTTACCTAAGTGTCTCGACTTCTAACAAACGCAGTATCTGCCCTATTCTCATCGGAAACAATGCTTTGATTGATACTACGAATCATGAGCCCTACCCAGAGTTTGATACATCGCTCAGGGTCCTCGAGGTAAGCCACTGGCGCAATCCTGCCTTTCCATACTGATCTAGCACCAGATTGACAACGACCTTGTCAGGAAGCAGCTGATTATCAACCAAGCTATCGAGCAGACTATTCTGATGGAGAATCGAGGCGAGGCGATTGCTAAAATGAAAGCGAGCAGATTACCAAACGTCAAACAATGCTTCACCCAAAACGTCAAGCCAGGGGCAGGACTCAGACTCAATTACGGGTATGGTGGTGCTTTGGCGCAAGGCTATATTGATCCTTTCACTGGTGTTCCACGTATGAAAACTGACGTTGAATATCAAATAACGTGAGTTTCTCCGACCGTGGTTCGAGAATTGCTAGTGCTCATGCTTCCAGGTCCCAACGGGAGGCACTTCAAAGCCTTAAAGCTGAACTCAACGACATGGAGCAGAACCGAAGAGATAGGCAAAACCATCTTACCCGGTGCAATCAAGCCATAGTGGCACATAATAGACAGCAGAAAGAGCTTGTGATTGTCCTGCAGAGGGCTGAAACCATTGTAGGAGACCTGCAAGACGCTTTGGATCGTGATGCCATTGAAGAAAGTCGCTTAGACGCCTTGAAAGACCATTTGAGGGAGGCTGAGGAAGAAAAGAGCACGCATGAAGGGTCTTACGAAGAGTCTATCAATGCCATTGATAAGGCCACAGACGCAATGAAAATCTCAAGGGAGCAGATGTCGGAGATGGACGCTCAAATTGCTGAAGCAGAGGCCAAGGTTCTCAAGGCTGAAAGTAAAGCGACGAAACTGGAGAACCAGCGGCTGGCTGCATTGCAAGCGAAGAACAAAGCGCTACAGACCATTGAAGATGAACATACGCGCATGCAAGTCAAAGAGCGGGAACGTGAAGAGAAAAGCCAAACGGTCCGAAGCTTCATTGAGCAGGCAAATGCGATATGCCCACGGGTGCCTGTCGATGCTGGCGAGACTGGCAAAAGTATTGACAACAAGCTCAAAAAACTCGTGACCGACTTGAAGAAATATGAGGACAGGATAGGCGGTAGCAAGCAGCAAATCGCCGAAAATGCTACAGCAGCGGTGACGGCTTTTCAACAAGCAAAAAAGCAAGTCAACGATGTGGAGCAACTTGCACAGGTAAGATTGAAGAACTTCTTGAGCACGGAGGTGTTACTGATCCGCCCGTAGATGTTGAAACAGACGCTCGTCAACCGCAAGGAACGATGGAAGTATTTCCAAAAAGCCATCACCGCACGTGCTAGACTACAATTCCTTTATTTGCTAAGTGAGCGTAGTTTTCGAGGCAGATTACTTGCGAACCATAAAGAGAAGAAGCTCGATCTACACGTACTGCCCTCGTCCTCCACCAACAGCGCCATTCGAGACAATACTGATTTTGCGGCAGGTTGAACCTGACGAGACCACCCAGCGTGGTCAAGGTCGTGAGACGAAAACTCTTTCGGGTGGCGAGAAATCCTTCTCCACCATCTGTCTGTTGCTATCTCTTTGGGACGCCATGGGCGCGCCTATTCGCTGCCTTGACGAATTGTAAGTTTTTTCGCATTGTATCCCTACGTTGATTGAATCATGAGCTGACCAAAGTTAGTGATGTCTTCATGGACAGTGTAAACCGAGATGTCAGTATGAAATTAATGGTAAGACTTTAAACCCTTAGACCTGTCACATGGCTCATAGTCGGGGTAGGTCAACGCAGCAAGGAAGTCTGTGGGCAAACAATTCATTCTCATCACGCCGCAGTCAATGGGCAATGTCGATTCGGGGCCGGATGTTAAGATCATCAAGTTCGTATACCATGTCCTTTTAGTTGATGATCAAAACTGATCTATCCCTAGGATGCGGGACCCAGAGCGCGGCCAGACCACCATCTCCTTCCCAGGGACATAGTGTACTCGCTCGATCATGTATGTCAATTGTCTAATGTAGCTTGAATGTGCGACATCGGTACAGCTTTGACTCAATTGTATATTTCAGATGTAGATACTGTGGACGAGAAAGCTGTAATTAAAACCAAGTATCATGTTCGTGCCAGCCATATCCTATATAAAATCTCGTCAGCATCAAGCCAAACAAGCAGCTGGCACAAACGAGTTACATGCCAGTACTCGTACAGAAGCCCTCCAAGCGCTAAATGATGCAGGACCAGAACCCCCTAGTATTGCAACACCCTTTTAATGCACCATCAACAACCCGCCTTCCCCCTTAACCGTGGAATCTCAAGCGACCCACAACCCTATCCCCAACCCATCATCTCCCCCTAACTTCCTGGACCTTCACCCCCACACCCCCCACCCACCCTTTTCCTCCTCTGCCCCCTCCTCCAGTAACCGTGTTCGTCGAGCCGGTGGGGCTGTAAACGTATTCCCCGTCTTTATACTGAGCGTCGCTGGCGAAGGCGGCACGCGGCTTGCGTTTCGTATAGCGTTGTTCCAGGCGGAGATATTCGATTTCTGTGGGGTGTGAGCACGGAGGTTTGGAGTGTTGGGTCGAAAAAGGACGAGAGGAAGGGGCAGAAGTGGAGGGACTGACTATCTTGGATCTTTTCAATGAAGCCCATTTCTGGGATGCGTAAGGGTTGGATAGGAGGTGAGAGTTGCACAATCTCGAGTGCAGGGAGAGCAGTTGCTGTCGAATTACTCGTAGGTATGTAGAGCGGTATATGTAAAGGGTGGTGAAGGGGAGTGAGGAGTATTTGAGACGAACGTTGAAAGGCTTTGGCTGAACCCTTACAGGGATTCGGCGACTCGCGTCACCGTCGCGTGGCTTGAGCAAAGGCCCCCGTGAGCAACGATCCCTTACAGGTACCTACGTGTTTAAAACATGTTTTTTGACTACCTTCTTTAGGCTAGCTCAAAGCGTGTTTTATACACGCTTTTTGAAGGAGGTTTTAAACAAGGGGTGGCTTATATTTATAGTAGCAAATTAATAGAGGGTTAATTAGCCTGCAGGTTGACCCCTTCACCATGTAAAGGAAGCTCCAAAAGCACCTGGCCGTCGATGATGCTATCCAAATACTCGTTGAGGGTGTCCTCGCTCGAAGGATTTAGCCTGGTCATAGCAATTTCCTCCTGCAATAGTCTATCCTCCATTTCACATAGCTCCTCCTCATCGACTTCAACGCCCTGTGTATAGCGGAGTCTCTTCTTCAGCTCACGCACGGGTTCAGATGACTCTGCTGACGAGAAGCTCCTTTGGCCATCTGCCGGTGACTGTGTAGGCATTGCACGGTATTTCGTCTTCCGGGTACGATTACCTGCCGATAGTTGTTAGCAACAGTCTGATTGGCTGGCCTACCACCTCGTTGCAGAGGCACTGAGCTATGGGGGGTGTCAAAATGCCTGTAGCTGAAGCAGCTGAAGCAGCTGAAGGTGACAGCGAGGTGGCGACAGCGAGGTGGCGACAGCGAGGTGGCGACAGCGAGGTAATCCTCCAATAAATGGCCCTTGTATGCTTATATAATATGAAGCGTTGTTTAAAACAATAAAAAGCCGCTAGGATGTTTGAAACACGCTTTTTGTAGAAAAAACGGTTTTATTCGTACCCTACTCACAGGTGACGTCCGAAGCATCGAAGAAATGCATGACAAACCCTAACGATGAAGATGAGGCTAAATTTGAACCGCATCACTATGACTGGTACATAACCTCTGGAGACTTGAATAATTCGATGGGCAGAACAGCGTTTGATTTGATTTGATTTGATTTGATTTGATTTGAATTGATGAGATTGAGATTGAGATTGAGATTGAGATTGAGATTTCAGACGTGCAGGTATCTAAAATATCCAGACCAGAACCAGTTGCTCATGACATTATCCAACGCCAGCGATGCGTATCTTACATTGATCATCACCGAGGCTGCTCCTTGACCTCTTCATCACGATCTCTTACATCCGGAAGCGAGGTATCTTGCGCTGTTTGTTTTGTCAGTAGCTCTCTGCTTCTTCTTGACTCAAGCAGCTTACCTGTCCATAGTCGATCGTATAGCCCTCCTTTCTCGAGCAGTCGAGTATGTGTGCCACTTTCTGCTACCCTCCCGTCTTGTAGCACGATAATCTTGTCGCTATCAAAGATAGTACGCAATCTATGTGCCACAAAGACACTTGTTCTGGACTTCTCTTTGAGGATACTATTGATCTCTTGCAACAGCGTTGTCTCGGTGTGCGTATCGAGAGCCGAAGTGGCCTCATCGAAAAAAAGCAACGGCGGGTCCTTTAGTATCAGCCTCGACACAGCCATTCGCTGTTTCTCCCCACCCGATATCATCATGCCTCTTTCTCCAACCATGGTCTCATACCCAGCAGGGAGAGCATTGACGATATCGTGGATCCTTGCCTTCCTAGCAGCGTTTCTCACTTCTTCCGACGAAGCTTTCATGTTCCCGTACCGGATGTTATGCTCGATCGTATTGTTGAAGAGCGGCGTGTCCTGTGGAACAACACCGATAGCTTCGCGTAAGCTCTGTAAGCTGACGTCTCGGATGTCCTGGTTATCAATCAAGATTCGCCCCTCTTGCACGTCGTAGAACCGGAAAAGTAAGCGAAGGATGGTAGATTTGCCACATCCACTTGGCCCCACAATAGCGACTTTTTGTCCTGCAGGAATAACCAGACTTAGATGCCGCAGGATAGGTCGGTCTGGATGATAACCAAATGTGACATTCTCGAATTTGATTTCCCCACCTTCCGTCAGCCGTAATGGGGTGGGCTTGGCAGGTTCTTTGACGGCAATGTTGACTTTCTGGAGATTGAACAGCGTCTCCATGTCTAACAGAGACTGCCTCAGCTCTCGATAAACAGATCCGAGGAAGTTTAACGGAACAGAGAGCTGAAAAACCAGCTGGTTAACCATGACTAAATCGCCTACGGTGAGGGTACCATTCGCAACGCCATCGGCAGCTAAATACATCATTGCTCCCAGCGCACTGGAGAAAATAACGTTCTGGCCTGAATTGAGAAAAGCAAGGGACGTGGTAACTTTAATTGAGGCACTTTCGTAGGCCCTCAAGGCCGAGTCATATCTCCCGACCTCAAACTTCTCGTTGTTAAAGTGCTTCACAGCTTCAAAGTTGATGAGAGAGTCCACGGCTACTGTTGCAGCTTGATTGTCTGCAGCATTGGCTTGTTTTCGAAATTTAGTCCGCCATGATGTGGTAAGAATTGTAAAGGCAGTGTAGCCAACCATAGTCACGGCGGTAATAGCGGCGAACTTAGGACCATATTGGTAGGTCTGATGCAGTCAGTGCTAGCCGACGTTCTGTATACCTTCGTGCTTACTAGAATCCCGCACACCATTGTGATCTCTAGAGCCGTAGGTAGAATATGGAATACCATCGACGTCAGGAGGAAGCTTATACCTTTAGTTCCCCGATCGATTGCTCTCGTGAGGCCTCCTGTCTGCCGCGACAGGTGGAAATTCAGATCCAGTCTGAGTAGATGGTCGAAAACGTTGCACGCAACTCGACGGATGGCCTTTTGCGCTACACTTGCAAAGATCGCATTCCGTATCTCTTGGAATATAACTGCTCCGATTCGCGTAGCCCCATCTGTTGGACGAAGTTATAAGTGCGTTACCAATTAGACAATTCTTCCGTACATGCCACTATCATTGCGCCACCGACTGTCCATGCAGTGCCCCCAAGCGCCGTAAGGTCGACATTCATAGAATCGACAATACTTTTGAAATAGAAAGGGACTTGCACATTCAGGATCTGTCTTGATTTAAGCTTCGGTATTTGCTAGTGACTATGTATCTGGAAAACACCTTTGAACCAACAAGGAGAACCAGAGCTGTCCCAACTCTGATCTTCGCACCTAGATCATCCTATACCTGCCGTCAGGCAATCCCGTCAAAGCCTTGCTGCACGCATGGCTTACCTTCGGCCATAGATATCTTGACATTTCCTTCATAATTGCCCAATCCGCTTTTCTTTGCTCTTTATTTGAGACAGTCTGCTCTGATAGCAGGGGATCTGTCTTCAGCCCTGTGTGCGATCTCGCATCTGATGGTCTTAGCACCGCCTCCGGCATGACGTTCTCCAGAGAGTCAGCTTTTAAAAGTATCTGAGCTTCCGCCTTCTGGTCTGCAGGCAGTTGCTTTTGCCATATTCTGGCAGTATTTGTAAATTGTCGAGGTATCTGTCGATTTAGCGCTTGTTGCTTGAGAGGAAATATCGATACTGGATGGGGGCGAATGTATGTCCGACTATGCAATCTGGGCAAAAGCCCAAGCCGCACCATGTTGCGCCTGATGCGCTGGATGTGATGTCTTTACCTGTCACAAGTAGTCATCATTATATTCAGTTGTATTATAGTCCCAAGTCGCATCTGGAAATATGAAGCGCGCTTAACAAATTGAACCACCGACATGAGATACTTGAGTGCTTCGATATGGTAGTGGTGGAGGTCGGCTTTATCAAATAATAAGCCCGATGCTAGCCCTAAACAGGGATAGTTTATTTTCCAAATATTTGGCCGTGACAAGGCTCACCTTCCCCAAAATGCGGACAGATTGAGGCCTCAGCAGCTATGCGCCACATATTGAACGGCGCTGCCATATGGAGATCGAGCTGCTCCAAAAAGGTCCGCCTTAGGAACCAGCCCTCAGTATCTGGACGGCGAGGCTTGCAGATCTCTACAGCGCCTTCCAGCAACCTTGATATTCTCACGTCTGAACCTACTTCCATTTCAAGTGCGGAGATTCCAGGTACGTAAATTCGCAATTTATCCTAATCTATATGCTCATGGTATTGATAGATGCCAGATTTGAGGTTCTTGGCTCGTCCTTTCCTGTTCTCTCGATTTCCTTGTCCGCATCACAACCGTTGTACACTCGACGCGGTACTCTGATCAGCGTCGGAGGGAAGGCAGAGAATGTGAGCTTACAGCTATATGTTCGTAAATCCTGCTTTTATATTCTAATGTCTTAAAGGCAGTCTCGACCCTTTCATTACTGGCACCATTCCGCCGACTCGTCCTTGGGATCCCATTTCTCTATCAGAAAATATCTTCTACAAGTCCGATGACAGCGCTCATAGCTACTAAATCGACTATAAGCTCTCTGGCCGTCATTAGAATGGACGGCTCGACTGATTGGATGCTCGTGAAGCGGGTACTCCTTGCTTGGACGGGACAAACTCTTTCGGTGAAGCCTACTATCAATCAAAAAATGGTATGCAACCACATCTCGACTTCTTTGTCGCAGTTGCTGACCAGTGAAGAGCCTCGCATACTTGGGTAATTCCGAGGTGACCGGCAGGGGATTGCTTGCTCTTGCAGGCCGCGGCTCTATCTTCCAGGTCACTCTCGGGGTG
>JAABUK010011568.1_pt1 | contig 11447 bp, 10 predicted proteins | sample 5559141 | NCBI WGS metagenome assembly JAABUK01 (sample SAMN10711869, study PRJNA513367) | rock metagenome | isolation source: Antarctica rocks | place: Antarctica: Victoria Land, Pudding Butte nord | collected 2016-01-03 | reverse complement strand
CACTCTGCCCTGGGGTACTGCACCCCGCTCGAAATCGAATTGCACTACCTCTTTAACCTACCTTAGCTTCGTGTCCACTGGCACCCGACCACCTCATCCGACTACAACGCGCTCTTTACAGAAGATGATGCAGCGAACTACCAGCCGGCGAGTGATTGGCTGATGCCCTACGACCTACTACCCACTACTGAATTAGTAGCCCAAGCGTGAGAAATTTTGTTCGCATTACCCACCCGCTGACTGCTGCCGACTTGGGTATCGTTACGACGGAAACCGAAGCGGCTTCGGGCACGACTAAAGCTCCGACCGGAGAGCTTGGACCACTCAATAGAATCGTTTACGGTGCGCCCGGCACCGGCAAAAGCTGGCAGCTAGAAGCCCAAGCGCAAGCCTTCGAAGGGCGTTATACCCGCGTCACGTTCTACCCCGATTATTCCTTTGCGCAGTTTGTGGGGGGCTACCGGCCCAAAAGCCAGTACCTCGACGAGCAGACCCAAACCTACTACCCCGTCAATGCCCCCGGCCCGCAGCCCGGCACCTACGCCCGGCGCCCTATCATCGACTACGTGGCCGTGCCGGGGCCGCTGCTCAACCTGCTGGTGCGGGCCTACCGCGACCCCGACCATACGTACCTGCTGCTGGTAGAGGAGCTGAACCGGGCCAACGCGGCGGCCGTGTTTGGCGACTTGTTTCAATTGCTCGACCGCGACGCGGCCACCGGGCACAGCACCTACGCCGTGGCCCTGCCCGAGGAGCTGGGGCTCTGGCTGCGCACCCAGCAGCTTCCCGAAACTACCGCGGCGCTGGTGCAGACCGACCCGGCCAGCGGGGAGGTGAGCATTCGGCTACCCAACAATTTCTACGTGTGGGCCACCATGAATAGCGCCGACCAGGGCGTGCAGCCCCTCGACGCGGCCTTTAAGCGGCGCTGGGCCTTCGAGTACGTACCCCTGAACCAGTACCAGGGGGCAGTAGAAGGCTGGACCATGCGCCTGCTGGGGCGGCCCGTAAGCTGGAATCAGCTGCGCCAACGCCTGAACCGCTACCTGATGCGGCAGGCCAGCGGCGGGGGCCGGGCCCTGGTGCCCGAAGACCGCCTGCTCGGCCCCTTCTTCATGAGCCAGGCCGAACTGACCGACAACCTGGCGGTGCTCAACAAGCTGCTGCTCTACCTGCGCGACGACCTGGCCCGCCACAACCCCGGCCTGCTGTTCGCGCCCGGCTGCCTGCACTTCTCGGAGCTGTACGAGGAGTATTTGAAACGGAGCGATGCCGTGGGGAATGACGGCCCCGACACCGCCGAGTCGTTTGCCGCCGACCTGAAAGCTATTTTTTCGGCCGGGTTGGCCGCTGAGCTGGCCAGCCTGTTCCAGTCTGAAGCCGCGCCGGCCCCCGCCGACCATGCCTAGCCCGCCCGCTGTCGCGTACTGTTTCGAGGGCGAGCCCTTGCCCGATGCTGCCCTGCCGGCCGCGTTCAGCCTACCCGCTGGCTGGGCACGGCAGCTGCCGGTGTCTCTGTTCGAGCCCGGTAGCGAGCGGCTACGATTCGTGGGCGTGCTGGGAGCCGGGCGGGGGCTGCTGGTGTGCCTGCCCAAGTACCTGCGGAACCGCACCGCCACCGACTGGGCCGCTCCTGCCACGAGCCACGCCGCCGAGGCCGCGCTGGTATTGGCCACTTTGCAGCGTTACGGCCAGCAGCTCGCTACCTCCCTGGCTGACCTGACTGACCCGGCCGCGCCCGATTTTTTCGGCGGCGAACCCGCGCTGGCCCTGTCCCTGATGGAAGACTACCAGGCCCAGGGCTATTGGCACGAGCCGCAGCGCGAGCTAACCACCTGGCCCGGCGCCCGCCCCGACTGGCCCCGCACCATCGCGCGCGTTCAGCCCTTGCTGAGCGACGGCGGCCCGCTCTACCCCGTGCGCTATGGTTATCGCCAGCCGCCCGGTACCACGGCTACCGTGCTGGAGCGCCTGCATCGCTGGGCCGTGCGCTACTGCCTCACCACGTACCGCACCGTGCTGCCCGGCCTGGCGGCCGTGTGGCACGACCCCGACACCGCCGACGACCCGCACGAGTTGGGGGAACCAGCCTACCTACAGCATCTGGTGGAAGAGGCCCGCCGCCATGCCTTCCGCGATAGCCACCTGCATACGCTTGGCTTGCTGGCCGCGCTGCTGGCCGCGCGCTACCCGGCCGGAGCTGACCGGCCGCTCGCGCTATTTGGCAATACTGCTTTTCACCGGGTATGGGAGGTAGCTTGCCAGGCAGCTTTTGCCGACCGCCGCGCTGAACTACCCTTCGCGCTGCCCACTCCTACCTGGCACCCACTGGCCGCGGAGCTTCCCATTTATAAAAACCCACGCAACCGTCTTATTCCCGATGTAGTGTGGTTTAACGCCACTACCCTCCTCGTTGCCGACGCGAAATACTATCTGGTCGCCTTGCAACCCACTGGCTTATTGAGTAGCGGCCCTGGAATGCCCGACCTGACGAAGCAAATTCTTTATGAGCAGGCGTTGTTGCCAGGGCTGCGAGCGGCCGGCTACGCCCAGGAACAAGTGCTAAACGTGTTCATACTCCCCGCTACCCGTCCTGTGCTGCCCATTGAAACGGCGGCTCAATGGACCTGGGGCCACGCCCAGACGAATATTCCGGGTTGGGAGCAGCGACGGGTAAGTATCTGGTTTATTCCTCCGGCCAGCGTGTTAGGAGCTTACTTAGCAAATGCGTCGTTGAACTGGCAACCATAAATAAGCCGGTCCAGCAGCACTCTATCCCGCCCGCTACTCGGGCAGCGGCAGCGGCGAAAAGCCCGACTGCGCCTTGCGGGCGAAGTGCTCGCCTACCCGCTCGATGCCGGCGCGGCGGGCGGGGTCGGCGGCGAGCTCGGCATCTTCGCGGCGGCGGTCGAGGTGCATAATGAGGCGCATAATGGCTGAAAAAGCGCTATTGGGCGCAGTGAGCGGCAGAGCGCGCAACTCTTCGTTTAAGGCAGCGATGATAGCGTTCAGGAGAGTTGGGTCATCCTGCGCCACGACCATTTCCAGCAATAAGTCAGCTTCCCGCAAGGGAGTTTCCCGCTGGCTAGCGGCTTCGAGATAGGTGGTGAAGGCAGACATAGGCGCGTTATAGTTCCAGTAATTCCACCCGAGGCCAGGTAGTCGTAAAGTCAATTCCGATAATTTGGAACGTGGTATTTGGTAAAAATAAGATTTCCTGCTCGTTAAGTAGTCAGACGGAATTGTTTTATCATTTTAGCACGTCATGCTGAACACAGGGAAGCATTTCGCTCGCCTTATTGAACGGCGCGGATGATGCGGTAGAGATGCTTCCCTGCGTTCAGCATGACCGCCTTTTTGCAAAATCAATTCTACTGAACTACTTAGACCCCACCCGCACAAAAGTTTGCTGGTGATTTCTGCTTTTTCTGTTAATCGCCAATGCCTACCCCTACTCGCCCGGCCGGTACTGCCGCTCCACATGCTTGGCCACGTCTTCGGGGTAAAACCACACGTCCTTAAACTGGCCTTCGCAGTACAGCGGCGCCTGGTCGGTGAAGTGAGGCGAGCCGGGGCGGCTGGCCTGGCCGCCGGTTACTACCGAGCGGGCCACCACGCGGGGGCCAAACTCGACCACCGCCACGAAGCTGTTGCCCACGTAACCGTAGCGCTTCCTGGTGCCGGGGTAGGTGTGCGCGCCAAAGGCGGCCAGCGAGCCCCAGGCCGACGACGTGAACGCCACCGGCCGGCTCGGCTGCTGGTCATCGTAAGTTTCGTCAATCTGGCCGGTCAGGCGCTGGTAGCGGTTTACCTCGCCCCAGGGCACCTGCCACTTGCCAAAGTCGCGCTTCAGCTCGGCGATGGTTTCGCTCAGGGCGGTGGCCTTTTCGTCGGGCGTGGTGTGCTCAATAACGAAATTGGTAAAGCTGAGGTAATCCATTGGCTGGCCGGCCGGCACGCGGGGCCGGGCCAGGCGCTGAATGCGCTCGCCCCAGTAGATGGCCAGCGTCTGGGCCACCGAGGCGGTGTCGTAGCATAGGTTCCAGCGGCGTAGCAGGGGCAGGGCCCCCTCCACGCCGGGGGGTAGGGTGCCGCCGGGCTCATCGAGCAGCAGCTGACAGTCGCGCACCAGCGACGGCAGCAGCTTTTCGAAGCCCAGCAAGTGCGGGTCGTCGGCCGCCGCGATGAGCGTGTCGAGGGTAAACGCGTTTTTGCGGCTCAGCACCCGCACGGCGTTGATGCCCCGGTAGTTCTCCGCGTCGGGCGCCATGTAGCCGGGATACTGGTTTTTATCCGGGCTGCTACCCTCCCCCGACACGGTGAAGGGCGTCGAGTTGCAGTTCTGAATGAAGCCGCTGGCGGGGTTTTTCACCTGCACCAGCTCTTCCACCTTGTGCAGGCCCTGCCACTCGGTGGCTTTGGTGCTGCCGTCCACGGGCTGGCCGTAGTCGTAGCCGGCCGGGCGGCGGGGCATAAAATTGCCGTGCCAGTAGGCAATAGTGCCGCTGGCGTCGGCAAAAACGGTGTTGTTGGAGGCGTTGCCGTTCAGGCGCATCACCTCCCGAAAGCTGGCGTAGTCGCGGGCCTTGGTGCGCAGGTAGCTCTGCTCCAGGGCTTCGAGCGGGGTGTCCATCATCTTAACCGTCACCCACTTCTCCCCTACCTTACCCACCACCGGGCCGTGCGGCGTGCGGTAGGTGGTGAAGCGCCGCCGCTGCCGCCGCCCGTCTTTGAGGTACACCAGCGACAGCGTATCGGTGGGTAGGGGCACTTGCTTGCCCTCGTATTGGTAGAAGAACTTGCCGTCCTGCTGGCTCACCGTTTCGAGGTATTCGTCCATCGAATCGGCCTGGCTGGAGGTGTGCATCCAGCCGCAGGTCGCGTTAAATCCCTGGTAGATAAAGAACTGCCCCCACGTCACGGCACCGTAGGCGTTGAGGCCGGCGGCACTGGTCAGCTGCACCTCGGAGCGGAAATAGAACGAGGTGTGCGGGTTGATGAGCAGCAGCGGGTGGCCGCTGGCGCTCTTGCCCGGCCCGATAGCGAAACCGTTGGAGCCGGTCGGCTCTTCCTCCGCTTGCTCAAACGCCAGCCGGTCGGCCGTGGGCGGGGCCTGGTACGAGGTACCTTTTTGCTGGCTGTAAAATGCCTGGAGGCGCGCCAGCGGCACCACGCTCACGTTGCCCCCGATGCTGCCTTCGCTAAAGAGCAGCGGCATCCAAGGCTGGAAGCGGTGCAGCCGCCGGGGCCGCACGGCGGGATGGGTAGCGAGGTAGTAGTTGGTGCCATCGGCGAAGGCGTGCAGCAAGTCCTTCATCCAGCGCGGACTACGACCATAAATCCGCACGGCCCGCGCCGAATCCAGGAACAGGCGTTGGCGCAAATCTTCGTAGAGCGCGGCCTCGCCCCGCACCTCGGCCTGCCGGCCCAGCGCGGTGAGGTAGTTGTCCTCGACCCGCGCGAAGTCGTCCTCGCACTGCGCGTAGAGCAGCCCAAAGACCGCGTCGGCGTCGGTCTTGCCCGTGATGTGGGGCACGCCCCAGGTATCGCGCACGATGGTAACGCGCTGGGCCTGCTGCCGCCAATGCGCTACTTCGGCGGGCGTAAAAGCCTGGGCGCTAGCCTCAGCGGCGGCCAGCATCAGGAGGAGCGTACACAGTTTTTGCATTGGGTAGCGGGCCGGTTTATCCCGTTTTCACCCCAGGGACGGCCCAGGCGCAAGTTAAGCCGCATAGCAGTAGCGCGAACTTTCCAGTTCGCGCGCGAGCAGAGCGAGCAGGCAAGACCGGACGATGCGCACGACGCTGCTCGCTGCACTCGCGCGCGAACTGGAAAGTTCGCGCTACCCCCTCTTCAGCGCCGGAAGCAGGGTCTTTTTCATGTAGGCCGCACTCTGGGCGATGCTCTGGTAGGCATCCATTCCAAAGTTTTCCTGCTCCATAAAAATGTGCTGGAGCCCGGCCGTGCCCGCCTGGGCGAAGATTTTGCGGAAATCAATGGCGCCGGCCCCGATTTCCGTATTCAGCTCAGGCTTAGCCTTATCCATGTCCTTGACGTGCCACAGCGGGAAGCGCTTAGGGTGCGCCTGCATCAGCCGGATGGGGTCCTGGCCGGCGCGCACCACCCAGTACAGGTCCAGCTCAAAGCTGACCAGCCTGGGGTCGGTTTCCTTCAGCATCACGTCGTAGAGCGTGGTACCGCCGATGGGCTTAAGCTCGAAGTCGTGGTTGTGGTAGCCCAGCTTCAGGCCCGCCGCCTGGCACAGCGCCCCGGCCTTGTTAAGGCGCGTGGCCACGGCCTTGAAATCGGCCACCGAAGTGCGCAGCTTCTCATCGAGGTAGGGCACGACGAGGTAGGTCTGGCCGCTGCCCTTGGCCGCGCCGATGGCCGCTTGCAGCGACGCCTCATTGCCATCGCGCATGAAGTCGCCCACGTCGTAGTGGCCGCTGGAGGTGCTGAGGCCGTGGGCCGCGAGCGCCGCCTTGAACTCGGCCGGCGTGAGGCCCCAGAAGTGTTTCTCCGGGCTGTAGCCGTAAGTTTCGACTTCCTGGTAGCCGGCTTGGGCCACCTTGGCCAGCGTGCCTTTCACGTCCTGGCCAATGGTTTCGCGCAGCGAATACAGCTGCAAACCTATTTTCAGCGGGGCTGGCGCGGCCAGCAATAGCTCGGGGCTGGCACAGGCTACGGCCGCCGCCACGCCTACCTGCTTCAAAAAATCTCGACGTTGCGTCATGGATGGGGGGTAGGGCTAGATAGTTTTCAGGTTTCGCTTTTTCAGCTCGCCCACGGCGTGGTCGGCGGCGCGGGCCGCGAAGGCCATGTAGGTAAGCGAGGGGTTTTGGGTCGAAGTTGAGGTCATGGCCGCGCCGTCGGTCACGTACACGTTGGGGCAGGCGTGCAGCTGGTGCCATTTGTTGAGCATCGACGTTTTGGGGTCGAGGCCCATGCGCACGCCGCCCATCTCGTGAATGTCGAGGCCGGGCGCCTGGTGCGAGTCCTGGGGCCTGATGTTGGTAAAGCCGGCCTTCGTAAACATGTCGGTAAACTGCTCGAAGAAGTCCTGCTTCATTTTGGCATCGTTGTCGTCGTAAGCCACTGAAATTGACAATAATGGCATCCCCCACTCGTCCTTGCGCGTGGGGTCGGGGCGCACGTAATTGGTTGCCTTCGGGATGGTTTCGCCCATCATGCCCGCCGACACCCGCCACGGCCCCAGCGCCGGGTACTCCAGCTGCTGCTTGAGGTCGGCCCCGAAGCCCTGCGCGGGCCGCACCAGGCCGCGCGAGGCGCCAAAGCTGGTGGCGTAGCCGCGCAAAAAGTCGGTTTCCTGCCGAAACACGTTGCGGAAGCGGGGCAGGTAGCCGCCGCCCGCTGGGTTACGCCCGTCGGTGGTAAACTCTTTCAGGCCCTCATACTCAGCAAAAACCCGCGCGCTGTAGTTGTGAAACGCCACGTACTGGCCCAGCACGCCGCTGTCGTTGCCCAGGCCATTGGGGAAGCGGCCCGACGTCGAATTGAGCAGTAATAGATTGGTATTCAGGGCCCCCGCGTTCACAAACAGCACCGGCGCGTAGTATTCGGTCGTGGCCTTGGTGTGCGTGTCGATGACCCGGATGCCAGTGGCGCGGCCCTGCTGCTCGTCATACAAAATACGCTGCACCACCTGGTTGGGCGTCAAAGTGAGGTGGCCCGACTTCATGGCCCACGGAATGGTGGACGAGTTGCTGCTGAAATAGCCGCCAAACGGGCAGCCGCGCTGGCACAGCGTCCGGTTCTGACACTGCACCCTACCCTGCTCATAATGAATGGGCTGCGGCTTGGACAAGTGCGCGCAGCGGGCGCTGATAACGTGGCGGTCGGGGTGGCTTTTCTTCAGCTGAAGCCGGAAGTGGTCCTCCACGGCATTCAGCGGGAAGCCGGGCATAAACTCGCCGTCGGGCAGGGCGGGCAGCCCGTCGCGGTTGCCGCTGATGCCCGCGAATTTCTCCACGTGGCTGTACCAGGGCGCCATATCGTCGTAGCCAATGGGCCAGGGCACGGCAAAGCCGTCGCGGGCCGGCCCCTCAAAATCGTAGGTGCTCCAGCGCTGGGTCTGGCGCGCCCACAGCAGCGACTTGCCGCCCACCTGGTAGCCCCGAATCCAGTCAAACGGCTTTTCCTGCACGTAGGGGTGCTCGGCGTCCTTCACCACGAAGTGCATGGCGTCTTCCTTGAACACGTAGCAGCGGCTGGCAATGGGGTTGGCCTCCTGAATATCCATCGGCACCTTGCCACCGTGCGGAAACTCCCAGGGGTTGAGGTTGGTAGTGGGGTAGTCGAGGTTGTGCTTCACGTCGCGGCCGCGCTCCACCACCAGCGTTTTCAAGCCTCTATCGGTCAGCTCTTTGGCCGCCCAGCCGCCGCTCATACCCGAGCCAATCACGATGGCGTCAAACGTGCGGGCCTTTACACTATCGATATTAAGATTGGCCATGATGGGGATTGGATAACTCGACTTTGCTCACCGGGAAATACCCGTCGTAGCGCCCCGGTATCAGCTCGTACACTACCTGCTTGGTCATGAAGTACTTGCTACCCGTGTAGCCATCGATGGCCAGCTGTCGGGCCGCCCGGTAAAAGGCTACCACCTCCTCCGCGAAGGCCTGGGGCTGCTGGTCGATGCGCTGCAACAGGGCCACGCGCCGCGCCGCCGTGCTGGCCTCAAACGACTGCCCCAGCTGCTTCCTGGCCGCCTCGTCAAACTTCCCCAGGCCGGTCATAAAGGTTTGCTGGTCCTTGGCCGGCGTGCAGTCGTCCAGCATTTTCAGCACGTACAGGGGCAGGCTCAGGTCTTTGGCGCCCGGCGTGGTAGTTTTCGGAATAAGCGTTTCGCAGACCTCCGCGAGCAGCTTTTCCTGGCCGGCGCTCATGGCCACGTGCCGGAGGGGGTAGGAAGCCGCCTGCTCTTCCCGCGAGTGCGACAGGCAGCCGGGCAGCAGCGCGGCCGCCCCGGCCAAGATGGTCAGGTGCCTGACCGCTAATCGTCGGTTTATCATGCGGGTGGAAAAAAGGGTAACACTGCAATTTACCGCTTTTGCGGCATTCCAAAACCAGGTAGTTTTTGCCCCACGCCACGCCCTACCCCCCTTTCCCGAGCCAACTTAGTAGGCAAGCTGCCGCAGGTAGGCAATGTCGCGCCGCGCGCTGTCCAGGGCCGACTTTTCGTACGCTTCCTGCTCCACAAAAAAGTGCTTTAATCCTGCCTGCGGGGCATTTTTCAGCAATTGGGCTAACGGCACGCGGCCAGTGCCCAGCTCGGTGCTCACGGCCTGGTCGCGTTTCATATCCTTGAGGTGCCACAGCGGAAAGCGGCCGGGGTAGCGCTCAAAATAGCGCAGTGGGTCTTGCCCCGCGGCCACCACCCAGCCCAAATCCAACTCCATATGCACGAGCTGGGGGTCAGTTTTTGTTAATAAGATATCATAAAAAGTCTGCCCATTCTCCTGCCCAAACTCATATTCGTGGTTGTGGTAGCCGAAGAGCAGGCCCGCCTTACGGCAGGCTTCGGCCGATTTGTTGAACACGTCCGCCACCCGCTCGTAGTTGCTGGCCGTTTGGCCCGTGCTGGGCATAGTCGAGCAGATAAGGTACTGCTGCCCCGCCTCGGCGGCCTCATCTATGGTGCGCTGCCAGTGCTCATCCAGCTGTACGTGGCTGCTACGCAACGTCAGCCCCAGGTCGTGGGTCATCTGCTTTATCTCCTTCGCGCTCAAGCCATAATAATGACCTTTTACGCTGCTGGCCGACTCTATCTCTCGGTAGCCCAGGCCCGCTAGCTGAGCCAGCGTACCGCGTGCGTCAGCCAGCATCCCGGCCCGCACCGTATACAGCTGAATGCCGATATCCTGCACGTGGGCGGCGCTAGCCCGGAACTGCCCGGCCACCAGGCCGGCGGTGAAAATGCCCGCCGTAGCCAAAAATTTTCTGCGCGTCGCCATCAATCGAGTTGACAAGGGTAAGGGTGGGAAAAGAGGGGGTAGGAAAACTACCGCCCTGCCAAGATAGTGGCCCCACCCAACTCTCGCCCCTATTTCCGTGCGCTTAGCGTTGCGGCCGAACGGCGGCAAAAGCCCTAATTTTGCCTGCTTGCCAGGCAACAGGTCCAAATCTCAGCGGCTGGGCCGTTAGCATTTTGAATAACAAGGCCATGAAAAAAGCCCTACGCCATAAGCGAAGGGCTTTCCAACCAAAACACCTTAAAAAACTATTCTTTCACGTGGGTAGAACAAACAACCAGGCAAAAGATTCCGGCAAATTCAAAATATTCTCGTGTGTTTTAAGTAAAAAACTGATTCTCAACTTGTGGAAAACTCTAACCGTTCACCTGCTCCACCCAGCTCCGACTTTATGCGCGAAGCTATCCGGCTATCGCTCTCCAACATGCAGGCTGGTTTTGGCGGTCCGTTTGGCGCCGTCGTGGTAAAAGACGGCCGGATTATCGCCCGCGGCTTCAACCAGGTCACCAGCACCAACGACCCTACCTGCCACGCCGAGGTCGATGCCATCCGCAAGGCCTGCCAGGTGCTGGGCACTTTTCAGCTCGACGGCTGCGACCTCTACACCAGCTGCGAACCCTGCCCCATGTGCCTGGGCGCCATTTACTGGGCTCGCCCGGCGCGCGTGTTCTATGCTAACACCAAGGCCGACGCGGCGGCCATCGGCTTCGACGACCAGTTCATCTATGACGAAATCGAGAAACCGCTGGCCGAGCGCGCCTTGCCCATGCAGCAGTTTCTGCGCGACGAGGCACTGGTGTCCTTCCGGGCCTGGGCCGCCCACGAAAGCCGCACCAATTATTAGTCTGAACCACGGATTTTTCGGATTAGTCGGATTTTGTGGGCGGCGCGCTTGGGTAGCAGCTGGGTAATAACTGGTTAGCCTAGCGCGTCGATAATGGCCGTAGCTTCGATTTCGACCAATAAGCGCGGGTCAATAAGGGCCGCCACCTGCACCATTGTCGTGACGGGCCGAATCTCGCCGAATACTTCGCCGTGCGCCCGCCCCACGGCTTCCCACTTACTGATGTCTACCACGAACAGGCGGGTGCGCACCACGTCGGCTAGCGTGGCCCCAGCTTCGTGGAGCGCGGCGGCTATTTTCTCCAAAATGCGCTTGGTCTGGCTGTATTCATCAACTCCCGTGATGGCATTGCCATCCTGGGCGGTGGTGCCGGCCACCTCCACCACGTTGCCCACGCGCACCGCCCGCGAGTAGCCCACCACCGCCTCCCAAGGCGCACCGGACGAAATCAACTGTCGCATATTCGAGAAGTAATAAATGGTAGGACTTACGCACAAGGCGTAATTTGGGCTAAAAATGACCTTTTATGCTAACTCAAAGTACCTACATTGACTTTTTGCTCAATACTCCACGCAATTATACGGGGACGCATTTGGCCGCCCACCTGC
>JAABUK010011566.1_pt1 | contig 11448 bp, 11 predicted proteins | sample 5559141 | NCBI WGS metagenome assembly JAABUK01 (sample SAMN10711869, study PRJNA513367) | rock metagenome | isolation source: Antarctica rocks | place: Antarctica: Victoria Land, Pudding Butte nord | collected 2016-01-03 | reverse complement strand
GCCAGCTCGACGCGGTGGCGTCCCGGCTGCTGATCGGTCTGGCCGGCCGGGCACCGCTGCTGGTTGGTGCCGATGAGCTGGCCTACGTCGACGTCGACGTCGACGTCGACGACACGCTGCGTCAGACCAACTGCGACGCCAAGCAAGGCGCCAGCCGCGGGCTACACCGGCGCCAAAGGCCTGAACGCGCTGCTGGCGATCGTGTCGACACCGGGGTCAGCGTCGGTGATCGGCGCCGCCTGAATGCGCAAGGGCTCGACGAACTCCGCCCGCGCCGCCGACCGGTTCGTCATCGACGCCCTCATCACTGCGAGGAAGGCCGGTGCGAGCGGGGCGCTGGTGCTCCGGGCGGACTCGGGCTACTACGGCCACGACGTGATCGCCGCGGCGTTGCGCCAAAGCGGCCCGGTTCTTCGTCACCGCCCGGCAGGACAAGGCCTTCCGCGCCGCCATCGCCACGGTCCACCAGGACGCCTGGACGCCTCGACGGCGATCAAGTACACCGACGCGGTCTTGGGTCCGCTGCAGCTTCAGATGACGCTGGTTGTGCCGGTCAGGGGGTCTTGACCTGAGCGGCTGGCGAGTGCGCAAGCACTTGTGCCCGCAGCCGACGGCACCCGAGGAGGACGGCGGTGAGCACTGTGACAGCTTGGCGGGTGAGCGCCGTGCGGGACGTCGTCCTGCCGCACAGCAGCCAGGAGGTGCTTGCGCTCATCCGCGACATCGAGCTGTTGGAGCCGCTCGACCGCAAGGCACGCAGCGTGGGGCTACTGCAAGCACCCCCCGGGCCAGACACCCGCCGGATCGGACGCCCGAATGTGGTCGGGGGCCAGCCGCACGTCTCGGGCGCCGAGACGGGCAGCATCAGCGGTGAGGTCATCAGGCTGCTCCTGGGACTGCCGCTCCGCCGCCACCCTCATGCGGTAGTGCTCGACCTCCCGGTCGAGGTCGGCCGGGCTCCAGCCGAGCGGGTGGGCGACGAGGTCGGCGATCTCCTGCGCGGCATCCACCCCGCGGTCGAGCGTCTCGATCGAGATGCGGGTCCGGCGGGTGAGGATGTCATCGAGGTGCAGCGCGCCCTCGTGGGTCACGGCATAGGACGCCTCGGCCCGCAGGTAGCCCGGTGCGCTCGCTAGCGGTGCGCGCAAGTCCGGCCGGTCGGCGGTCGTGGCGAGGAGCTCGTGGATCAACGTGCCATACCGGTGCAGCAGCGCCTCGACGCGGGCGATCTCGAGGCCCTGACGGTCCGCCAGGGCGGCGCGGTCTCGCCAAAGTTCGGCGTAGCCCTCCGCACCGACCAGCGGCACCTCGGCCGTGCCGGATGCTGGCACCGACCAGCCGGCTGTCGCCACGTCGACGGTATCGCGGGCCATCACCCGGTAGGTCGTGTACTTGCCGCCCGCGACCACCGTAAGCCCCGGGGCCGGGGTGACGACCGCGTGCTCGCGGGACAGCTTGCTCGTGGCGTCGGACTCCCCGGCCAGCAGCGGACGCAAGCCAGCGTAGACGCCGACGACGTCGTTTTCGGTCAGTGGGTCGACCAGCACCCGGTTCACCTGCGCGAGCAGGTAGCTGATGTCGCGCGCGCTGGCGGCAGGGTGGGCGAGGTCGAGCGCCCAGGCGGTATCGGTGGTTCCGATGAGCCAGTGGCTCCCGTGCCACGGGATGACGAACAGCACGCTGGTCGCGGTCTTGGTGATCAGCCCGGTTCCTACGTCACGCGACGCAATCCGGTCCCACGGCACCACCAGGTGGACGCCCTTGGAGGCCGTCACCGACAACCCGGGGTCAAGACCCGGCAGGGCACTGGTGAACACCCCGGTGGCGTAGACGACCGCGCGGGCTCGCACCGTCAGCTTCTGGCCGGTCTCCAGATCGCGGGCGGTGATGCCGCACGCCCTCCCATCCCGCTCGAGCACCCCGGGGGCCCGCACGCTGCTGGCCAGCAGCGCCCCCCGCTCGACGGCAGTCCGCGCCACCATCACGGTGTGCCGGGCGTCGTCGACCTGGCCGTCGTCGTAGGCGATCGCGCCGACCAGCGCGTCGGGGCGCAGTGCCGGCATCGCCCGCAGCGCGGCGGTGCGGCTCAGGTGGCGGTGCCGGCGCAGTGAATCGCCGCGCCCGCCGCCGAGCACGTCGTACAGCGCGATACCGGCACCGACGTAGAGGCGCTCCCAGCCGCGGTGGGTGAGTGGGTAGAGGAAGCGCACCGGGTGGACCAGGTGCGGGCAGAGCCGGTCGAGCAGCAGCGCCCGCTCGCGCAGGGCCTCCCGGACGAGCCCGAAGTTTAGATGCTCGAGGTAGCGCAAGCCGCCGTGGATGAGCTTGCTGGAGCGACTGGAGGTGCCGGCCGCGTAGTCGCGCGCCTCGACGAGGGCGACGGTGAGGCCCCGGGTGACGGCATCCAGGGCGACCCCGACTCCGGTGACCCCGCCGCCCACGACGACCAGGTCGAAGCGCTGCGTGGCCATCCGGGTCACGGCGTCCTGGCGCGCCTGCGGCGACAGCGGCACCGGGGGTCCTTCCGACGGATGACCCTCCATGGTTGCATGACTAGACATCCATGGACAACGGTGGTTGCTGGTGGACGACCTTCCCTCTATGGTCTTGGTCACATCCCGGCTTGGGGTCTGGCATCTGGAGGAGCAACGTGGCACTTCGACGAGTAGGTGTGCTGGCGACTGCGGGGCTGTTGCTCGCGACCGCGGCGTGTGGTGGCAGCAGCAGCAAGACGACGGGGAGCGGCGGCGGCGGCACGGGCGGCACGGCCAAGACGGGCGTCGCCAAGATCGGCGCCATCCTGTCCGAGTCGGGCATCTACTCGACCCTTGGGCCGCCGGAGAAGAAGGCGATGACGATGGGGGTCGAGGCCCTCAACAAGGCCGGGTTCACCGTCGGCGACACCAAGTACACGATGGACATTACCTACACCGACGACAAGTCCGACGCCGCCACCACCGGCGTCGCGGCCTTCCGTCAGATGACCCAGTCCGACAAGCTGCCGGTCATCGGCTTCGGCCTGGGCAGCTCCACCTACGCACCGCTGCTCAAGCGGACGCCGATCCCCATGATCAACATTCTGGACAGCACCTTCCCGAGCATCCTGCAGTACGACCCGCACCTGTTCCTCACCCGCGGCGACTCCCCGACCTACGTGCCGGGGTGCGTCGACTACGCCAAGCAGAAGCTGGGCGTGAAGAAGATCTCGGTCATCACCGCCAAGGGTGAGCCCTACGCGGCCGGCCTCACCGAGCTCGTCAAGAAGTCGATCCCGGTCGAGGGGCTGAGCCTGGGTGCGGTCGCGGAGTACCCGCTGGGCGCGACCGACTACGGCAACGCGATCTCGCAGGCCACGGCGAGCAAGCCGGACGCGATCTACCTCAGCAGCGTGACCGCGGTCATTCTGCCCGTGCTCAAGCAGCTGCGGCAGTCGGGCTTCACCGGGCCGGTCCTGCACAGCAGCGGCGTCAACCCCAACCAGGCGCAGGCCATCCTTGGCGCGCAGTACAACACGATCATGAAAGACAACTACGACTGCGCCGGCACGCTGCCCACCACGTCTGAGAACGCCGCCACTAAGCAGTTCGCCAAGGACTACCAGGCGCGCTGGAACGAATACCCGCAGGACCTCACCATGTGGGCCTACGACTTCCCGTTCGTCGTGGCCGAGGCGATGAGCAAGGCCGGCTCGGCGACCGACTCCGACAAGATCTTCAAGGCGCTCCCGGACATCTCGGTGCCCGCCGGCTCGATCAGCGGCTGGGTGCCCGGCGAGGGCGGGAAGTTCTTCACCGAGCGCGACGCCCGCACGCCGTCGGAGGTCACGCTGTGGTGCCCCGCCAAGAAGACGATCGCCAGCGCGATGGTCTTCGGCGTCAAGGACGGCGCCGTCGTCGACCCGAAGTTCCGCAACACCCCCTGCGCGGCGGTCTAGGGGCATGGGTCAGGTCCTCGTCAACGGGGTCTTCCTCGGTAGCCTGTTCGCCGTGGTCGCGGTGGGCCTGACCTTGATCTACGGCGTGATGGAGGTCCCCAACTTCGCCCACTCGGGTGTCATCGCGCTCTCGGCGTACGCGACGTACTCGGCGCGCCAGCACGGAGCCCCATTCGTGTTGGCCGCCGTCATCGGGATCCTCGCCGGTGGCCTGCTGTCGGTCCTCACCGAGCTGTTCGCCTACCGGTGGGTCCGCGACAACCCGGCCGCGGCGCCAGCCGTGGCGCTCGGGCTGCTGCTCATCCTGCAGAACGTCGCGCTGCGCATCTACGGCGGCGAGGGCAAGGCATTGGACGCGCCGTACGACGCCTCGATCCTGCGGCTGGGCGGGGTTTCGCTGTCCGGCGTGAAGGTGGCCCTGATCGTCATCGCGGTGGTCTCGCTGTTGGCGCTGTCCACCCTGCTCGCCCGCACGTCGCTCGGCCGCGCGGTCCGGGCGGTCGCGCAGGACCGCGAGGCGGCGGCGATGCTCGGTATCCCGATGCAGCGGCAGTACACGCTGGCCTTCCTCATCGCCGGGCTGCTCGGCGGGGCCGCCGCGGTGGCCTACGCGCCGACCTACCAGGTCTCCCCTTACATGGCCGACGAGATCCTGCTCAGCGCGTTCGTGGTCGTCGTGCTCGGCGGCCTGGGCAGCGTGTGGGGAGCGGTCGCCGGCGGGCTGGTCCTGGGTGTCGTTGAGAGCCTCGGCTCGGCCTACATCAGCTCGTCCTACCAGAGCGCGTTCGGCTTCCTCGCCCTGGTCGTCATCCTCGTCGCGCGGCCCACCGGGCTACTTACCACGACCGCGCGCAGGGTCGCGTGAGGGCGGCCCGGCACGGCGCGTCGCTCGCTGGCATCGCGTTGCTCGGGCTGGTGGGCTACTACCTGCTCACGAGCCTGCAGGGTGACAAGGGACAGGTGGCGCTGCTCGTCGCGCTGTGGACGGTCTCGGTGACCGGTCTGAACATCGTGCAGGGCCTCGGTGGCTACCCCAGCCTGGCGCAGGCGTCGTTCTACGGCGGCGGCGCCTACCTGTCGACCATCTTCCTGCACCACGGCATGCCGATGCCGCTGGCGGCCGTGCTGGCCGTTGCGGCGGTCACCGGGGTGGGCCTGTTCGTCTCGCTGGTGTTCGCCCGCACCCGCGGGCAATACTTCGCCATCGGCACGCTGTTCTTCGGTGCCGTCGTGACGCTGGTGCTCAACAACGCCACGTCGCTCACCGGTGGACCGAACGGTCGACCGGTCGACCTGGGGTTCGCGCCCACCACCACGCTGCGGCTGCTTGCTGCCTCGGTGTCGGTCGGTTTCGCGTTGTTCTACCTGATCACCCGCACCCGCTTCGGCACCCGGCTGCTGGCCATCCGGCAGGACGAGGACCTCGCCGACCACGTCGGCGTGCCGACCGCCCGCACCAAGCTGCTCGCTCTGGTGGTGTCCGCCGTATTCGCCGCCTGGGCCGGCGTGCTGCTGGCCCAATACAACGGCGTCATCGCCCCGACCCAGTTCACCTTCGGCCAGAGCTTCCTGATGTTCGTCGCCGTCGGACTCGGCGGCTACGGCCGGCTGCTCACCCCGTTGGTCGGCAGCCTGGTGGTCGTCGGCCTGCCGCAGCTGCTCGACCTCGGCCCGGGGGTCAGCCAGATCGGCGTGGGCGTCATCTTCATCGTCGTCACCCTGCTCGTGCCTGGCGGGATCCTTGGCGGCGTCGATCTGCTCTGGGGCCGCCTCCGCGGCGGGTTACGCCGGCCCGCGCCCGCCCCGCACGAGGGAGTCGCCCTGTGACCGCCCTGCTGGAGGCCCGTGAGGTCGTCAAGAGGTACGGCGGGGTGCGCGCCGTCGACGGGGTGTCCTTCACCCTGGGCAGCGACCAGGTGCTGGGGCTGATCGGGCCGAACGGCTCGGGCAAAACCACCCTGCTCGGGGTGCTGGCCGGAACCCACGACCCGACGGAGGGCAGCGTGCTGCTCGACGGCCGGCCGGTGTCGGGCAAGAGCGCGCACCGCACCGTCCGCGGAGGGATCGCCCGGACCTTCCAGACGACCCGGCTGTTCCCCACCTGGACGCTGCGGGACGCGCTGCGGCTGGCTGGCGGCGAGCGACCCCGCGACCGGGTGGGCCACGGTGAGGATGTGGTCCCCGAGCTGCTCGGTCTGGCCGGCCTGCTCGACCGGCCGTGCGCGAGCCTGACCAGCGCCGCCCAGCGGCTGGCGATGATCGCGGTCGCGCTCACCACCGGACCCCGAGTGCTGCTGCTCGACGAGCCGGCGGTGGGGATGGACACCTCCGAGGCGGCGGCGCTGGCCAGCGCCGTCCGAAGGATCCGCAGCGAGCTGGGCGTCGGAGTGGTGGTGGTGGACCACAACATGCACTTCCTCATGCCGCTGGCCGACGAGGTCATCGTGATGGCCTCCGGCAAGGTCCTGGCCACCGGAACCCCCGCGCAGGTGCGCGCCGATGAGGCCGTTATCGCCTCCTACCTAGGATCGTGACCCGATGACGGCACTGACGGTCGAGGACCTCACCGTCCGGTTCGGCTCCACTACCGCGGTCCGGGGAGTCAGCCTGGAGGTGCCCGCCGGCACGGTCACCGGCGTGCTCGGTGCAAACGGCGCCGGCAAGACCACCACGCTGCTGGGGATCTGCGCTCGTGTTCCGCGCGTCTGCGGCCGGATCGTGCTCGACGGCAGGGACGTCAGCGCGGCCAGCACCGTCGAGCTGGTCAAGGCCGGGCTCGCGCTGTGCCCGGAGAACCGCCGGCTGTTCCCGAACATGACCATCCAGGACAACCTGCTGCTCGGTGCCTTCGGGCGGGGACGGTCGGTCGAGCAGGCCCGGCTAGCCGAGGCCTACGAGCGGTTCCCGTGGGTCGGCAAGCGCCGTGGCGAGCTGGCCGGCGGGCTGAGCGGGGGCCAGCAGCAGACCGTCGCGATCGCCCGGGCCCTGATGTCGCACCCCACGGTGCTGCTGCTCGACGAGCCGTCCAGCGGGCTGTCCCCGGTGGCCATCGAGGAGGTGCGGGTGCTGCTCCAGCAGGTCGCTGACGATGGTACGGCGGTGCTGCTCGTCGAGCAGAACGTCAAGCTCGTCCAGTCGTTGTGCGCCACCGCCTGGGTGCTGGCGCACGGGCAGGTTCGCGACTCGGGCCCGGTCAGCGAGTTGCTGAGCGGGGTCCGGGTGGCCGATGCTTATCTCGGCGGCATCGACGTCATCGACGAGGACCGTGCTTCGGGCTGACCGGGAGCAGTCGGCGGGACCGGCACTCAGCTCGGTTCTGCAGCGCGACGCCCCGGACCCGCTTCACGTGCAGATCTCCGGTCGGCTGCGCGAGCTCGTCACCAGCCGGACCTGGCCGCCCCATCACCGGATGCTGCCGGAGCTGCAGCTGGCCAAGGAGCTGGGCGTCGCGCGCGGGACGCTGCGCAAGGCCGTCAAGGCACTGGTCGACGAGGGCCTGCTGGTCCAGGTGCAGGGCCGCGGCACCTTCGTCACCTCGCGCGGGTTCCGAGGTCCGGTGGAGCACGAGCTGCTGTCACTGGCCGACGCGATGACCAGCCACGGCATCCGAGCCGACACTGAGGTGCTGTCCAGGGAGGTGGTGCAGCCGACGGCGCGGATGCTCACGCTGCTGGAGCTAGCCGCGCCCGGTCCTGCGCTCATCCGGCTGGAGCGGGTGCGACGCGCGGAGGACAGCCCGGTCGCGGCCTTCGTCAACCACGTCCGGCGCGACCTGGTACCCGAGCTGGACGACCGGCAGCTGGCCGCTCAGTCGCTCTACACCCTGATCGAGACGGCGGTCGGGCAGCGCATCGCCGCGGGCCGTCGCACCTTCGAAGCACGCGCCGCTGAACCGGAGATGGCCGAGCGGCTCGAGGTCGTGGTGGGCACGCCGCTGCAGTACTTCGAGCAGGTCACCTACCTCGAGGACGGCCTGGCGGTGGAGCTGTCCGAGGTGTGGGTGCGCAGCGACCGGGTGCGGCTGACCTCGATGGTCAGCCGCGGGCCGGAGCCGTCGCCAGAGTCCGGTTGAGGAAGTCGGTCACGTCGGCCAGGACGTCGGCGTTGTTGGTCTCGTTGAAGACCTCGTGCCGCGCTCCGTCATAGAGCCGCTGCTCGAAGACCTCGCCCTTGAGGTGCTCGATGCCGCTGCGGCTGTTCTCGAGCGGCACGAGGGTGTCCTCCACGCCGTGGATCCACAGCAGCGGGAGGCCACCGAGGGACGGGCCGCTCTGCACAGCCTCGGCCCCTCGCGCCATCGCCTCGACGGTCGGCCGCTTGAACGGGCCGTGCCAGACCAGCGGGTCGTCGGCGTAGGCCTGGCCGACGGCGTCGTCGCGTGACAGCACCGCGACGTTCAGCGGCTCGTTCGGCATCTCGTCCAGGGTGAGCAGCGCGTGGGCGACGGTAGAATCGCCGATGACCGGACCTGACAGGACCGCGGTGGCAACGGCCGTGCCGTACCGCTGCAGGTAGCGGGCGCCGATCAGGCCGCCCATGCTGTGCCCGATCAGCGCGACCGGGAGGTCGGGGTGCTCGGCGCGCGCACTCTCGTCGAGCTGATGGAAGTCCGTGACGACCTCCTCGATGTCCCCCAGCAGCACCCGCTCGCCCTCACTTCGGCCGTGCCCGACGTGGTCGACGCCGTAAACCGCGGCGCCGTTGGCGACGAGGGCCTCCGCAACGTGCTGGTAGCGCCCAACGTGCTCCCCGTAGCCGTGCACGAGCAAGACGATGTGCGACGGGTCGACCTGCGGGTCGGACCAGCTCCGGGCGGCGCGCCGGCCACTCACGCCGTCGTAGCTGAACTCTCGCGACACGACCACAGGGCCTCCTCGACCGTTGCGGCCGCGGTGCGGCCGACTTAATGCATCCTGCCCTTTCCGATGACCGGCGTCACAGCCCCCGTGCAGAACCCACCGACGAGCGTCAGCCGCAGCACGTAGCGGTGCTCGGCTCCATGACTGCCCGGCACCCGCTCGGGGCAGCCCTCAGGCAACACCGGGCCGGTCACCAACCCAACCCCGGACCGACGCAAGGATTCTCTCGCCTTCGCCGCCACCGGACAGGCGGTCAGCGCCGCGGCGCGACCATCAGGTCCTCCAGCACGTCGTTGGGCGCGGCCGCCCAACGAGTGCAGGGTCTCGTGAGCCGCCCCGCTGTCCTGACAGACAGGGCCGCCGCGCGCTGTGCACCACCTCAGGAGCGGGCTGGTACGGCTGCCAGGCAGCTCGAGCACTCCACTACCCGGTCCTCGATCAGCTCACGGGCCTTGTGTGGCCTGTCCACCGCTCCGCACACGGCGTTGCCGGCGTCGGGCAACCCGAACAGGTGTACCCGGCCCTCAGCACCGCGTCGGGGAACGGGAGCTGTCAGCCTCGGTGGGTCCGACGGTGCCGACAGGGCGCGTTCACTGCCGACCGGCCGGAGCCGGTGGGGGTTACCCATTCGCCGGCACTGTGGCTCACCTACCTGCACCTCCTACCGTCCCAACCACGCCCGGCCTCCTCCTCGTCGTCGTTGTCGTCGGGGATGTCAACGGCGTCTGAAAGTGGACCCCCTGGCGGCTCAGAACCCAAGCGTCGGCAGGGGGTCAGTTTTGACCCGCCGTCGACAGTTCAGGAACTACAAGGAGCAGCGCCATGGGCCGCTGTCTGGATGTCGGCTCAGGTAGTCGGCGTAGGCCTTGAGCTGCGAGGTCTCGATGAGGTGCTCGAACTTCGCTTCGGTCGCCAGTCTTGGGTGCTCAGCAGGAACACGTGCCGTCAGGTGCGGCCGCCCCTCGGTCTCTACGGACTCTGCTTGCCAATCCATCCCCGTCGGGACCTCGCGGGCAGTTGTGCACGCTTCTAAGCGCGGATGAGAAGAGGCCCCAGGTGGAGCATCACGGTAGTGCTGGCACGGCCATGCTTGGGCTCAGCGGGTTCGTCCTGCTGGGTGTGTCAACCGTGTTCGGGGAGCTGGAGCAGGTCATCCAGACCACCGAGACGTCGGTGTGGTGCCACGGGTGCGGGGTGGCGGCCAAGCCGCACGGGCGCTGGCGGACGCTGGTCCGGGACTTGCCCTCTGCCGGCCGCCCCGGTGACGTTGCTGTGGCTCAAGCGGCTGTGGCGCTGCCCCGAGCCGGCGTGCGAGGTGAAGACGTGGAGCGAGACAAGCGAGCACATCCGAGCCCGTAGCAGCCTGACCGAACGCGCCCGACGGGAAGCCTGCCGGCTGGTCGGTGAGGACCAGCAAGACGTCGCGTCGGTCGCGGTCCTGCTCGAGGTCGGCTGGGCCACCGTCATGCGTGCCGTCGTGGAGTACGGCACCCCGCTGGTCGAGGACCCGCGTCGGCTCGAGGGCGTCGCGTCGATCGGGGTCGATGAGACCGCCTACCTGGCCGCGAACCGGAGCCACCACACCGAGTTCATCACCGGCATCGTCGCCCTGCCCGGCCCTGGCCGGGCGTCGGCGCAGCTGCTCGACGTCATGCCAGGCCGCACTAGAGCTGTTGTCCAGCAGTGGATCTCAGCCCGACCACCGCAGTGGCGGGAGCAGGTCACGACGTGCTCGCTGGACCCGTTCCGCGGCTATGCGACCGCCCTGAGCGCCAGCCTGCCGGACGCGACCCGGGTCCTGGACGCCTTCCACGTCGTACGCCTCGGGCTGGCTGCGGTCGACGACGTCCGACGCCGCGTCCAGCAGCAGACCCTCGGTCGGCGCGGGCACCGTGATGACCCGCTCTACCGCGGCCGCAGGTTGCTGCGCCGATCGTTCACGACGCTGAACCAGCGGCAGTGGACCAAGCTCGAGGCCACCCTGGTGTTGGGCGACCCAACGGGGCAGCTGACCCAGGCGTGGATCGTCGCCCAGGAACTGATGCTGCTCTACCGGCGCGGCCGCGACCTGCGGGACGCCCAGCACCGGCTCTGGAAGATCCTGGACCGCTGCGCCCACTCCGAGGTCCCTGAACTCCTGCGCCTAGCCCGGACCCTGGACGCCTGGCGGCCCGAGCTGCTCGCGGCGTTCACCCCGACCGGACGGTGCCCCGCGAGCAACGGCCCGACCGAGGCGGTGAACATGCTCATCAAGAAGATCAAGAGGATCGGTCACGGCTTCCGCAACCTGGTCAACTACCGCCTGCGGCTGCTGCTCGCGGTCGGTCTGGACTGGCGAACAGTGCACTCGCAGGCTGCGCCAGCCACCCCGATCAGAGGCCGCTCACCACGCTTGGTGGCGTAGAGCCGTCTCGGGATACGTCACCGTTGTGGGCTCGCGCGCACGAGGAAACCGGTAGCGACAAGGGTGATGCGCAAGCAGCCAGACAACGGAGCCCGCGCGGGCGGTGATGTCCTCTCAACGGCGAGTTAGCTGCGCTCACGAATGAAGTCGTACACCTCGACCATCACCCGCTCGCGGTCGACGTCGAGCGTCACCTCGTGCGAGGAGTCGGGCAAGGCCAGCAGACGCTTGTCAATGGCCTTGATCCCCTC
>JAABUK010011565.1_pt1 | contig 11449 bp, 10 predicted proteins | sample 5559141 | NCBI WGS metagenome assembly JAABUK01 (sample SAMN10711869, study PRJNA513367) | rock metagenome | isolation source: Antarctica rocks | place: Antarctica: Victoria Land, Pudding Butte nord | collected 2016-01-03 | reverse complement strand
ATCATAAAATTCAGCTGCAGAAGAGCAAAACTTCTATCTTCGAGTCTTTATATGACATGTCTCAAGATGAGCTTCAAGTACTAAAGAAATATCTGAAGAATAATTTGATCAAAGACTTTATTCAAGTTAACTCTTTCTTCGCGATCTCTTTAATACTCTTTGTTAAAAAATCAAGCAAAGAACTCAGATTTTGCGTGAATTATCAAGATCTGAACATCATGACAGTTAAGAATCAATACTCATTACCTCTCATTCAAGAAACTCTAGATCAACTGACTAAGATCAAGTACTACATCAAGTTAAATATCATTGCAATCTTTAATAAACTGCGAATAACTTATGAAGATGAGTGAAAGATTGCTTTTCAAACACGTTATAACTTATACGAGTACAACGTTTTGCTCTTTGAACTCACAAATGAATCATCATCATTTCAGAACTTCATTAATGATACTCTGCATGACTTCTTGAATGTTTTCTGCATTGCATACATGAATGATATCTTGATCTATAGCAACAGCAAAAAGAAGCATACTTAGCATGTTCATCAGATACTGAAGCGACTTAGAGTCATTGAATTACAAATAAATATCAAGAAATGCGAATTTTCAGTTATCGAGATCAAGTATTTGAGTTTAATAATCATCATTCACGAAATTAAAATGAATTCTGAGAAAATCAATGCTATCATGAATTGAGTTGCACTTTAAGATGTCAAAGATGTTCAAAGCTTTCTGAGCTTCATCAACTTCTATAAATGATTTATTAAGAAGTTTTTCAAGCTGATTAACTCGTTGACTGTCTTAATCAGAAAAGATTAGTCATTTAATTGAATTCAGAAGTATCAATTCATCTTCGATTGACTCAAGTAAATGTTCATCACTGTCTTTATCTTAATGCATTATAACTTGAATCTACTCATGACTGTGAAAATCAATGTCTTCAACTATGTTGTGATCAAAGTCATGTCTCAACAAGATGATAATGAGCAGTTAAGATTTATGATCTATTTCTCTTTCAAAATGCTACTTGCAGAATGCAACTACAAGATTTATGACAAGAAACTTCTAACTATAATCAGAGCTTTTGAGAAATGAAGACTTGAACTGAAAGACACGTTAGATTTCGTTGAGATCATTTTCAATCATAAGAATCTAGAATATTTCATGTCAATTAAGCTGCTTAGTTGAAGACAAGTCAGATGATCAGAATTTCTCTCTTGATTTAACTTCAAAATCATGTATCATTCAAGTGAATTGAACACTCAAGTCGATGCATTTACACATTAATCAGAAGATCTTCTCTTGAACGAGAAAAATAGTCATCAAGAACATCAATGACAGATTGTGCTAAAATCAAAAAATCTGAAAATTCAAGTCTTAATCAATGTTCTCAATGATAGTGACTTTGAAGCATTTGAATCAAGTGACTCGAAGAGCGAATTAATGATTTCTGAGCAGTCTGAATCATCAGAGAAAATGTCTATGAATGAGCTAGAAGAACAACTCTTTGCAGTCTATTTCAATGATGAATGAGTACAGATCATGATAACTGCGTTAAGAGATGATCAACGAAAGCTTAAAGAATTTTCGTTAGTGAAATGTATGCTGCAAAGTGATCGAGTCTACTATAGAGATAGACTATTGATACTTGAAGATGAGAAACTGCAACTACGTCTGCTTCAATTAAGTCATGACACGTTTATTGTGAATCATTCAGAAAGAATCAAGATTTACAAAATACTCAATCATCATTATTACTGACTCAAAATAATCAAGACAATAGCTCGCTTCGTACATAATTATCATTTATGCTTTCAAGTGAAGATCTTTAGAGAAAAATATCAGAAAGCTTTGAAGTCTCTTGATGTACTCAATCATCGCTGAAAAGACATAGTCATGAATTTCATCATGACAGTATCTGAAAGTAAGAATCTGAACAAAAATTCAACAATCAATATTCTGATAGTCGTGAACAGACTATTTAAACAAGTGCATTATGAGTCTATGAGTGAAATTACAGCTCTAGATACAGCTCGAGTTTTTTATCATGCAATATGAAAATATCATGAATTATCTGATTTAATCATCTTGAATCATGAAACTCAGTTTGTCAATCACTTTTGAGATGAACTTTGTACTCGATTGAAGATTCAAGCTTGATTGTCAACTGCATTTCACTCAGAAATGAATGATCAAATCAAGAACATCAACGACATTTTGAAACAATATCTTCAAGTCTTCGTGTTCTTTATGCAGAATGACTGAGCTGCATGACTGTCATCAGCTGAATTTGTCATCAACAATCACTTCTTTGAAAGCACTCAATGCACGTCATTTCTAGCTAACTTTGAACAGCATTCTCGAATGAGATTGAAATCAAAGAAGATTCAGAAGAACATTATTGAACACTTGAAATGAATACATGTTGATCTGTTTGTTCAGAAAATGAATTGAATCAATGAAATTCTGTGAGAATAAATGATCTTAGCTCAAGCATATCAGAAACAATTTGTTAATGTTCATCAACAACATGCTTTCAAGTATGCAATTAATGATATGATTTGATTAAATGCTTGCAATTTGATGATTCATTGACTCAGCAAGAAGTTATCTAATAAATTCAAGAGATCTTTCAAAATCATCAAAATTGTTAGTTCTCATTCTTATCAGCTAAAGTTGCTCAATGACTGATTCTGTTTTGACATCTTTCATACTTATCTGCTTCATTCTGTGATTAACAACTTCTTATCTGAACAAATATCTTTCGCGTCATTTTCAATAATCTTCGTTGAAGAAGTGCTTAGTTGAAAGATGAACGAAATATTGAACTTTCGAGTAAAGAACTCTCAGCTAGAGTATTTAATTAAGTGAACTAAGATAGAAGAAAACAGTTGAGTAAAGTTTGTGAATGTGATGAATGTCATCAAAGTCATGAATGTTTATCATGCTTGAAATCTTGATCATTCAAATAAGAATTCATGAATTGCTTACGTGCAAGAAAGCAGCGACTCTGAATATGAGTCAGAGAATTAAAAGTCTTGCAGAAGCTTCAACTTCAAAAAGAGAAATTTATTGTCATGATTTTAGCATGTGTTACTCAAAAAATGTTGGGAAAAGAGATGTTAAATCACTTAAATGATGTTGAACAATATTATAGATGATGATAGATGTGAAATTATCAGTGATGTTATGAGAGTCTTTCAATACGAATGATACTCAGTGTTCATGAGGTATAAAAATCTCTGAATGATCTCTTTCTTTTCTTTCTTCTTCATGCAACGTCTTGTATTTAAAATCTAGTTATTAGAATTTCATTCTGATTTCATTCAGTTCTCAGTTCATGACAGCAGTAATCTCAAATTCACTGCAAATGATTGTACTGAACAATACATCACAGTACTGATCATGTGAATGTCAATACTTTTTCATACATGCTATTTACTACTTACTAAGCGTAAAGGCAATTTTCATCGAAAATGACAACTTTCTTGTCATCATGTATCATTTCAGTTTTTCTCAAAGATTAAAAACAAATCTGTCTATTCAATTTCAACACATCTTTCATTATTAATTATTATTTCAAAAATTATTTGCAGCAATATATAGTTTTTGAAGATTGACAATTATGCTGTTTATTAAATACACAGAAGTGTGCTTGACTTTTGTAATTATGAGGGTCAGCTTGACTGAAGGCTATCGGCAAGGTACATATGTAGAAGGGCACGATTGTCACCTCGACTATCAACAGACCTCGGCAGCTAGGGAACAGAGAGATAACTAGGCGGTCTCCCCTTAGATAGATTGACACCTCAGAGCGGCTTCCGAAGCGAAATTTAGCCCTAGAAACCGCCAGGGGCTGTCGGGTTTGCCCAAACATATATAATATATATTAGTTCAAACGAAGTCGATGCTCGATAGGTTGCTTCTTTAGCGTGAGCCTTTGCTGTCTCTCCTGATTGTCTTTTCTGGTCCGGAATCGTCTGGCCTTTCGTTGTTCCGCTTTTCCTTCCCGATCTCGTCCCTCTCGCTTCTACTTCTCCATCTTCCGCCCCTCTAGCTCCTGTCTTTTTTGCCCCTTTTCTCGTTCTTCCCTTTATTGCTCCTGCCTGTCTGGCTCCTGCCTCTCCAGCTTCTGCTTCTCGAGAGGTGTACGAGAAGAAATACATCCCATTGACTGAGTATGCTAATGACTACATATGGAGTAAAGGGCTCGCGGGTGACAAGAAAGCCCGTACACTTTTAGGTCGGCTTTATTTTGTACCCGCCCCCCCCCCTCTTCTCACACCACTCCGATTCTCACTCTACTTTGATATAGCCTAATATATAAATGTAGACCTGTGATGGCTTTCAAATTATATCTTTCTTATATACTTTATCTGCTGAATTCCAACGTATAGGGGTTTTAATGGTAAATCTGGGGGACACCTTACCATTGGGTGTAAAATAAGAAGGAATAAGTCGGCAGATGCCAGGTGGCATGATCTGCACTGCTGACTGATAAGATCATGACTCAGTGAATGAACGCATCATAATTCATCAATCAAAAGAATTGCAACCCTCAAAAGAATCCCACAAAAACCTCGCATCGATCTTTTTTCCACTTCACATCGCTTAGATTTCTTCGACGACGCAAAGACACAGGAAGCCCATTTTATGTATTTATAGCAAGAGGTTTCGTTTGGTTTCTTCAGTGGTGCCCGGTATTCCCCGCATCGTTTATGTCTTCCGCCACATCCGTCCTTTGACGCAGCCGGAATGCGTTGGGTTAGGATTCACGCATCGTACTCGTTATCCTTTGCTAGTTATGGTCCCACTGGCATCAGAGGAGTACCGTGACCGTCCTCTCCGCCCCCATTCTCCGGTATCTGGGCGTATGCTTTCCAGCCGGTCCTTCTCGCAGCAGCCGCTTTCACTTGTCCGAAGCGGGTAGTCGACCACTTTGGAAGACTGCACCAAACTCTCCATGAAACGGTTGCCTTCTCGTCGTCGTTCTGAAGGAATACGTCCAACGCATGTCTACATCTGTAGGCTATTATAGCCGGCACGATCACCAGTTCCACGGCTAGACATGAAAAGATCATGGCAGGGTACAAAACGTTCAGTCTATTGCGGAGGACTTCGTTAACAATGGGCGTTCCCGGCAGTTTGAGAGCTGTCTTTCCCCACAGGGTCTGGCAGTCGCAGCGGTTGAAAATCCCAATCTGCGTCGCGATCACCAGCCCCATCGTGGAACTCGTGGCAAGAATGTCTTTGACGAGAGTAAGGTAGAACAAGAGAGAGTGGCTCTTGACCTGTGGGCGTTCGAGTCTAAGGCCCTCGGGTTTGAAGCGCGGGATCCACAGCCAGAGGTTTCGAGATTGTTCCATACTTTTAGGTTGACCCTTACTTAGAGGGATGTAGATATTAAATCCAATGTCGCAAGATGCGCTGAAGACCCAGACGCCGAATATGCTCAATTGGGCCCAGTTTCGGCAGTCCCATCCATCGGGAGGAACGAAGGCAGAGACAATTATTCCCACGACGGTGCCGAGGGCTACGATGAAGCAGGAAGAAAAGATGATGAAGTAGGGAGAAAGGGCGATGATATACGAAGAAATGGTGTTGCGAAAACGCCTCCAGAGGCCTGTGTTGGAGCCTTGTCTGGAAGTGGATTGATCAGCCGGATTTGATGAACTGTCAGTGCCGGTAAGAGGAGCATCGTGTAGAGTGGCAACCACTGCAGAGCCAGCACCCGGAGCTGATGAAGGCAGCCACTGCCATTCAGAAGGCTGCCAAGAATAAATTCCCCCACAATTGATCCTGTACATCCTCCATTCTACTTCAGTGCTTATTTCTGGCAGTTCCAGCTCGGTTGGCGAAGATGAGGGATCGAGATCTTTCCGGAATCGTGTCAAGATATGCGAGATAGCAGGTTCAGTCTGAGACACACCGATGAAAGACCCCAGGAATACCGCTGGTAAGATCCAAAAATACTGTGCTGAAAATGCAATACTGTGCGCTTCAACGTTGATGAAGACAGTATCGCTATGTGCGTTTGCTGCGGAAACTGTCCGACCTACAGCCATACCTACAGTCGCAACGAAGAAGGCCATGGCAAAGGCGATATTGAGGCTCGTCGTGGACCGGTCAGCGGCCAGTTCCTGCGCGGTCCGCTTGGTGACATCCTCAAAATTAGCCCTATTGCGCAGTGCTCCACTATCTAGAATGCGTTTGATGACTCCATCCTCGCCCCATTCGCCGTACGCATCAACCACCAAGGCTAGGCGTCTTGCGTTCATATCCTTATCGGCATATCTTGCGTTCAATTCCTCCTTGTCATGTCTTGCATTCATATCCTCCTCGGCATGTCTTGCATTTATAACCGCCTCGGCATCCCTTAGGTTCATATCCTCCTCGGCATGTCTTTTGTTCATATCCGCCTCGGCATTTCTTGCGTTCAATTCCTCCTCGGCATGTCTTTCAGAATATTTCCTTTTACAATACAAAAAGACACCTTCACATATGGAGAGCTTGAAAATGAGGTTCTGTATCGTGTCGATAGGATCGCCCAAAAGGTGGAAGATGACAAAGGCTTGAACCCAATTGTTCAGCGGGGGTCGCGGAAACAAGAACATCAGTTGAAGAAGGGGAAATTTCCACGTCGTCATTCGTGTCCAGATGTCCACTTTGGGATACTCGGTCCACTTTTCCCGGGCTATATAGGCGCACGCTGATTGCGTCAAGGCGCAATTACTGGCCGTGGCATCTTTTCCCTCGGTCAAGAACAGGCGAGGGTCCGTCGGACATGCTCCCTGGATGCGTAGGGTGTACTGCCAAAGACTCGTGAAATCAAATCCCTTCTTGCTGGTGCAACCATCACCCCAAGGGTGTGCGCAGTCGTATGTAACGTTTGTAGGAACTTCGCTGCAATCCATCGTCATGCTGCCTTCGGATATCTGAAGTCCAGCACCGGAATTTGAATATCATAAGATGCAATATCAGGGAAGAAGCGATAAAGGGTCGACTGGAATAGCTATACAGGGTGTTTGCACTGCGAGTCGAACATTGCATTAGTTTTACACCAACGGTAACCGGAAACAGTAGGTACGCAAGGATATTAATTTGCTTAGCGTACAAGAATATCATATAAAACTAGGCCTAATCAGGCGAATTTGAAGCAATACAGAAAGCAGAGATATAAATGTGTATATGGCTTCGAACGTAGCTTGATGCGTTCATTCTGTACTCGTATGCACGGGGTTCCCGCGCACGCTAACTAAAACTATTTATATTAGTGCCATTTCTAGCACGCTAAATCCGATAATATCTGTTGCTAACCTTTCTAGGTTAGAGTGCGCGGAAACCCAGTTTGCGCGGAAACCCCGTGCATACGAGTAGCCGGCCCAGCCACCGCCCTACTCACCATCCTACCTACTCGCCTACCTACATGTTCAGATATCAACTCGTCACCCTATCTACTTCTTCAGCTATCAACTCAGCTACCTCTCGTTCGCCTACTCACCTACCTACTCGCTTCAAAACATACTTCATGCGACGTGTTCAAACACGCGTCATTCGCTTCATGATCTACTTCATGGCCTACTTCATAGTATGCTACATGTTTCATAGCACATGCTGACTAGATCAATAGAAAGCACTCTTCATGATTCTCTATCGAACACCCTTCATGGCTTCCTTTATGATTCTCTTCATGACTCCCTTTATGGTTCCCACCATGGCTCTCTATCAAACACCCTCCATGGTTCCCTACCAAACACCCTTCATGGTTCCCTACCGAACACTCTTCATTGTTCCCTATCAAACATTCTTCATGGCTTCCTTCATGACTCTCTACCAAACATCCTTCATGGGCAAACAACGAGCACGTGCAATGATCGTACTAGTAGAATGATACTGTAGATGCGTGTGCATTCTATCTAGCTGCCGAAGAGAACCTATATGTAGTCGAGGCCTCCCTCGGCTTTCCCATCGTCACCTGATCCCGGCCTCTGCCCTTGATCAACTAACCTGCTTGAGGATGCGCATGCAATCCCACGACAGTGTCGAGATAGTCATTTCAGGTCGAGAGCTTCTTCAATCTTCATCGTTGAGCGCAGCGACAGCGACAGCGAGAATAAGCATCGTCAGTTGTTGGAGGCGTGTCTATGTAAAGGTCGCCGACGAGGTAGGAAGTAGGTTTTGGTGGGAAGTAGGTTTTGGTGGAAAGTAGCGTTGGTGAAGAAAGATGATTTCGAAGGTCATTTGAGACGGTCATTTGGTAGAGGTGAAGAGGCGTTCTCTAGCGCACCACCATCCCCAAAAACAGGACGCCAGCCTTTCGATGAGCAAAGATCCCTCCGCTCACTGGCTACTTCTTTTCGAATGCGACTAAAACAGATGCACACCCTCGTCTGTCTTCTGGCAGCATTTCTCCAATCTTCTGCGCCATCACAATCACAATCCATGATGTCACACACCTCATCACACAGCGCAAGGTAGCCTCAATTTAATCGTCCAATCAGGATCGCACTATTAGTTATTCATCAAGAGATTAATAGTGCATCGATCGATGCAGTGCGACAGCAATGACCCATCTAGGCTTCTCTTTGCTTCTCTTTCAAGCGTGTAAGCTGTTGGCGCAAACCCTACGCTGAGAAGGGGGCTGAGTCTGGCGCAGCTTTTGTTCATCTTGACAGGTGAACACTGACGCCAACCATGGTGGATTGGCCGCATCAATTTCACCAAGTCATTGGTATCGTGTTCAATGCAAATTTTAAATTAATGCAAATGCTATCGAAATCTTAGAAGCAGGGCCGCAAGACCAGGTATCACATCAATCAATACAGCTTCAAATTCGTCGAAGTAAAAGAGATTGACGAAAACCAGCGCAAATAAAGATCCACAGCTGGCAGTCGTTCTGTGCTAGGAGGAAGATGCTCATCAGTGCGCTCGCCGCTGTCATCGATAAGTTAATAGCTTAATCCATTATGTCTCTATTTTTGGACGTGCTTATTCCATGCAGTCTTCATTTATCGCTGTTCCGATGATTCCACTTGTGGTATGCAATTTGAAATGATGTTTGCGAAGTTATAGACGATTGCAAATTTAAAGCACGGAACCAATTAGGCCACTACCACTTGTTAATTAGTAGACGAACGTGAGAATGAACGCAAATCGAGCCGAATGCTGTGTTGAAATACGATGTCATATGAGGGCATATGATATTTTGGTTGTTGCTGTTAGGAGGCTATCTATGTAGGGTGGAAGATGACTAGCGGGCCCCAGCCCTACCAGCCCTATGAAGGCGGAGATTACCTCAAAGATTGCTTTTTGACAGGAGCTATTATAAGGAGGACTACCCCGTTCCCGTAAGACACCTGGAATTGAAATAATGTGTCTATATTCGCGGGGAGGCCGAGCGACAGGAACCTTTATGCAAGTAAGCCTGACGACTGAAGGAAGACTTTACCAGCTCAACATACGACGCATCAGCTTCGACCTTAATTGATTCCTTGACGCGTTCGGATATTTTGGGACCCCAAGATCGACTATTTGCTGGTGCTCTATCGATTCCTAGTATTGAAAACCCTAGTTTCCGGCACAATTCTTGGTCGTTAACATCGAGAAGCAAGTGCCAGGCTCTATGGCTGTCTAGGAAGCTATAGGAGCCTGATTTCAAGTCCTTCGATGAAACTGGCTTATACAGCGCATACCTATAGCTATGGTTCGAGAGTAAGTAGGTATTATGCCAGTAGAGGTGATGCTCTGATATTCTGATCTCTTAGATGATCGTGTTCAATTGCGTTCCAGGCAAAGAGGCTGGAGAATAACCATACCCAGCAGACTCTTGCCCACGCCGACGGTCATATCTCGATTCTAACAATTTTTCACCATCAATCATCATTTCAAAGAGCATTTGCAACAATATGTTATTCTTGAAAATCGATAATCATGCTGTTTATTAAATACATAGAAGTGTGCTTAACTTTTGTATTATCGACTTGTTTATTGTTATGATGTTAAATCATAGTCTAGGTCTGACCTAGATCTGATCTAGATCTAGAGCGCAGTCAAGGTCTAGTCTATCGCAATCTTAATGCGGTCGCAGCAATCTCTGCAATTTTAGACGTTAAGATTGCAGTCTAATAGAAGCTCTGCCTGAGTCATGTATATAAAAGCTTAAGCTCGCTCTTTCTTTCGCTCTTTGTCTTTCGTCTTGTACATTATCTGGTATATGTTTTGTACTTAGATTATACCTAGTAATTCAAGTAACATCATTTTTCAATTGATAATTTCTAGCCTAGTCTCTGACATTTATCGTTGACAGAATCAGTCTTATCATTCTCTTGCATTATTTCGCTGCTTATCAAGTTTTTGAAGTAACATTGTTACATAAGATCATCATGTCACTTATTTATCATGAAAACTATTAGATACAAGTGAACAATAATCTTTCTTTCGTGAACTACTGTAGAGTTCAACTTAGGCAAAATCATTTCAAGAACAGAACTTTGTATACTGAGTGAATACACTCTAGGAATTGAAGGTTAAATTCTGATCGAGATGAGGCTCAACGACTGTATAAAGAACTGAAATGAAGGATTTTTTTCTTGTACTGCCCTTCTGTGTTTCTTTCTGAAGAATCTTTAGTAGTTTATACTGCTGTTTCAGGCAGTCTGAGTATAAGCTATTCGGCTTGATTTGCGAAACCACTATTTCAGCAACGTCTTTAGTCGCGATGAAGCTAAATAGAGTCGTTCGATAGCAGCTATGTACATTAGAAGGCCTTGGTACAACAGATTTCCATCAACCCTTGCCGTACTAAACATTCCCCTGCATCCGTCACGATCATTCCGATAATTTGGCCTTTATTGAAAGATAGCACGCGTGATCGAAGCCCAAGCATTAAGGTAACAAGCAAAAACACCATAAGCAACCCCAGGCATGTTATCAACATGTGCCCAGCCATTGCGAGTATAGACATAGGCCGGCGATTCCTTTGTCACAGCTCACAAAAAATGCCTACTGCAGCATAGAAAACGCTGTTATCATAATCAAGTATCGACCTGGGAGATTTCAAGGTCGCTCGGCATAGTGTAAACCGCCGGCTGTGTACTGACTTCCCCAGGATGAATATGAGCTTGCTGGTCAGCTTGAGGCGCAATCCTTTGGAAAGTCAGCTAGGTGATGTAATTTATGTCATTCATAATCATCACTTACGGATTCCCAGGCTCGGCTTGATTCGCAGTAGCCGCACTCACCTCTCGGAAGCGGTGGTTTTGCGGCTTAGACCTGCTTAGGTTCCAGCTATTTGGCTTACGTGTAGCGTATGAGTATCCTTTTATGTCTAGGCTTGGGTGATCGATCCATTTCAGGCCTTTTGGATTACCATGCTTGTTAATGCAGCTAGTGAAGTGTTGTTTGACAGTGTAGCGACGGCTGAAGCGCTTGTCGCAACGAGGGCAATG
>JAABUK010011564.1_pt1 | contig 11450 bp, 14 predicted proteins | sample 5559141 | NCBI WGS metagenome assembly JAABUK01 (sample SAMN10711869, study PRJNA513367) | rock metagenome | isolation source: Antarctica rocks | place: Antarctica: Victoria Land, Pudding Butte nord | collected 2016-01-03 | reverse complement strand
TCCTATAGTTCTTTTCGAACATGCACCTCATCTCTGGGACTGGATCTGGCAACCGCTCCCAACGCACAGACCTGCAAAGCATTTGTGGCGTATGCGAACAAGGTATGGTTGCATGCCTTAGCGTACCGTAGACAGGGGAGCCTTGAAGCAGAAACAACCGCTATCTGCCTTATCTCTCGACGAATAACCATACAACTGGGAGTACTCCATAGTCGATATCTACAATACCTAGCATTCCGTCAATATCATCTTCTATCCACTTCTTGCCGGTCGTGTGATAGCTTATCAGACTTCCATACTACTATTCACCATGCATTTCATGCATTTCCGGTACCCGCACGCATTACCACCCTGTGATTCGTTCGATGAGCTTGAACGGGATATAGTTGGGCACAAGTGAAAAAGATCCAGCCGGGAGATCTACAGCGGCCAAAAGCTCGCTTCCACAGGGGTCGACAAGGCTCGGCAGCCCAATGGATGAAACAATGAAGGAAGCGCGGGATGACCAGAACAAGCTTCTGATAGAAGAAACCCACGATTGCTTTCGAATAGGAATGATAAGAGATTCGGGGCTGTTGTGGCTCTCGAGTCGAATAACGGAATTGAAACCCTTCCTGGTGGCAGCAATTTCCACCAAGAGCTCCAAGTCTGCGGGGCGTGGCCGCTTGCAGAGATAATCTTAACATGTATAGGCAGCTAATCTCGCCAAGTCTAGGTGGACGGGTGAAGTAAAACTGGACAACCGCCGTAACATCGAAACAAAGCTGGCGCTAGATAGGAGTAGAGATGCACCCTGATCCCGACCACGTCTGTTGAAATGGTGTACTCGAGCGCATTTGGCGCGAATACTGATAGCAGGCCCAGAAACTTCCCACTTGCGGCTGGACGGCTTGGAAGAGGCATAGTGTCGAATATAAATTAAATGTACGGAGCAGGCAGTTGGTGATGGGATAGCGGTTTTATGTATTGCAATGTATCTTCTCGATCGCTTATCGGTCATGTGCTTTTACTCTTTTGATAAGCTTATAGCGTATCAATGTTGCGCATTCAAGCACGACTGGCAGACGTTTCTCTGCCCTGCATGGCAATGCAGAGCTGTCGCGTCCGCCTTTGGTGGCGCACACAAGGTCCTTATCTCTTTGTTCATTGGCGGTAACAAAACACCAAGCTGTCACTCGTACATCGATAATTACAACAGGATCCGCCACTGTGGTTCATCAAAGGGGGTCTGAACCACTGAGCCGAATGGAAATAGAATCATGACCATCCCGTTTGTCCGATAAGATAATGTGGTAGTACAACAGATCTGCGCGATAAGTGTTCATGGAGCACAGTTGTTGGAATTGCATGAACATAAAGGCATGCTGGCGGTTCGCCTGAGGCATTTGAACGCTGCAGCTACTTCGAGCGACATATGAGACACTCATCCATGCCCATGCTTACCCCACCTCCCCCACATATACCAAGACTTGGTACTGTTTCAGTTAGTTCAGCCATATGGACCGCAGCCGCCTGGTTTCTCTCGGGCATTGCGAATGGACTCATAGGTACGATCCAGACAGTTTGGCCTGATACTGACAACGCAACGTCTGTCGTAATTATAATATCGTAGTCGTACTCCGTAGAAAAGGGTAGACTTGGGAGCGACCGTAGATCTACTCAGCCTTGTCGGTTACGGAATAAGCGCGCCGGGGCGCCGACGCTCAATATGGTGGAGCTAACCGAACCTAGTGGAAAACGAATACGACATTCACATCCAACTCGATTCGCTATTCTGGAAGGTACCTTATGATGTGGATTCCGAAATAGTAATCATCAAGTCTCAGCGCATTTGCTTGATCCATTGATGAATTAGCAATCTTACAGGGCTCCCATACGCCATGGAAAGCCTCAACGTCTCGGAGCTCGTCGAGCGGTTGGGTAGCGATGAAGATGCCGTGCGAAAGATGGCTGTATTCAAATTACAGTCCAATATCGGTGATCCATCGTTCGCCGATATCTTCATTTCGGAAGGAGGCTTGACAAAACTGCGGTATCTAACACTCCAGGCGAGTGGTAATACCCTTGCTTACAGCCTCACCTCCTTCTCGCGTCTGCTAGAGGTGGACAAGGGATGGGAGTACATTAATCAGGACTTGGTGGAAAGGGTACGGTCGTGGTTTCGGCCTTAGAGTTGTTGCTGAAACCTATGCAGGTTGTCGAACTGGTTGTTACGCATCCGCTTGTGAATATTCTACGCGGTGCCATGTCTATTCTTGTAGCCATCGTGTCTCATCCGCATACTTCGGCCAGTAAAACGGCCCAACCTGACAGTTTCGGCTTTCGAGCCTTGAAACCAGCCATTACGGTTTACCCCCAGTTTTTGGAAATGCTTGTCAGCAGACTATCTTCCGCTGACCATGCCTTGTGCGCCAATGCCCTACAACTGATCAACTCATTAATGAGAGACGCGATCACGAATGATTCGAAAACGGAATGGCCAAAGTTCATCAAGAGGCTGCAAGATCTGGGTGTGATCAAAGCTGTATACGCATTACTGCAGAGCACTGCGTTGCAGGATCTGGCGCATCCGCTTTTGGAATTCCAAGCGCTGTCAAAGTTGCTCCTGAGAAAACGGAGGGACATTGTGGTGGATCTACAAAACCCAGATCACCGACGGGCGTTGAAGAGCCTTCACTTGGCTAGCAATCCGGAGAAGCCCATGGAAGCGTCCGAGAGTGGAGATGAACCGAAAAAGTATCATAACCCTGAAAAGTGGAGACGTCTGGGGTTTGAGTCTGAGACCCCGGCTTGGGAATTCGAAGAAGTGGGATACCTAGGAATGATGGATTTGATAGATTACGTACGGAAGCGCGAGGACGGTTTCCAGAAGCTGCTATTGGAACAGTCGGCAAAACCACCAGAGCACAGATGTCCGATCGCAAGAGCGAGCCTCGCGGTGACTGCGATACTCTATGAGCATTTTGAGGTAGAAAAGTCTGACGTAGATGATGCGAAGAATTACCTAGCATTGGAATCGCGATCAAACTTTGAGAAAGTGTTCAAGCCATTGATCCTTCAATGGCCAAGACTGCATACTGCTGGCTTGCAGTCCTTTTTCCGGCTTTGGAAGGCCACAGGTGCGGAGCTCGAAGATTTTGTGAAGGTCGTGGAGCTGGTCCGGATACTACTCGAAGCTGTCGTAGGAGCAGCATCGCGGACCAAAGGCGTTGATGAAGTTGAGGAGGAGATCGAGGCTTTTGAGCACCAACGGCTGAGGCAACTCCAGATGGAGTTATTTGAGTTGACTTATGAAGACACTTGGGGTCACCATCTCCGCCAAGTTCGAGACGAGCTCAACCATGAGGCATTGCAATTTGTCAAAGAACAACGTATTCGATGTCTCTTACAAGGTGCTTGGTTTCCTATTGGAATCGGGTACAAAGCCGAAGCTGGACCCGTTACGAAGCAAGATCTAAAACGCTCCGTACCGTCATCATATCGCTACGTTAGACTATCTCATAATCGACGATACTTGCACTACGCAGACTTTGAGTCGCAGAGCAACGACGAGCCCGAGCTTGACGTCCTTGATGAGAAAAGTGAGTCCTCCAGCATTTGAACGATATTCAACTAATATCCCCTTAGTCGATCTTTCCCTGGTATCATCCGTCGCCTCCAACGTCTCCACCAACTCTGACTCCACCAACTCCTCAACCTCCACCCTAAAGACCCTACCGCAACCTTCCTCTTCCACCAAGATCACAATCCATGGTTACGCACCTTCCTCCGAACCACAATCCTCCCACCACCACACCCGCACCAATTCCACCAAGTCCCTCGGCAAAAGAAAAGAACTCATCCTCCTGGTATTGTATCCTCAATCCCATAGCCTGGCCTCCGAATGGCTAGACGGACTCTTGATGCTGCTGAACCAGCAACCCATCACGGCTGAAACGAACAAACTAATCGGTCTGGTCAGTAATTACGGGCTCAAAATTCGATTACTGAATGTGAGATTCGATGACTCGACGTTTGCGGGCGAGCCGCCGGAGATTCCGAGCCGGGAAGGTTTGGATGAGGATTACTATTATGATGTATTTGGCGGCTCTTGAGACTGCTGCGATTGTTGGAGGAAGTCCTGGGAAGGTGTTTGTAGGTATTATTGGAGATAGCGGTTCAGTAGCGAGATACCCAATCAAATATTGCTGTAACTACGATCATTATGAATGCACTTTTTGAGCAACGGGTTTTAGCTGCAATTGCGATGTTATATCTCCTCAGGTATGTATGTATCCGTTCCTATTGAGTAATTGGTCTTGTTGCGACATATTTCCTCCAATGAAAATTGTTACTCTTCTCCTGGTCTGCAAGCAATTTTTCTTTGACTTTACCTTACAGTTTCTAACACCACTGCTCACACCCTAATGAGCGATGCACACCGCTGACGTTCCTCTAAATCCTCCACCTTCATCCACTCTCCTAGCCCCTTCATTCCTATATCCCGCCCCAACCCCTCCCTATCCCCTACTAACCCCTCTCACAGCCTCCTCCCCAGTAGCCTTCATCTCCTCCATAAACCGCGCCACAAACCCTCCACGCCAACCCTCCGCATCAGCACGCTCCCCACAACGACCATGCTGGCAATACGGACAGTGCGGCCCATACATCCTTACTCGGTAGCGACAGATTTCTTTTTTGCTTCTGCAGCAATGCCATGCCATGGCTTGAAAGAGAATGGTGGGGAGTGTGTTGGTCTTAGGAAGGGGGCTGAAGGTTGAAATGTGGAGGTGCAGTACAATAGAAATTTGACATTTTGAGGAAAGTCTTTCGGGTTTTGGGGGCTTTTGGGGGCTTTTGGAGAGTACGGAATTTATGGTGTGTCAGAAAGATACAGTGGTGGGGATTGGGAGTCGAAAACCACATAGACCTTTGGGGTGAATGAGCTGGGTCAGACAATGCCCTTCTTTGCGTGATGCGGAAGTGAAGGAGTTGGCTTGTGAATGGGAAGCAAGTGATGCAAGAAGTATAGAGGGGAGGGGGTGACGAGGGGAAGTTTGCATTGAGAATACAATTAAGCCCTTTCAGGCTTTCACTGCTGATATTTGCTGTGTCTTTGGTCGAAAAGACTTACAGCTCGCAACGATACTAGGAGTAGATGAGATTAGTAGAGGTCTGGCGTGAGTAGCTGTGCAACGAAGTCTCGATGTACTTCAATCGTGAACAAGAGGAAAGGTCCAAGGCGACTGGGGGGTCTAAAGTATCCAGGTGGATGTCGATCAGGCGCATAGTTTGTCCGAACGCCGGTCGGATGGATTCTGGTATTGACATGGCTTCCTCTTAATTGAACGTCTTCTACCTTCCCGTGCTGCCCTTGCTCTTTGTATAGCTCTTGATTCTGAGAATACCCATCTTGCTGCTGCTACGGTAACGTGGACGACACTGGGGAGGTTCAAACTCTTCTTGCTGGACGATAGGGCTCAGGTGGCTTCTGAACAGGCGCAGGCTGCAGGTGGTCCGAGCGTCCCGTTAGCAGGGGTCAAGCTTTAAAGCAGATCGATTTTGAAGCTTGAACTTCTCACGACAGACAGACGTACCATTCCACGATAACCAAGAGACCCAAGGGAGGCATAGCCAGACATATTTGATTCCTATCTTAATCAATCGCCCTGCCGTCTTGTACTTCTTCGTTTTCACCCAAGGGAAGCTGTCCCATGAATGAGTTGAGAGGTTAAACGCTAGGGTGAAGAGCTTTTTCTTTAACGTACCTGAGTCGTGAGGAATACTGGGAGATAGTAGTATTCTAAAAGTCCTGTTAGATTCAAATTCTCTTTTGATACCCCTCTCAACGTTGGATTTTTGCTCTTTCTGTATAGCGCGAATAGGAGAAACTGTATAGAATCCCTTTTCCTTTTCTAATAGTGAATCTGCCAGTGTTCGAAAGATTCCAGGGTGCCGCTTTCTGCGTACCATTCTGAGAGGCGAAGGAGATCCTCAGCAGAGGTAGTGACCAAAGAGGAGGGAGGCCTTGATCTTGATAGGCTCATCCGATAAGCCTGCATGCCATCAGCAATAGTGTGGAAAGAAAGACGGGCAACGTAGCCCTACCGTCGAACAGCTGGCTCTAGAAGGGAAAAGAGTTGCTCCTCTGGGTCTTTGGTCAAAGACCTGCTCTCCAGCCTGGTTTTCAGTTGAATACTACCTGGGCCGCGTGTGCCTGATAACGGTCAGGATCCAAGATCAGGGGCCAAAGGTACCAAAGTGCAGTCGAACTGAGTTCGGCTGTGTCTGATCTTGTTTGGAAGACCCTGCCAGTCCCTGGGAAGCGTCTGAGGCTGCTGCATCCTCATCGGCGTCTCACAGTCTGAGATATCATCGCAGCTCTCTTACCGTGAAGAGATAGGTTGATGAGGCTCTGGGGGGGTGCGGAAAGGTGTGGAAGAGTTACTTGGTGTATAATATCGACGTTACCGCCTACATTCGGTCTAGGGCGAGAAGTTGACGGGGGTCAGGTAGAGTCCGAATGATGTAAGCGCCCACAAATCAATATTCTCTTCTTTTCGCTGCCTCCCTCTCATCTACCCAACCCTCCATCCTTTCTTTATCCGTTGTACCTCCTTCTTCTCTTCGCATGCTTGCTATGCTCTAGCTAGACCTTCTACTCCCTTTTGCCTGTGCTTCACCTCGTAGCACTTCTGCTCATTGCAGGAGCTGCAAATTTACATTTGTTTGCTCTAGCTACCGAGGGCTTGTTGTGAGATTTAATCTCAACAATTCCATATCCCAACCACACACCTGCATTGTTACTACCAGATACTTCAAGATGTCTGCCAACGAAGAGCTGCCGCTATCTCAGCGTCGCTCTTCGGATGCTTCCTCTTTTGTACAGTTGAATCCAGCGGTTAATGATGTACAGCTAGCATCTCAGCACCCTCAGCCTACCACAGTTCCAGCTCAGCGTAAACCTCGTCGACCTGGTCATGTGCCAGTCTATTCTGTAAGCGTCAATCAGGCACCTGTGGATCTAACAGAACCATCTGCAGCTGAGTTTGACTACGCCGAAGATTCCCAAGTCAAAGCTGACAAGAAACGCAACAACCCCTTGAGCGAACCGTCGAGCGACGACAAAGACTCGGTCCAGGGCTATCAATCCCGCTTTCAAGAGCACTTTGACATTTCGGCCGCTCCAGAAGATATTCCTTGGTTGATCGCCAGAGAAGTCCCAGACAGCCAAGAAGATCCTGCGGATCTCAACCTCTCGGGCACTGACAAAGACGGCCCAGATTCTCAGGAAGATCCTCTAACCACTGAAGACAACTTTCAACGCTCTGGAATCGAGTACAATAGTGCTCAAGAAGACCTCTCAGACGCTTTCAACGAGTTTTTAGACGCTCAAGAGAATCCATCACAAGCTGAAGACGCCCTTGATACTGCCGGTGGTTTCAAATACGTAAGTTAATCTATCTTATTGCTGTTATTTTTAAGATTTCTATGACTCCTTCGGTTACGATTACGCATTAGCATCGACCAGACTGCTGTCCCCATCGCATTGTGTTGTTCATTCTTTCTAGAAATCGTTCATCAGCAATCGCACATAAATCAACACATCTTATGGTCGGGTAGCTACGCATCTTCTCCGTGTTGCTCATTCCGTTTTGAATTCTGTATTTTGTTCCACTCTCAACAACTCACACACACGTATATATATATATATTACTTTATGTGCTCGCTTGTTGCTGAATGACGAACCAAATTTACATCAGAGCTTGTGTCCATATAAATACACTCCTCATACTGATCTCTACTCTATCACAGACTCTCCACGCTAAGGGATTCAACTGCAACGGACGTCTGCCTATAGAAGATCCCCGATTCGCCGACGACGAGGACGAAATGGAAGAACATGCAACTCAGTCAACTCAACCATTCGTGGATCCACGCCGCTTAGGCAGCAAACCCGTAGTCAATGACTTGGATGATAATGACGTTGTTTGCGTCCTCCATCCCACCTCCCCAGCTGCGTACAAGGCTGTCGAAATTGTTGCAAAGACCACCCCTCAGCATATCCTACAGAACAACGATTTATCACATATCCTTGAGGAAGTCGACAAGTTTCCGGACCAGGGCACTACGCAAGATAATGCCTCGGGCGGTCTGTCTCAGACCGATGGAGCTGATGATCCTCCGTCGGCTGGTACGGGCGGCACCTCTGCTCAAGACATAGCTCTACGGTTCTCATCGCGTGTCAACGATGTCTGCCTTGGATGGACCTTTGGTCGGAGTGCCCGGAAGTCAGATGTACTGATTTGTGACAATTCTCAAGCCATCCTGATTAGTTCAATGCATTTTCGGATCTACCTTAATGAATCAGGATCCTTGATGCTTGAGGACACATCTATGAATGGGACCATGGTGGACACAACCTCCCTTAGCAAGACGAAGTACGAGCAGGAGGATCCCGCCATTCCTCCTGATTTGAGAACTCGCGTAAGATGGATGATCCAAGGAGGCTCAGAAATACGCATCATGACCGTGGAGGATCCGAAGGATGGCATTAGATTCCTTGTTAGCACTCCCGTACGAGGTGAGCGGTGGTCTGCAAAGGTGGACGAGTATCTTGACTATGTTGCGCAAGTTAAGCGTCAGAGAGAAGCTATTGAAGAAGCTGGTATGGATGGAAATGGGCTGATAATTCCGCCGACTGTAAGTGCTTTGTTGATTTGGCTTCGCTTTACGTCTGGTTAGCGCAGTACTTACTGATGAAAACTAGGTCGCAAGAAATATTCAAGGGAACGCGCAGAGAGAAGGGACACCAAGTGCTAACGCTTTACGAGCACTTGCGGCTGGCACAGAACGTTCGTCTCACGGCATGGTTTGGAAGGGAGATGATACATACAATGTGGTAGAATACATTGGCAGAGGAGCATTCGCTTTGGTCTACAAGATTGCCACAAAGCATGATGGTGAGCTCTTTGCTGCAAAGGAGTTGGAGAAGCGTCGTTTCATGAAGGATGGTGTTCTTGACCAGAAGCTTCACAATGAGCTCTTGATCATGAAGGATCTTCGTCACGTAAGTCATCAACGTTTTGACATGATATAATTGCAGCTAACCACTTCATATATCAGCCAAACATCGTAAGATATGTCGATTACAAAGAGATACCGAAGTATCTCTATATCATTATGGAATTCGTGCCCAACGGAGATCTTACGACGTTTTTCAATAGCGGGACAGTGATGCCAGAGTATATGGGTCAACTCATGGCTCAGCAGATTTGCAGTGCGCTCGATTATCTCCACAAGCGAAATATTACGCATCGGGATATCAAACCTGACAACATCCTTATTGCTAGCACTGATCCATTCGAGGTGAAGCTGACGGACTTTGGCCTCTCAAAAGTTATATCCGACGAGGCAACGCTCCTGAAGACTTTTTGCGGCACGCTCCTATACTGTGCTCCTGAAGTATACCCGGACTATGATCGTTTTAAAGCTGGAAAACGAGGAAAGCGTCGCCGTAACGAACCGTAAGTCAAAGTCCTGTCTCTAATATAAACATTCTACATCATGACTGACACGCGGCATCAGACCACCGAAGACTTCTCCATACAAGCAGTCAGTCGACATCTGGGCTTTTGCTGCAGTTCTTTATCACCTGCTCTGTGGCACACCTGCGTGGACAGGAACTCCCGACTATAGAGGGGCAGTAATGCTTGAAACCGTGATGACAGTTCCCGTAGATTGGGATCGCTTGAGACACGCTGGTGTCTCTAGAGAAGCAATCGAGTTTTTACGAGGAATGCTCGTTCTCGATCCTGCGCTTCGGTCGACCGACGCTGAATGCCTCCGTCACCCTTGGATAATGAAGGCCGCAGGTAGCTGGGATGATATCGATGTGGATATGAACATTGGCACTGAAGACCTTTTGGCCATCCTAGAGGACGACGAGGAGCAGCTCGAAGCTGGCACTGAAGGCCATTTGGCGATCCAGGATAACGATGAAGAGGACCTCGACGCTTCTCAGTTGAGCTTGATCGATAACCCTGCTCATCAAGAGATTCAGGACTCTGACGGGGAATTCCTCAGTGATGTTGACGAGTTGCCGGACACTCGCGAGTCAAAGCGGTTCAAGGATCGACATGTGGCTGATGGGGAGTCATCTTCAGACATTACCTATCCTTACCTACCTGGCATACAAGGGGTTCGGCTTCATACGGAGTCAACTCATCCTACAGTGAACCGACTATTCGGGGAAATTGGAGCATCGGCGCTTCGTAGTTCTGGAGTGTTAGGCTATGACGCGCATGCTGCTTTACAAATGCCCATGGACGGAAATCGCGATGGGGGCGCTAGTGCGTCTGAGATTCACTACACTACCGATAATAGTGTTACCAGTGACGGATTGGCTCAACACCCACTTCAATATCCACGAGCTCTACCTGGTCCTAACTTTACCGGATCTGCACCCAGTCTATTTGGTACAGAAGCATTGGTCGGTCAACTGAATATGGCGTCACCCGAGTCCGCTGTATCTGGACCGTCTACAAGTACATCCGCCGCGCCAACGACTCCAAAGACACGCGAGCCCTCTCCTTTGTCAACTTTGCCAGTGGGATCAAAGCGATCAACTCAAGAAATGTCGTCGCAGAGCGAGGAAGCAACTCCCAAGCGTGCAAAGTCGAATATCTCCGAGTCGCCATCCCGCCCCTCTGTCGAGCACTCCATCCAGCAATCAGTGTCGAAATCTACAACCACCAAGAATGCCGAAAATTACAAGACCCATGGTGGAAAGTCTTCGACCTCACCATCCAAATCGCGTGATACCAAGGCCTCGAACGACAAGATTGTTGAAAAGGCAAAAGACAAGCAGCCCGAAAAGGAGAGCAAGGACGCCGGAGTGTTAACCGACGTTCCAAAGACTGAGCACCACCAAGACAGCAACCAAGGGTCTTTGGGCTCTAATAAGTTTACATCCACCCCAGCCGCCGAAGAGGCCACCGGATTCACCAAACCCCTTGCACGCCTTGGGAATCTCACCCCAACCCCAGGCTCGATGTTCACGCCAACCATCAAATTGGAGAAGCGCATGACTACCTACGGCCGCGACCCTGGTAGCGATTATCAGCATAAAGAAGGCCTGGATGCACGTATCCCAAAGTGCGCACTTGACGTTGTCTTTTGGCGTCCCGGAATTGAGGCTCAGCTGGCGGAGAACCCCAAGCTTGACTGGACCGCTCTCGACGACATTTACGCCATCGTCGCCACCCGCACAAGCCAGGCCATCCTCGTCAACGGCGTTTTGCTAAAGAAAGGCAACGGGCATTGGAACTTCGGCAAACTCCACACGGGAGACATCATCACCATCTTCCCCGCCATCGGCAAGGAGGGCAAAGAGGCTGAATTCCTCAAGTTCAAATGCGAGTTTCTCGTCGGAGCAAGCAAGGAGCCGAGGAAGGAGGGTAACGTGTTCA
>JAABUK010011562.1_pt1 | contig 11454 bp, 8 predicted proteins | sample 5559141 | NCBI WGS metagenome assembly JAABUK01 (sample SAMN10711869, study PRJNA513367) | rock metagenome | isolation source: Antarctica rocks | place: Antarctica: Victoria Land, Pudding Butte nord | collected 2016-01-03 | reverse complement strand
CTCAGCCGCCGCGCACCCGCGCGGCGGCTTTTGCTTGGCTCGATGCAGCGCCCGCGCCAGGGCGCTTGTGCAAGGCGCTTGTGCAAGGCGCTTGTGCAAGGCGCTTGTGCAAGGCGCTTGTGCAAAGGTGTTCGTGCAAAGGCTGAATGCGTGCGTTTGGCCTTTGCGTGCAGAGCCCGCAGCCTCGTGCTACAAGTACTTGAGCCCTCGCGGACGGTTTCGCCATGCCCTTTCACTACACGGCCTACGGCCTGAGCATCGCCTCGCAGCGCGCCCTGCCCGAGCTGAGCACGCTTGAGGAAAGCGGCGCGCTCCTGGGCCACGCGCCCGATGTCGAGATCGTCTGGAACGAGCTGCCCGCGCCCCCGACGCCCAGCGAGTGGCTGCAGGTGCAGGGCGAGGTGGCCGTGCTGCACTTCGCTCGCGTGTGCACTTTTCGCGTTTCGCAGGGGCGGCTCATCGAGGTGAGCCCAGCTCAAGGCGCTGAGGAGAACACGGTGCGGCTGCCCCTGCTGGGCGCGGCGACGGCGATCCTGCTGCACCAGCGCGGCCTCTTCGCCCTGCATTCGAGCGCGGTGTCCATCCGGGGCCGCGCCGCGCTGTTCATCGGCGAGAAGGGGCAGGGCAAATCGACCCTGGCCTCGGCGCTGTACGGGCGCGGCCACGAGCTGCTGGCCGACGACATCGCCGTCATCACCCAGCCCGCGAGCCAGGGCAGCGCCGCTGCAAGTACTTGCAGCGGCTCGGCGGGCTTGGCGGGCTCGGGAAAATCGGGCGGCTTGGTGGTGCGGCCAGGGTTTCCTCAGTTCAAGCTGGTGCCCGACTCGCTCAAGGCCACGCTGAACATCGAGGAGCACGAGCTGCCGCACGTCGGGGCGCTGGTGGACAAGCGCGCGCACCGCGTCCGCGAGCGGTTCTGCGCCCAGGAAGTGCCTCTGGCTCGGGTCTACGTGCTGGGCATCGGCGGCTGGGAGCTGAGCCGGCCTTCGGCTCAGCAGGCGCTGGCTCACGTGCTGTCGCAGTCTTACGCGGCACGCTTTGGCCAGAAGCTGCTGCACGGCCCCTCGGCGGCGCGGCATCTGGCGATGTGCTCGCGTCTGGTTTCGGGCGGCTTCGTGCGTCTGCTGCAGCGCCCGAGCGATCTCGAATTCCTGGGCGAAACCGCGCGCCGCATCGAAGACGACATCGAACACGACGTGGCCCAATCCTGACTGACGCTGCAAGTACTTGAGGGGTGTGCACAAATGCTCAGCGAGTTTTCTGCAGCTTTTTGCGGGCGAAGTTAGATGACTGCTGGATCGCTTTGTGGCAGTCGGCATCGGTGTATTGATACTCCTCCACGGATGCGGACAACGCACTCGCCAAAAGTCCCTGTAGGCGCTCCTGGATTTGTGCACACCCCTCAAGTACTTGCAGGTGCTTGCAGCTCGCAAAGCCGCCGCGACTTTTTGAATCGGTAAACACTTCCCGTGCTTCACACTTCGGCTCAGCCTGTAAAATCCGCGCCCCCGCCGCCTGCTGTGGAGCCTGCTCCCGGTTCGGAGGCGGGCGGCTTGGTCGCGAAGCTGCGCCGCTCGCTTGAGCTGAGGCGGGCAGTGGCGTTGGTGTGGGCGGCCAGCCCGCGCTGGACGGTGGCCAACCTTGCCCTGGTCTTCGCTCAGGGCTTGCTGCCGCTGCTTTCGCTGTGGCTGATGAAGCTGCTGGTCGATGTGGTGGCGCAGGGCGCTCAGGCGGCGGGAAAAGGCCCCGCCCTGCAGCACGCGCTGCTTTTGTGCGGCCTGGCCGGAGCGGTGGCGCTGGCGGCCTCGGTGTTTTCGTCGCTGGGCTCGTTCGTGAACGAGGGGCAGGGGCGTGTCATGGCCGATTACATGAGCGCCGTCATGCAGCGCAAGGCCGTCGAGGTGGACCTGGAATATTACGAGAACGCCGAGTTCTTCAACACCCTGCACTTAGCTCAGGAAGAGGCTCCTTACCGCCCGACGCGCATCGTGAACGGCCTCTCGACGCTGGGCCAGAACCTGATTTCGCTGGTGGGAGTCGCGGTTCTGCTCGCCACGCTGCACCCGGTTGTCATCCTGGTCATCGTGCTTGGCGCGCTGCCGGGCGTGCTGGTTCGGCTGCGCTTCATCAACATCCTGATCTCCTGGCAGAAGCGGCGCAGCGCGCTGGAGCGGCGCGCGGGCTACTTCAACTGGCTGCTCACGCTGGCTCCGTGGGCCAAGGAGGTGCGTCTGTTCGACCTGAGCGCGCTGTTCATCGAGCGCCACGCCACGCTGCGGCGCTCGATGCGCGGCGAGCAGCTGGGCATCTCGCTGCGCCGCACCTCGGCTGAGGCGGCGGCTCAGCTGTTTGTTGTGCTGCCGATGTTCGCGTGCATGGCCTTCGTCGCGGTGGGCGCGGTGCAGAACAGGCTCTCGCTGGGCGCGGTGACGATGTACTTCCTGGCCTTTGGGCGCGGCCAGAGCGCGGTGCAGGGCGTGCTCGGCGCTCTGCTGAGCCTGCACGAGGACTCGCGCTTCCTCGGCTACCTGTATGCCTTTCTGGATTTGGTGCCCAAAGTCGCCTCGCCGCCTCAGCCCAGGCCCATGCCGCGCCCGATGCAGGCGGGCTTTAGCTTTGAAGACGTTCACTTCGCCTACCCCGGCAGCGAGCGGCCCGCGCTGCAGGGCCTCAATCTGCGCGTCGCTCCGGGCGAAGCAGTGGCGATTGTCGGCGAAAACGGCAGCGGCAAGACGACTCTGGTCAAGCTGCTGTGCCGCTTGTATGACCCCGACGCGGGGCGCGTGTGCGTCGATGGCGTCGACGTGCGCGAGCTTGAGCTGAGCGAGCTGAGGCGCGAGGTCAGCGTGATCTTCCAGGACTACGTGCACTACGACCTCTCGGCCCGCGAGAACATCTGGGTCGGCCACACGCTGCTCGCCCAGGACGACGAGCGCATCGTGCAGGCCGCCAGACGCTCGGGCGCGCACCAGGTCATCGAGCAGCTGCCCCAGGGCTACGAAACGCAGCTGGGGCGCCAGTTCGAGGGCGGCGAGGAGCTCTCGATCGGCCAGTGGCAGAAGATCGCCCTGGCACGCGCCTTCCTGCGCCCCTCGCAGCTCATCGTCCTCGATGAGCCCACGAGCGCCCTGGACCCACGCGCCGAGGCCGAGGTCTTCGACAAGTTCCGCGAGCTGGTCGCGGGCCAGGCCGCCATCTTGATCTCGCACCGCCTGTCCACGGTCAAGATGGCCGACCGCATCTGCGTGATGCAGGATGGCCGCATCGTCGAGGACGGCCCGCACGACGAGCTGATGGCGCGCGGCGGCGTGTACGCCGACTTGTTCGAGCGCCAGGCGCGGGCCTACAAGTAAGTTGGCCTGGCCTGGGTTCGACTGGGTTCGAGCGCCCCGCTGCCTGCGGCTTTGCGGTAAATTAGGGCCGTCCCAGTCTGCTGCCGCGCCTGCCCCACGTCCTGAGGCGCTGCAAGTACTTGCACGCGCTCCCTGCTCAAGCCTCAGCTCAAGGCCAAGCCTCGGCTCAAGGCCAAGCCTCGGCTCAAGGCCAAGTGCTTGCATCGGCAGGCGGGTCCGCGCTTGCTTTTTCGTATGCCCCTGACTTCTTTGCCTCCAGCCGACTCAGCTGCCTCAGCCGGTTCAGCCGCCGTGATGCCCGCGCTTTCGGCTGAGCAGCGGCTGCTGCTGGGCTGCCTGCGTGTGCCGCTGAGCCCGGCTGAGTCGGGCGAGCTGCGCGAGCTGTGCGGGCGCGAGCTCGACTGGGAGGCCGTGCTGAGCCTGAGCGCCCGGCACCGTGTGGGGTCGCTGGTTTTCTGGAGTTTGCAGGCCGTGGGCTGGGGAGCCGCACCGGAGTGGGCGCGCGAGCGTCTGAGCCGGGCCTTCCACATCCACGCCTCGCACACCTTCGCGCTGGCTCGCGAGCTGCTGCGGGTGAGCGGCCTGCTCGAAGCGGCGGGCGTGCCCATGGTCTCGCTCAAGGGGCCCACGCTGGCGCTGTCGGCTTACGGCAGCGTGGCCCTGCGCCAGTTCAGCGACCTCGACATCCTGGTGCCGCGTGCCCAGGTGCTGCACGCGCGCCGCATCCTGATCGAGAACGGCTTCCGCTCGCGGCTTGAGCTGGCGCGGGCTCAGGAGGCGGCTCATCTGCGCGACGATTCGGTCTTCGACCTGGTGCGCGACGATGGCCTGGATGGGCGGCCCACCGACCTTGAGCTGCACTGGGCCCTGACCGCGCGTGCCTTCGCGCGGCCCATCGCCTTCGAGCACGTCAACCTGCGCCTGCACCGCAAGCCCCTGGTCGGCGGCGCCGCCTGCCAACTCGACCCCGCCGACCTGCTGATCATGCTGTGCGTGCACGGCACCAAGCACCTGTGGGAGCGGCTGCAGTGGATCACCGATATTTCGCAGCTGCTGCGCCAGGCTGAGCTCGCTTCGAACGGCTCGGCTGGCTCGGGTGAGGCGTTGGATTGGGAGCGTGTGCGCGGCCTGGCGGTGCGTTTTCGGGCCGAGCGGATGGTGGCCCTGGGGCTGGTGCTGGCGCACGACGTGCTGCAGGCTCCCGTGCCGCCGCAAGTACTTGCGTGGGCGCGCGCGCTGCCTCCGGTCGAGGCGCTGGCCGAGCAAGTGCGCTCGCGACTGTTCGCCGAGCCGGGCGAGGCCGGGCCCAACGGCGAGGCGAACCTGGCCGGCACCTGGTTCCTGATGCGCGCGATGGATTCGTGGAGCGACCGCGCGCGCTTCGCCCTGCACATCGCGACCACGCCCCCGGCTGAGGAGCGCGCCGCGCTCGTGCTGCCCGGCCCCCTGGAGCGGCTGCGCCCCCTGGTGCGCTCGTCGCGCCTGATCGCCAGCCACCTCAGCCACGCCCGCGCCAGCCGGAAATCACGCGCCGCCGCGCCTTAAAGCAAGCGCCTTGAGCCAGCAGGCGCAAGTACTTGCAGCCGCCTTGCAGCCAAAACAGCGGCTCAGGGCGCCATCGCGCACCCAAAGATCGCCTTCGCAGCGAGACAGTAAAGATTCGCAGGCACACCATCCGCATTCACACTGCGCCAGTCAGCATTCGCAGAGCCACCGTTTGAATCACCGGACAGACGGTTCGAATCGTCAGAGCCACCGTTTGAATCGTCGGGCAGACAATTTGAATCGTTAGACAGGGAATCTGAATCGTTAGACAGGGAATCTGAATCGTTAGACAGGGAATCCGAATCGTTAGACAGGGAATCTGAATCGTTAGACAGGGAATCTGAATCGTTAGACAGGGAATCCGAATCGTCGAAGCCACCGTTTGAATCGTCGGACAGACAAATTGAATCGTAATTGTGGCAGTTACGATTCAATTTGCCAGGGTTTGGATTCGCGCTGGGGCCTGCCGACTCGAAGCGGAGGCTTGGACGGCTCGCTGGGTGGCGCTGCTTCCAGAGCGAGCGGCCTGTCAGCGGCGCAGCTTGCGCAGCAGCAGCAAGGCAAGGAGGAGAGCCAGCCCTGCTTTGGCCGTCCGGGAGGTTCGGGCGCGCACTTTCTGGCAGGAGGCGATGCTTTGGTACAGGGCTTCGATCTTGGCGGCTGTCTGGGCGATGGTGAAGTGCTCCTCGACGCGCCGTCGCCCCGCCAGGCCCATCTCGCGGGCGCGCTCGGGGTTTTCGAGCAGCCAGATGATGGCCTCGGCCATGGCCGGTGCGTCTTTCATGGGCACGAGCAGGCCGGTGTCGCCCTCGGCCACGATCTCGGGCACGCCGCCGCCGCGCGTGGCGACCACGGGCTTTTGCGCCGCCATGCCTTCCATCACGACCTGGCCAAAGGGCTCGCCCATCGTCGAGGCGTGCACCAGGATGTCGAGGCGTGCGATGCTGGCCTCCACGTCCGAGCGGAAGCCCGTGAACTCAAGGGCGTCGCCAACTGCTCCGCCCAGCCCCAGCTCGCGGGCCAGGGCGCGCACCTGAGCTTCGTATGCGGCCTCGCCGAACATCGCCGAGCCGATGATCTGGAAGCGAGCTGCGGGGAACCGCTCGCGCACCAGAGCGGCGGCGCGGATGAAGATGTCCTGCCCCTTCCACGGGCTGAGCCGCCCGACCAGCCCGATCAGCGGGCCGCCCGTGCCCTCAAGTACTTGCGCCTCGCCCTCTGCGGTTGGCGGCTCGGTGCTGGGCTCGACGAAGCCGTCGTGCACCACGCGGGCCAGGTCGCCCTGGGAGGCTGGGTCTTGGGCGCTCTGCCGGAAGCCCGAGTGCACGACGCAGGTGAATTCGTTTTCGGGAAGCTGCAGCGATTCGAGGGTCGAGCGCGAGTTGGCGGCGATGGCGTGCGGCAGGACGCGGCACAGCAAGCGGAAGAGGCGCGCGGTTCGCGGCGGCAGATACTCGTCCGTGATGCGGTCGCGCACGTGCCACAGGATCGGCACCTGAGCCAGGCGCCCGGCCAGGCCGCCCAGGATGTCGGCCTTGAGCGAGTTGGTGTGCAGGATAAAGGCGCCCCTTCGCCTCAGCAGCACGCTCAGCCGCGCCACGTAGCCCAGCGAGCTGAGCGCCTGGCGGGCCCGCACCGACTTGACGCTGCCCAGGGTGTCCTTGCGCGCCTGCGCGACGCGAGCGTCCAGCGGCAGGATGAGCGTCTCGATGCTGGCGTGGCGCAGCTTGTGGGCGAGCGGCCCCTCGGCTCCCAGCACCACGAGCAACCTCCAGCGCGTCTGGTCGAGCGAAAGGAGCAGGTTGAAGAGCGCGATCTCGCCGCCGCCCAGAGTCGCCGTGTGGTCGAAGAAGACGATGGTGCGCGGCTCGTTGGGCGCGGCGTCCAATGAAGCGGGCCGCGAGCTGTCAGGAGAATCCGGGGCAGTGTCTTTGCGCATGGCGGGCGTTGTGCGATGCTTGTGAAGGCGCGCGGCAGATGGCAAGTACTTGGAGACCGGCGTTGTTGCACGAAGGCCGCGCCGGGCGGCTGCCAGGCTGGGCTTTCGTGCGGCTTGAGCTGAGGCGCTGCTGCGGAGTGCTGCGGAGTGCTGCATCCGGGCCGCTGAGTTCGAGCCAGCCACCGCTGCCGCCGCGCAATCCCTCAAACCGCCTCCAGCCTTGAGCTGAGCCTTGAGCTGAGGCGCGGGTCTTGAACGGCGTGGCTGCTGCTTGGCTCTGCTTGGCTCATCTCGGCTTTGCCTGGCGCGGCGGCGTTCTTTGGCGAGCCACTGCAAGTACTTGCAGCAACTCGCCCAGGTGTCAAGCGCCTTGCTGCCGCCGGCCTCGCGAAACTGCCCCCATTCCATGAAATCGCCGCTCGCTTCCACCGCTTCGGGCCCGCTTGAACCCGCTGAGCTGGCCTCGTCTGTGCTTGTCGCGGATGCGGTTCCAGAGCCCGGCGCGGCGACCGAGGCCACCGCGCCGCCCGCTGGCGCCAAGGGCGAAGGCGGCTCGTCCTCGCTGCGCGAGAAGGTGTACAAGGGCGCGGCGTGGAGCACGCTGGCGGCCTTGATGACGCAGGGGCTCAACCTGGCGCGGCTGATCTCGCTGCCCCGGCTGCTCAGCCCGAGCGACGTGGGCATGGCGAACCTGCTGCTGACCATCATCAGCGCGCTCGGGCTGCTGACCAACCTGGGCATGGGCTCGGTGCTGGTGACGCGCCGCTTCGAGGACGAGGGCGAGCTGAACCGCTACATGAACACCGCCTGGAGCTTCGAGATCGTGCGCAACGCCGGCTTCTCGCTCTTGCTGTGCCTGGCTGCTTTTCCGGTGGCGCGCTGGATGGGGCAGCCGCTGCTGGGGCCGCTGCTGGTGGCTTCGTGCGTGTCGCCGTTTCTGTATTCGTTCCACAACATCGGGCTCACGCTGTATCGCCGCGAGGTCAACATCGCCAAGACCACGCAGTTCGAGCTGAGCTGCGCTGTGCTCACGGTCGTGCTCACCATCGGCTTCGCCTGGTGGACGCGCTCGGTGTGGGGCATCGTGATCGCCAACGTCTTTTTCTCGATTTGCCTGGTCGCGCTCTCCTACTGGTTCCACCCCTACCGCCCGCGCCCGGCCTTCGACCGCGAGGCGTTCAAGGTCGGCTTCCGCTTCGGGCAGTCGGTCTTCGTGGGCGGGCTGATGGCTTACATCGCCACCACTGCCGACAACATCATCGTGGGCAAGGTCGCGGGCACCGCCGTGCTGGGCGTGTACGCCACCATCTACGGTGTGGCCGCGCTGCCCCAGAAGCTCATCAGCGGGCTGCTGGGCTCGATTCTGTTCCCTTCGTTCGCTGCAGCGGCTCGTGAGGGCGGCGAGCAAGTCGAGAGGATCATCGCGCGGGCTTTCGTGCTGGGCTGCTCTTTGCTGGCCTTGATCATCCTGCCGCTGTTCCTGCTGTCGTCCGAGGTGCTGACGATCTTCGGCAAGGCGGCTTACGAGGCCGCCGCTCCGTTGCTGCGCGTGATGCTCATCGGGGGCCTGTTCCGTTCGCTGACGCAGATTCTGTCGCCGCTGGTGCACGGCCTGGGCCGCCCTGAAATAGACGCCAAAGCCTCGACCATTGAGGCCGGCGTCTTCGTGGCCCTGGTGACTGCTCTGACCTTCCGCTTCGGCGCGATGGGCGCGGCCTGGGCCGGCGTCATCGCCTACGGGCTGTCGTTTGTAATTCGCGCGCTGTGGTGCCGCCCGCTGGCTCCGCGCGCCTTCGCCGCGCTGCCGCGCACGCTGCTGACCTCGCTGCTGTGCGTGGGAGGCGGCTGGGGCGCGGGCGTCTTCGTGCTGAGCCTGGCGCCGCTGGCGCACGCCGGGCTGTGGGCGCGCGCCCTGCTGGGCGGCGGCGTGTCGCTGGGCGTGGCCATGCTGGAGCTGGCCGTTTTGTTTCCCGCGCTGGGCGACGAGGCGGCCAAGGTGATGGCTCTGCTCAAGAGCCGCGCGCGCGGCTGAAGCGGCCACAGCCGCCACAGACGAAGCCATTCGTGAGCTGCAAGTACTTGCAACGCTACTTGAAGGCTGATCTGAACCTGATGAACATCGCCCTTTTTGCTTCGGCTTTTTATCCTCACGTCGGCGGCGTCGAGGAGCTGGTGCGTCAGCTGGCGCGCCACTACAACGCGAGCGGGCACCGCGCCATCGTGCTCACCAACCGCTGGCCGCCCGAGCTGCCCGCGCACGAAAACTACGAGGGCACGGAGGTCTACCGGCTGTCGATGCTGGCGCCCGAAGGCTCGCTCAAGGCCAGGGCCAAGTACGGCCTCAAGCACGCGGCCATCGAGAAGGAGATGCGCGAAATCCTGCGCCGCCACCAGATCGAGATGCTGCACGTCCAGTGCGTGAGCGTCAACGGCTACTACGCGCGCCTGGCGGCTCAAGCCCTTAAGCTGCCCTTGATCGTCACCTCGCATGGCGAGCGCACCATGGACGCCACCCAAGCCTACGAGCGTTCGGCCTTCCTCAACGCCACGCTGCGCGATTTGTTAGCGCACGGCGACGCGCTCACGGCCTGCTCGCGCGACACTCTGGACGATCTCGAACGCTACTTCGGGCAGCCCTTTGGCGCGCGCGCCCGCGTGGTGTACAACGGCATCTCCGCTGAGGACTTCGACGATCCCGAGGTCAAGCCGCACCAGCACGCGCGGCCTTACATCCTGGGCATCGGGCGCCTGGTGCCGCAGAAGGGCTTCGATGTCCTGCTGCGCGCCTTCGCGCTGGCGGCCCGGAACCCGGCCTTCGAGCCCGATCTGCTGCTGGCCGGCGAAGGCAGCGAGCGCGCAAATCTGGAGGCCCTCATCGACGAGCTGGGCTTGGCTCAGCGGGCGCGCTTGCTGGGCCGGGCCGCGCGGCCTCAAGCGGTGGGCTTGTTCAAGGGCTGCTCGTTCTTCGTGCTGCCCTCGCGCCACGAGCCGTTTGGCATCGTGAACCTCGAAGCGATGGCCGCGGGCAAGGCCATCCTCGCCAGCCGCGTGGGAGGCGTGCCCGAGATCGTCCATGAGGAGGAGAACGGCCTGCTGGTGCCCGGCGACGACGCCCCGGCCCTCGCGCAAGCTCTGCTGCGCCTGTCTGGAGACCAAGCCCTGCGCACGCGGCTGGGCCACAACGGGCGCGAGTTCGCGCGCGGCTTCACCTGGGCGCGCATCGCCGAGCAGTATCAAGAGATTTACCGCCAGGTGCTGGCCGCGCGCGCTTGAGCCGTCAAGTACTTGCGCAGAGCTTGCGGCTGCAAGGTGCTCAGGCTGTCGCCAAGGCCAAGCCAGGCCAAGCCAGGCCAAAACAAAGCCAGGCCAAAACAGCAGCGCCCGGATCATTGATCCGGGCGCTTTGGCTTAGCTTGGCTTAGCTTAGCTTGGCTGGCCTTGAGCTCAGCGGCGCACCAGGGGGCGCTTCTTGGGGCGCTTGGGCGACGAGACGCGGGCCGAGGCGGTGGAAACCAGGCGCTCGCACCGGAGCGCGGGCTGCCGGAGCGCGGGCTGGTAGCCCGGCTCCCGATGGGCGGCGCTCAGCAGAGCTAAGCCGGTGCTGGGGCGGGCGAACAGGGCCGAGGGCGGAATCTGGGGCGCGGGCGCTCCCGCGATGATGCTGTGCACAGCGTCCTCTCAAGTGTTATTTCAGCGGCCTCGCGACCGCGCCGCTGCTGCTTCCAGCATAGCAGACGCCGCGCGCTCTTTGTGCCGCTCGTGCCGCGCGACGCCCGCAAGTACTTGAGCCGCTCGCGTTCGTCACGGCTGCTCAGGCTCGGCTTCGGCTTCGGCTTCGTCTTCGTCTTCTTGCGGGCCGTATTTCCAGTTGTAAGTGTCGCGCGCCAGCTCCATGTCGAGGTGGCAGTTGCGCAGCGCGCGCTGCAGCCTGGGGTGGGCGCACAAGGTTTCGAGGTCGAAGTAGTAGGCGGCCATCGTGCTTTGGCCTTCGCCCGCGCCCTGCTCCAAGTCCTGGAAGGTGGCGATGAGGTGGCCTCCCGTCGATAGATAGAGGCGGTGCAGGGCGGCGACGCTGTCGCGCATCACGCACAGGCTGCCCTGCGCTCCCAGCTCGCGAAACAGCTGGGACATCGCCAGGTACAGATACAGATACACCGGCTGGCGGCGAAAGCGCGGCAGCACATAAACCGTCTCGACCACGGCCAGCTTGCTGAAGTCACAGCGCGCTTCGAGCGCCCGCACCAGAGCCTCGGGCCCCATCTCGTGGTAGCCCTCGCGCATCTGATCCTGGAAGAAAGCCTCGATAATCCCCATCACTTCGCTGCCGTCCTCAGTTGTGGCGAGCAAGTACTGCGCGATGGGCCGCGCCTCGTTTGCGTCCTCGTCCTCATCATCGGCCTCAGTTGAAAGCAGCTCAGCTGAAGGCAGGGTGGGAGGCGGCTGGGCATCAGTTGGGCTCAGGCTCAGGCGCTGGGTCTCGGCCTTGAGCCGGCGCTTGAAGTCGCGGATGAGGCCGGAATATTCCTCGCCGCGCACCAGGCGAATCTGCATGGTTGAGCTTTGGGCTGAGCCTTCAACCGAGCCGCGAGCAAGTACTTGCAAGTACTTGCAAGTACT
>JAABUK010011560.1_pt1 | contig 11456 bp, 11 predicted proteins | sample 5559141 | NCBI WGS metagenome assembly JAABUK01 (sample SAMN10711869, study PRJNA513367) | rock metagenome | isolation source: Antarctica rocks | place: Antarctica: Victoria Land, Pudding Butte nord | collected 2016-01-03 | reverse complement strand
CGCCTCGGGGTCGCCGCCGAGGACCTGCATCGCCAGGACGAAGGCGAGCCCGGCCAGGGCCCTCGGGGACCGACCCCGGGCCCAGGCGTCGGCGAACCGGAACCCCAACGGCATCCACGCCGCGCCGACGAGGAAGACCACGTTGCTGTACTGGGTCAGCACCGGGGACCCGAAGGCGAAGGCCAGCCCGCCGAGGGTTGAGCCCGGTCGCGAGACGCCGAAGCCCCGGAGCAGCGCGACCATCGAGCCGAACGCCAGCAGGAGGTGAGCGACGACGTAAGCCTTGGCCGCGCGAGGGTAGGGCAGGGCGGCATAAATCAACTTGCCGGGATAGAGGACCGCCGCGGTCGGGTTGCCGAGGATCGGCGACCCGCCGTTCTCCTCGGGCGACCAGAGCGGCAACCGCCCGGCCCGCCACTCCTGCTGGACCCGCTCATAAAGGGGGTAGTAGAAGTCGGAGAAGTCGCGATAGGCGAGTTGCCGCCCGTCGCTCGCGGCCGGGCCGAAGCAAGCCAGCGTCAGCCCGACCGCGAGGGCCGTGGCCAGGAACCATCCGCCCGCTCGACGCATCCGGCGACCTCCACCGAATCGAACTGCCGAGCGAGCACTCTACCGGCCCGGGCTCGCGAAGTCACCCGTCCGTCGCGACTCAAAGCGGCCTTGCCGCTTCCGGCGAGGTCCGTATGATGGCCGAGCCTTCGGCAGGGGGGCCGGTCGAGCGACCTTGGCCCCGCACGCCGGGTCTTCACGAGGAGTCAAGGATGATCCAACTTCACCAGTTTCGCCGCTTCCCGATGACGCTCGCGCCCCTCGCGTTCCTCGCCATCCCCTTCGGTTGCGGATCGGGCGATGCCCCGACCGTCGCCGAGGTCCCCCCGATGCCCACCGTCGTCGCCGACGCACCGCCGGTCCCGCCCGCCCCGTCGCTGACCTCCGACCCGATGCCGCCCGAGGCCCCCGCGACCCTCGACGGATCGATCCAGCAAGCCGCAGGCGAGCTGAAGGCCGAAGCCGGCCGGGCGGCCGCCGAAGGCGCGAAGGACCTCCGGCGTCAGGCGAAGGACGACGCCAATGCGGCCGAAGGCCGGATCAAGGGCCAGGTCCGCGACGTCCAGGGTCGGGTCGAGAAGCAGGTCGAGGCCGCCGAGGCCAATGCCAAGGCTCGCGCCAGGGCCGCCGGGGCCGACGCCCGGAAGGCCGCCGAGGACGCCCTCGACAACCTCCTCGGCGCCCCCAAGTAATCTCAGAATGCTACCGAACTCAAGACCCATCCAACGGGCCGCGCCACCTCGACGCGGCCCGCTTGGTTTTCGAAGGGCCTCCCGCTTGCCCGGATCATGCCGGCTGCGGCGTGATCCAGGCCGGGGCCTGGGCCTCGTGGGCGGCGATGGCCGAGGCGTCCAGCAAGGTCTCGGCGATCGCGTCGAGGCCATTGAGCAGGCGGTGCCGCTGCCCTTCGGGGACGTCGATCGCGAAGCTCTTCTCGCCGGAAGGCGAATGGACCGTCAGCTTGAGGGTCCGAAGGTCGATGGTGACCTCGGCCCCGCCTTCGGAGCGGCCGGCCTCGGCGACCTGCTCCCACTCGTCCTCGGGCATCTCCAGCGGGAGCAGGCCGTTGCCGTATGCGTTCCCCTCGAAGATATCGGCGAACCCCTCGCCCTTGACCGGGGCGATCACCGCGCGGAAGCCAGCCTGGGCGACGGCCCAGACGGCGTGCTCGCGACTCGACCCGCAGCCGAAGTTCTTGCGGACGACGAGGACCGTCGCCCCCCTTGCCGAGGGCTTGTTGAGGGGGAAATCGGGGTCTTCGGGCCCGTGGGTCTCGGGGGCGTCGGCCTCGGGCGCGGCGCCGGGGAGGTAACGCTTGTCGGCGAAGAGGAGTGGGCCGTAGCCGGTCCGCTCGACCCTCTTGAGGTAGCGGGCGGGGATGATCAGGTCGGTGTTGACGTCGGCCCGGTCGAGGACCGCGACCTTGCCCCGGTGCGTGGTGAACGGTTCCATCGGTCGCTCAGTTCCCCCGGTCCAGCATCGGCCGGACGTCCACGAAATGCCCGGCCACGGCGGCGGCGGCGGCCATCGCCGGGCTGACCAGGTGGGTCCGCCCGCCCGGCCCTTGCCGCCCTTCGAAGTTCCGGTTGCTCGTGCTGGCCGACCGCTGCTGAGGCGTCAGCTTGTCCGGGTTCATCGCCAGGCACATGCTGCACCCCGACTCCCGCCACTCGGCCCCGGCCTCGCGGAAGACCGAGTCGAGCCCTTCGGCCTCGGCCTGGTGCCGGACCTGCTCCGACCCCGGCACGATCAGGGCCCGCACGCTCGCGGCGACCTTCCGGCCCTTGAAGACATTGGCGGCGGTCCGCAGGTCCTCGATCCGCCCGTTGGTGCACGAGCCGATGAAGACGACGTCGACGGGGATCTCGCTGATCGGCGTCCCGGGGGTCAGGCCCATGTAGTCGAGCGCCCGTCGGGCGTCCTCGGCGGTCGAAAAGGGGACCTGATCCGGCTCGGGGACCCGCCCGGTCACGTCGACGGTCATCGCCGGGTTCGTCCCCCAGGTCACCTGCGGGGCGATCGTCGAGGCGTCGAGGACGGCGTGCCGATCGAAGGCCGACGGGTCGTCGGTCTTCAGCGTCTTCCAGTCCGCGATCGCCGCTTCCAGCGCCTTGCCCTTCGGCGCGAACGGGCGGTTGCCGGCGCTGAGGTACTGGAACGTCTTGTCGTCCGGCGCGATCAGGCCGGCGCGGGCCCCGGCCTCGATCGACATGTTGCAGATCGTCAACCGGCCTTCCATCGAGAGGGCCTCGATCGCCGGGCCGTAATACTCGACCACGGTCCCCGTCGCGCCCCCGGTGCCGATCTGGCGGATGATGGCGAGGATGATGTCCTTCGGCTCCAGCCCCGGGGCGAGCTTCCCCCGGACCTCGATGCCGAACGACGTCGGCCGCTTCCCCTGCCAGAGGGTCTGGGTGGCGAGGACGTGCTCGACCTCGCTCGTCCCGATCCCGAAGGCCAGCGCCCCGAACGCGCCATGGGTGCTGGTGTGGCTGTCGCCGCAGACGATCGTGGTGCCGGGAAGGGTCAGGCCGAGTTCGGGGCCGATGACGTGGACGATCCCCTGCCGCCCGCCGTGGACGTCGAAGAGGGTCAGGCCGAATTCCCGGCAGTTGGCCCGCAAGGTCTCGACCTGGCGGCGCGACATCGGCTCGCGGATGTCGAGCTGGTGCTCCGTCGGCACGTTATGGTCGACGGTCGCGACCGTCAGGTCCGGCCGCCGGACCGTCCGCCCGGCCAGCCGGAGCCCGTCGAACGCCTGGGGGCTGGTGACCTCGTGGATCAGGTGGCGGTCGATGTAGAGCAGCGTGGCCTCGTCGGTCGCCTTGACGACGTGGCGGTCCCAGACTTTGCCGAACAGGGTCTCGGTCATGCGTTCACTCGCTCGCTTCGATTCGCTTCGACTCGCACGACGGGGTCGGCCTCGGGGGGAGGGACACCGATTATGCCCTAAAGGGTCGACAGGCCTCAAGGCTCGGGCCGACCAGACGTTGTTTGCACCCCCGACCCCTCGGCCGGCCCGGAGGTTCGCGGGAAATCAGGCACCGAGCGGGTGGGCCGCCATCTCGTCGGCGTGGTAGCTCGACCGGACGAAGGGGGCGCTGGCGACTTCGAGGAAGCCCATCGCTCGGGCCATCCGGCCGAGCTCGTCGAACTCCTCGGGCGGGAGGTAGCGGGCGACGGGCAGGTGCTTGCCGGAGGGTTGGAGGTACTGTCCGAGGGTCAGGAAGTCGACGCCGATGGCCCGGAGGTCGCCCAAGGTGTCGAGGACCTCGCCCGTGGTCTCGCCGAGGCCGAGCATCAGGCCGCTCTTGGTCCGTACTCGGGGGGCCGCTGCCTTGGCGTGGGCGAGGACGGCGAGGCTGACGGCGTACTGGCTCTTGCGGCGGACGTATTGCTGGAGCCGGGCGACGGTCTCCAGGTTGTGATTGAAGACTTCCGGCTCGCCGAGGAGGACGGCCTCGATCGCGGCGGTGTCGCCGTCGAAGTCGGGGGTGAGGACCTCGATGGTCGCGCCGGTCCGGGCCCGGACGGCGACGATGCAGCGGCGGAAGTGGTCGGCGCCGCCGTCGGGCAGGTCGTCGCGCGTGACGCTGGTGATGACGACGTGCTTCAGGCCGAGCCGGGCGCAGGCCTCGGCCAGCCGGTCGGGCTCGTCGAGGGCGACCGGCTCGGGCTTGCCCCGCTTCACCGCGCAGAAGCCGCAAGGGCGTGTGCAGGTCTCGCCGAGGACCATGAACGTCGCCGTCCGGCGGGTCCAGCACTCCGAGCGGTTCGGGCACTTGCCGCTCTCGCAGATCGTCTCCAGGCCCAGCTCGGCGACGAGGTCCTGGGTGAAGTACGTGCCCCGGGACGCCGGGAACGGCCGCTTCAGCCAGCTCGGCAGGCGTCGTCGAGGGGCGTCGGCCTCGACGTCGTCGGGGGTCAAGACGGGCAGGTCAACCGAGGCTCGGGGCGTAGGCATGCGTGGCGGCCTTCCGGCGGATCAGGGGATGGGTCGTGTAGAGGTGGTGCCGCTCCAGGCCGAATTCCTCCTCGACCCGGCGGATCACCGTCTCGCGGACCTTGGCCATCGGGGCGGGACGCTGGCGACGCGACTCCATCGACGCCTGCGAGTCGGGCTCGTCGAGCATCCCGAAAGGTTCCAGGAACGTCGACACGTTGAGCGTGAATCCATGATAGGCGATCCAGCGGTTCACCGCCACGCCGACCGACGCCACCCGAGTCGGGCCGAGGTAGACGCCCGACCGATCCGGCCGGGTCGAGCCGACGAGATCGAACTCGGCGAGGGACCCGACCAGGACCCGATGCAGCGCGTCGAGGTAGCGCTTGAGGTCGAGCCCGGCCCGAAGCAGGGGGAACGCCAGGTAGCCGACGAGCTGGCCGGGCAGGTGAAGAACGCAGCCCCCGCCCCGGTTGACCCACCGGACCGCGACCCCCCGCGAGCGTAGCCCTTCGTCATCGAGACGGATGTGGGCCCGGCTCCCGGACCGGCCCACGCTGATCGTGGGCGGGTGTTCGCAGAGGATCAAGGCCCCGCCGGCCCCCTGGTCGCCCTCCCCAAGGCCGTAGACCAGGCGGCGCTGGACTTGCTGGATCTCGTCGAAATCGACCAGGCCGAGCAGGTAAATTTCCAGGGGGCCGGTGGGGGGGGGAGGATTCATGCGTGGATCGTTCCCCCGGACGGCGTTCCCTGGCGGATGGATCGGCCTTCGAGAGGCCCCGTTCACTCTACAACTCCCGGGACGAGGGCGACAAGGGGGACCGGCCTGCGGCTCGAATGTCCCCCGGCTGGCCGGCTCGCCGAGGTCGCGCGACCCGGCGGATCGGTGTCCTGCCGAACATCGGGGCAGGATCGCCAAACCCAAGGGCAGTCCGCAGGACTTCCGATGCCCGCTCTGCAGGGAAAGGGTAAGGATCGGCCCTCGGTATGTTGATTTTTTTCACTTTACCCTCCGTTGCACTTGAACCGAGAAACCCATTCATGCGATGTTGGATCCGGCCCAGGAGGCGATGACTCGTGCCCCGAATCCTTCGACCTCTCGGCCTGCGTGTCTCCGCTCGGTCTAGCGATGCTGAAAGATGATCGACCGGAATCCGCGTATGTTCTGGACATGAGTAAAAGGTGGGTCTGGCGCAAGGATTGCAAGACTAAGATTCGGGGCCGTTTCAGTCCGCCCTAGATCAAGCAACTAGGGATGAGCACATCCGGTTTTGGAGAAGAGATTCATGATGCGTCTTCCGATCGTCCGCACCGCGGCCTGCATGGCCGCCTTGTTCTTCCTCTCGCAGGTTGAAGCGAACGCCGGCTTCACCTACACCAGCACCGTTACTCCCGGCAGCTCGACCACCAACGGTTCGACCATCGGCCTGACCGGGACCGCGAGCACCACGGTCCTGAGCGCCCCGACCTTCATCAACCTCTTCACCGTGAGCGACACGACGACTGCGGTCTCGGGCTCCAGCAACGACTTCTTCGTCAACTTCAGCGACGTGCTCTCGATCACCAATTCCCCGCCGCCCGGCACCACGGCCACCGCCTCGATCACCATCACCGGCAACCTTCACTTCGTCAGGTCCGACACCGGCGGCGAGGTCAGCTTCCTGACTGTCAATGCCGCGCCCTACACCTTCACGGTCGACGGCCAGACCTTCACGATCTCGAACTTCAGCTATGCCCCCCCGACCGTCAACACGGCGGCCGGTGACGGCAACGTCAGCGCCCTGATCTCCGCCGGCCCGTCCGCCGTGCCCGAGCCCGCCTCGGTCGCGATGCTCGGCATGGGCGTGGTCTTCGTCGGCGGCCTGATGGCCCGCCGTCGCTCGGCCAAGTAATCCAAGTCTGGCCTCACCGTCGGTATCGCCCATCGGGCGATACCGACGGTTTTTTTCGTGCCATCACTCAGGACTCGACCTTCGCCCCAACCTCCCAAGCGGGGGTCGTCCTTCACGAATGGGAGGCGGTCGATCGGGGCGGCATCAAGACGCGCTCGACCCAGGTGGTGTCGACCCGGTTCTCGATGAAGTCGCGGTTGCGGAAGATCCTCTTGTGGAGGGGGATCGTCGTCTGGATCCCCTCGATGACGAGCTCGTCAAGGGCCCGCCGCATGGTGGCGATCGCCTCGTCGCGTGAGGGGGCGTGGGCGATCAGCTTGCCGACGAGCGAGTCGTAATTCGGCGGCACGGTATAGCCGAGCTGGACGTGCGAATCCCAACGGATCCCGGGCCCGCCGGGGATCTTCAAGGCCGTGATCCGGCCTGGCGAAGGACGGAAGTCGTTGTCGGGGTCTTCCGAGTTGATCCGGCACTCGAAAGCGTGGCCGCGGGTGGTCACTTCGGACTGGCCGAAGCCGAGCTTCTCGCCGGCGGCGACCCGGATCTGCTGCTTCACCAGATCGATCCCGGTGATCGCCTCGGTGACGGGGTGCTCGACCTGGATCCGGGCGTTGACCTCGATGAAGTAGAAGTGGTTATCGGCGTCGACGAGGAACTCACAGGTCCCGGCGTTGACGTACCCGCAGGCCTTGGCCAGGCGGACGGCGGCCTCGCCGATCTTCGCCCGGACCTTCGGCGGCAAGGTCGGCGCGGGGCCTTCCTCGACGAGCTTCTGGTGGCGACGCTGGAGCGAGCAGTCGCGGTCCCAGCAATGGACGATGTTGCCGTGCGAGTCGGCCAGGATCTGGACCTCGACGTGGCGCGGGCGGTCGATGAACTTCTCGAGGTAGACGCTGGCGTTCTTGAACGACGCCTCGGCCTCGTTGCGGGCGGACTGGAGCGAGGTCAGGAGGGTCGACTCTTCGCGGCAGACCCGCATCCCCTTGCCGCCTCCGCCGGCCGCCGCCTTGATGAGCACGGGGTAGCCGATCGACCGGGCCAGGCGTAGGGCCTCGGCGTCGTCGGCGATCGGCCCGTCGGACCCCGGCACGCAAGGGACCTTGGCGGCGTTGGCGACGGCCTTGGCCTCGGTCTTCAGCCCCATCCGGCGGATCGCCTCGTGCGGCGGGCCGATGAACTCGAAGTTGCAGCTCCGGCAGACCTCGGCGAAGTGGGGGTTCTCGCTGAGGAACCCGTAGCCGGGATGGATCGCCTGGACGTCGGCGACCTCGGCCGCCGCGATGATCCGCGGGATGTTCAGGTAACTGTCCGAGCTGACCCCCTTGCCGATGCAGATGGCGCGGTCGGCCATGGCGAGATAGGGGGCATCGCGGTCGGCCTGGGAATAGACGGCGACGACCTCGATCCCCATTTCCTTGCATGCGCGGATGACGCGGAGGGCGATCTCGCCGCGATTGGCCACCAGGATTCGCTGGAACATCGACGCGACCCAATCGGGATTCGGGACGAGGGGCCGAGGACCCAGCCCTCGTCGAAATGTCATCAGCTAGGGGGCAAATCGGGACTCGCCACCCACTCCCCAGTCCTGAAGTCCTCAGTCCTGAGTCTTGCTCGGAGGCTTCACGAGTTGAGGCGGAAGAGCGGCTGGCCGAACTCGACGGATTGCCCACTCTTGACCAGGACCTCGGCGATGGTGCCGGAGACACCCGCGGGGATGTCGGTGAAGACCTTCATCGCCTCGATGATGCAGACCGTCGCGTCGGGCCGGACGGCCGACCCGACGCCGACGAACGGCGGTGTGTCGGGCGAGCTCGACGAATAGAACGTGCCGACCATCGGGCTCTCGATGACGATCCCGGTCGGGGCCGCCGGGGCGGCGGGCGCGACCGGGGCCGGAGCGGTCGGGGCCGAGGGTGGGGGGTTGAAGGCGGCCGGGCTCGGCTGCGGCTGGTAAGCGATGGCCGATTCGGGGCCTCGCCTGCGGAGGCGGATCTGGGTCGACCCCTCGACGAAGTCGATGGCCGTCAGGTCGTACCGCTTCATCAGCTTGACGAGGTGGCGGATCGCTCGGACGTCCACGGGCTCGGCTTCGGGGGCGGTCGGGGTCGGGGGGGATTCCGCGTTCTGTTCCGGCTCCGGCATGCCTGGCTCGCCTTTCGATTCAATTCGATCGTTGTCGTGAGGCTGGGTGGCGTCGGGTCGCCTTCGCTCGTCGGCGACTCGCCGAGTCAGCGGAGGCCGACCGGGTCGATCGACCGGGTGACGTGGGTCAGGACCTCGGGCCCATCGGGCGTGATCAGGACGTCGTCCTCGATCCGAACGCCGCCCCAGTCGGGCAGGTAGATCCCCGGCTCGACGGTGACGACCATGCCCACCTTGAGCCTGGCCGGATTATCGCGTCGGAAGAACGGATTCTCGTGGATCTCGAGGCCGAGGCCATGGCCGAGGCCGTGGGTGAAGTGGGGGCCGAAGCCCGCCGCCTCGATTACCGACCGGGCCGCCGCGTCGACCTCGCCCGCCTTCGCGCCGGGCCGGAGTGCCGCGATGCCCCGTTGCTGGGCCGCCAGGACGGTCCGGTAGACCTGTTCGAACTTGGAAGTGACCTTACCGGTGACCAACACCCTCGTCAAGTCACTTTTGTAGGGCCCGGCCGACGCGCCCCAGTCGATGAGCAGGAAGTCGGAGTCGCCGACCTTGGCCTCCTCGGTCGGCCTGGCGTGGGGCAGGGCGGCCCTCGGCCCGGCCGCGACGATCGGGGGGAATGCCGCCGCCGAGGCCCCGCACCTCCGCAAGAAGCCTTCCAGGGCGTCGGCGGCCTGCTTCTCCGAGTCGCCCCCGGAGAGCGAGCCCAGGAACAGGGCGAAGGCCCGCTCGGCCTGGTCGATCGCCCGGCGAATCGCGTCGACCTCGCCTGAGTCCTTGACCGCCCGGAGCGACTCGACTCGTCCGCCGATCCCGGCCCACTCGACCGCCTTCGCCTTCTCCTGGAGCGTCTCGAACTGGGCGACGCTCACCGCCGAGGGCTCGAAGCCAACCCGACGGACCCCGAGCCCGGCGACCACCTCGCCGAGGCCCTCGAAGAGGAGTTGCCCGACCGGACGAATGTGGACCTCCAGCCCCGGGCACTCCTGCTCGATCTGGGTCGTGAATCGGCCGTCCGAGACGAGCAAGGCCCGGTCATCGCCGATCAGCAAGGCCGAGGCCTCGCCGGTGAAGCCGGTCAGGTAGCGGACGTTCGGCTCGGAGGCGACCAGGAGCAGGTCGACCGGATCACGCCTCAGGAGCCGTCGAAGTTTGTCGATCCGCTTCGGGCAGGGGTCCGTCACCGCAAGGGTTCTCGCATCAAAGGCCCTTCGTCCGGCCCTGGACGTCGGGCCTCGGCTCGGCTTGTGAGTGTAACCGGGGCAGATCGCGGGTGATAGCCTTGGGGGGACGCCCGCTTCGTCGACGAAGAAGCCCCGGGGGACCTGGGGTCGCCCGGGGCTCTTCCTCGATGTCGAAATTCCGATCGAGCCGACGCTTTTACCAGCTCCCGCCGTCGTCGCCGCCCCCGCCCCCGCCACCGCCCCAGTCGCCCCCGCCACCGCCACCCCAATCGCCGCCGCCACCGGCGTCGGCGCTGCCGCCGCCCCAGTCGCCGCCGCCACCAGCATCGGCGGCGCCGCCGCCCCAGGCGGCTCCGCCGTCATTGGGACCGACGTAGTCGGGGCCGGTGTCCTGGGGCGTGATCGCCCCGGCATTGGGGTCGTAATTGGTCGAGTGCATCGAGGACTCGTGGTTCCGGCCCGAGAACTGGTCGTAAAGCCAGTTGCCCGCCAGGGCGCCACCGATCCCGCCGAACATGCTCGACATGAATCCGCCGCCGCCGCCGCCACCTCCGCCTCCATATCCGGGACCGCCCATGCCGCCGCCGCCGGGGCCCATCATCCTCTGATTGTTGGCGTAGCCTCGATTGCCGCCCCCGAAGAGGGAGCCGAGGATTCGGATCACGATGAAGAGGGCCAGCAGGCCGAGACCGATGGTGATTAACAAGCTCATTCCCCCGGTTGAAGGCTTGCCCGGCACTTCCCGACCTGCGGGGGCCGGGGCCTGGGCCTGTTTGTTGCGACGCGCCGGTGCGTTTGTCGATGGGCGGAGCGATCCGCCGGCTTCGGCCTTCGCCTCGGAGAGCGTCGAGTCGATCTTGTCGACGCCCTTGAGCAGGCCGGCGTCGAAGTTGCCGCCCTTAAACTCGCTGGTGAAGACCTCGCGGATGCCGAGGTCCCGCTTGGTCGACAGATACTTGGAGTAGCTCCTGTCCGACTCGACCTCGATCTTGTGATCTTTCTTCGAGATCAAGACGTAGAGGCCCTTGACCCCGGCCAGCTCGGCGTGCTGGGGCAGGACGTCATCGATCGAGCGGCCTTCGAGCGAGTCGACGGTCTCGATGACGATCGGGACGGAGTATTCCTTGCCGATCCGGTCGAGTTCGACCTCGGCCTTCTTGATGGCCTCGGGCGAGAACAGGTTGGCCTTGTCGCGGAGATCCGCGGCTTGGGAGGGCCCGGCGGTCGCGATCAGGAGCGCCGGGAGGGCGAGCCACCAGCGATGTCGTGTCATGGGTCGGTCACCTTCAGGGGTCCGGGTGCGAGGGCCGGTGTCGGGCTGTTCCCCGGTGAGTGATTCGCCGGGTGCGCCCGAATATCAAGGATAGACCCGGTGGCACAAGTCGTGCCAGTCCCCGAAGATCCGCAGGATCAAGATTCGGCGATGTCGTCGAAGCGGGCGACGGCGATGACCTCGTCGCGTCGGACGAGGACGCGGGCGCGGTTCCGGCGGATGCCGAGGCGGGCCGAGTCGTAGACGTAGACCTCGCGGGTAGCGGTGCTGTCGCGGAAGTCGTGGAGGTCGGCGTCGGTGACCTCGAAGAAGAGGGGATCGAAGCCCTCGAGCCGGCCGAGGCAGACGTAATACGCATTCCAGAAAATGGCTGCACCCACTGGCGCATCTCATGGCGACTTGGCAGTATGAGGCGAGTGATTCCCAATCCCGGGGGCCTCATCCGTGCTCGTCGCCGAACACCACACCTTGGT
>JAABUK010011559.1_pt1 | contig 11456 bp, 18 predicted proteins | sample 5559141 | NCBI WGS metagenome assembly JAABUK01 (sample SAMN10711869, study PRJNA513367) | rock metagenome | isolation source: Antarctica rocks | place: Antarctica: Victoria Land, Pudding Butte nord | collected 2016-01-03 | reverse complement strand
GGAGATGGTGGGGATGGTGTTGTGGGGATGGTGGTTTAGTGGCTGTGCGAGATAGAGGTGGAGGTAGAGATAGAGGTAGAGGTAGAGGTAGAGGTAGAGGTAGAGGTAGAGGTAGAGATAGAGGTGGAGGTAGAGGTAGAGGTAGAGGTAGAGGTAGAAGCTGAGGTAGATGCCGAGATAGAAACCTGCAGGGTACAACAGTAGATCAGCGATGTCAAATTGAAGCCACCTCATAAAACGCTCAAGATAAATTCATTCCTTATGCATCCTCCATCCAAACCACTGTATATATCACACGGCTCCATGCTCAATCCGGTCTTCTTTGCCTTTTCAAATAAGATAAGGTGCGATTGTCGATACTTGCTTCAAGCGGTGAATGCATCAATAGTCCACTTGGGACCACTGATGGCAGACTTCAGCTGCGCGTTGCGGAAATGTGTTGTGGATCCTGTATCACTTTGCCTTAGAAGTGCCCATCTTCAAAGCGTCGAAGCGTCGGATAGACAACAGGGAAAGTGCGTGCGCTTGGAGAATCGAAATTGGCATTCTATTAGGTACTACTTCCACAGCTAGTACAATAACAACAAGACCCGACTTTCCACAAACCACCCTTGCTTAAGATAAGAAAACACGATCTGATTTGGCCATGCAACAAGTCTCCTCGTTCATATCACCAGCATACATACATCCATCACCTTCCCATCGCATATTCAAGCATTCAACAAAGCCCCAGCCCCAGCGAACAACAAGGCGGCGCCTACAGCAGCAGTCTTCATCGGAGCTGCAGCGCCCGTGAAAGCAACGACACCAGGTTTCGACCCGTTGAAAGCCAGGACGCTGCTTGATGCCACGCCCGATGCGCCAGTGGCCTTGGATGGCAATCCCACAGAAGCGCCGGATGAAGCTGGGAAGCCGGCGCGCGAGGATGATGTACCGAGCGTCGCCGGGCTGGGGGTAACAGTAGGTTTGATGGAGGCGGAGGAGGAGCCAGAGGTGACAGTGACTATGACGGTGACTGGTGAGCATGATGGACAGGTAGGGCATGCCGTCCCGCTTGCAGTGGGGTACAAGGGCCTTCCGCTACTGGATGCCGCGGTACCCGATGAGGTACGAGGAGTGGAATTGAACGCACCAGTCTGTAGACCAGATCTAGAAGCAGTCGAGGATGAGGTGTAACTGGCCTCGTAATCTGCGGCGAATGTGCTCAGCTGTTGGTTGATGACCTCGCCAACTCGAGTCTGCAAGGCTCCTGGAATGCTGGTAGCCCAAGCCGGCCACGTGGTGGCAGTCACAAGAACCTCAATGAAGGCGACGGGGTCGCTTGTAAAGGCAGCCCGAACGGTCGTGGGAATGGCTGGATTGGCGAAGACGGCAGAGGCTTGAGGTCCGGTAGCGATGAGATTGACATCGTATACAGCTTCCTGGGGGTTCACAAGGAGATTATCGAGAGAGTTAAGGACTGGAGTCGGGATTGCAGAGGCCCAGGCTGGGGCCACGGACGCCGTATCCAAGGCGTTTGCGAAGCCGACTGGGTCACTTTGGTACAGGGAAGCGGCAGAGGGAAGGGCGGCGGACACGATAGCGGCGATGTCGGATTTGAATTCGGTATTTGTAGCGAGGACGCTGAAGAAGGAAGCTTGATCTGCTGCGCCTCGTGATGCCTAGAGAGAGAGAGAGTGAGTACTGTAATCCTTGCTGTTCGTGAGGAGCTTGAAGGAGGTCAGACCGCAACAGTGTCGAGGTTATTGATCTGCGCATTGGAGATGGCAGAGAAGACGAAGAGCGCAGCGCTGATGGGGATCTTGGATTGCATTTTGGCAGGATCGTATCAAGGAATGTGGTAGTGAGCGGAATATCAGGCAATGGGAGCGATTGTATGAGCGACAGAAAAGGCAAATAGAGGAATACTAGTAGCGCGATGAATGGAGGAGAGAAAGGTGCCAGATGACAATGAGTGGTGGTATATAAGGTATTGCCAGAAAAAGGATGATGTGGGCAGAGAAGCGGAGCTGAGCTTCAAGGCCAGACGGCCAGCCATGTTGAAAGGTGAAAACGGGTGGCCTTAGGTCCTCAATGCGGTCTGCCCTTGACCACGCAGCGATACAGCATGAAGAATGAAATGAAAAGGCCGTCCGCTTGATTACTAGCTGTGGGGCTGAACTGCCTGTGCCTCGAATAAGCACGACATTTGATGACTTCTGTTGCAACACAAGGTTTTAAGGCGGGCAATATTGAAGGTGAATCAACATTCCTGCCCATGTTGAGAAGTTCACGAAGAACACTCTCCCAAGTCTGACGTAGAACAAGGGGAGTACGCATCTGCACGAGAAAGATTCCTTTCAGGCTGACGATGCGAGGCAATACAACAGTTCGTGATGGCCATGGTGAAATAATCATCTTAGTGTCCAGATACAACCACATACGCGTGCTTGCCTCAGGTTGCGGTGCACTCTCTCGAATGAAGGCTGATGCATGCCGCGGCTGGACGCCTGCTGAATCCTCGGAAGCATCCAACGCTAATCAGCCGAAGCTAGAGTGTCATTGGTCATCATCCGCAGCAGCAAGAATGTCGTTGACTGCCCGAGTATCACAAGCCTACTAGTACTTTAGTATGGAGGTAATTCGTGATTATGGACGCCCTGAGTGTTTGCCAGTTAATCTACTTCATAGTGAGTTCGATTACTATTCGGGCTCATGCACTAGTCGTGGTTGTACCTATTGCTCTGAGGCTCTCCATGCAATTTAGGAAGATGAGGCGGCTGAGATCTTAGTACATCAGTCGATGCCGCTATATACTGTAGATGTTAGACGCAGGAGCTAGCGACGATCAGGCATGCTAATGGCAATAGTAGACATATATGTTGTAATTGCAAGGCATGTTTCCTTGGCCCTTCATCTGAGTTGCCGTCTCTCCAGAAGTCACGGACGAGCTCTTCCCAATTTGACGTTCAAAGGTCGCTCCATGGAAGGCCGTCTTGTCACACTCCCATGCGCAGCTACATCTAACATAATGTCAGAAAGTGCGTCCGAATCCACCTCTCCCTGCATACGACAGTGCGTTCCGAGGCCTTCTATCCTGCGGGAAACATCGTGACGTGGCAGTTACACTGTTCCCGGAGGATTTCGCCCCTTGAAGAGATACAGATGGTTCGCTCTTGGAGGTCGCTGCATCGTGAGCATTGTCAAATTGAAAGAGTCCCGAGAAGGCCGCTTAATGATAGCGTTGTTCAGCAATGACCGATGTAGCTCGCTCTAATTCGCACCCCAGCACGATACAACGGATACCACTCGAGATCGCAGGAATAGGGTGGCTTCACATCTCAAGGACCTGAAGTGAGTACTCGAATTCCAGTGGCCGGCAGATCCTGTTCCTCACTGTCCAAGCAAAGCAGGCCTGACATTTCGATGGTGCTTCCACCAGGAGCAAAGCCAGTCTCCACTCGTGACTGATAGCACCATGGCGCAACACTCTACTGCATCCGAACTTGATGTTAACGTCGTCCGATGCAGTATCTTCCATTTGCCGTGCAGTAGAGGTATTGCGTAGTGTCACTGCGATCGTAGTCGAGTCCATGAGCCAGAAAACGGTGCTATCAAGCGATAGTACGAGGTTGACAGTGGGAGTCTTTTGTAGACTTCGAGTCTTGCACCATCAGCAAGAAGGCTTGACGAGGGTATGACGATGGTGAGATTTGAAGGCTATAGGGATTCGATGAGGCGATGCATTGCAGTGATATACCACCCTGGCGAAGATTGTGAGATGATATCTGGAGTCGTGAGCGATAAGAAACCGGAACCATTGACTTGGGTCATCTGATATGTAGGTGCGCTGATCACGTAGCCAACACTCGATAGGCTAACAGATGCTCCCATGCTTCAAAAAAGTTCCACCCAACATGGATGTGAAGCATAAATAGCCACGTCCGAGCAGTTCATCATGTAGATTACTGTCGATGGCAACATCATCATTCCCGTCTCTGTTACGGAAATGACGAAAGAGGTCAAGCAACTGCAGCTCGTTCCTCGTATTCCTAGTATCTTGACAGAATCGTTCATTGCGTCAATAATTTCGCCCGTACAAATGGACTTTCACGAATGAGGTCCAACGGAGCAATTTGATGAAGGGATCCGAAGTTCGACCTTTGCACAATGGTCAATGACCGTTACCAAAGCCAGCGATGATGCTTGTCGACCTCCATGATTGTGACTAGCAAGTAATGGCTCAATCCATAGACCACGGCCCAGGCTCAACGAAATCTATTAGCACTGAGGGCAGAATCTCGTCGCTATTAGACGAGTGTTGTACCAGCTCAACTCGTTGGCCTGGCTAGTAAACCTCCCAATTCGAAGCTACCCTCTAGGGTTGTAACAGACAATCCTGCCCCATGCTTGTGATCACCTTAATAACCGATACCCTTGATCGAGCTGAACCTGCTCCTCAAGGGGAGCCACAGACACTTTCATGTCTATTGGCTGCGAAATCGTATGAAGTCATCCATGTAACCATTGGACCAATTCTACTTTTCCGTCTTAGCCAGATCATTTAGACCAAACGCCGCTTTCTTCCCTACCAGGATCTGGAAGGCAAGATCCTGATACCTTGTCAGCTGAGATTATATTTTGACGGTCCAGATGCTGGCCCCAGATGCTGGCCCAATCCCCTAGGGGCCGATTGGCGTAAGCGGGATTGTTGAATGTGTACTCTCTGCCTCTTGCATGCGCTGCTGTAGCCTGCATCTGTGTTTGTATTGTCTTGTCCTTGGAGTCCTCCTCCACATCTAGAATTTCCATCAAGTAGCCGATGAAGGGGCCCGTTTGAAGATATATAGCCACTTTCTAACATGCGCGCTGCGCATCATAATAAAACCAGTTGGCTCAGAGATCGCTATTCCGCAATCTGACCAAGGAATATGAACCATCATCTGGATGGCCGCCGGTACATATGTCATAGCACCTTGCTCTATCTATGCCGCCCACGACGAGGGGTTCTGCGCCACGAAGCTTGAATGTATCGTCCGGCGACGATAGACATCCTTCGAACAGACATCGCAGAACAGGCGGTTGGCTGCGGTGCCCAACGCGTCAGATGCGGGTCTGAGCTGCCACGGTTGGTGTTTACTAACAGTCCCGTATCAAGTTCAGGTCCACAGCTCGCTCTGCATGCTGTTCCAACCCGCCTTCGGCAGGCGACTAAGCATTGCTACGGATTGTGGCATCAGGTGCAACGCTACTCGGAGGCCCTCCGCGTCGTGTTCTGTCGGGGACAGCATTGGTTGCTTATTCGTAGACAAGGGGTGAAATCGGCCATGAAGGCCGAAAGATAACGTACGAAGAGGATAGCCAGCAGCAGTAGACAAGGATGTTCGAGTGCCACGAAGACCTTACAATGAGCCTCCGTGCTAAGCTTTGAGGTAACTCTAACGTGATTGGCCGAACGGGTTAGGTACGGATCATTTACGGAGTAGCAGCCTTATTACCAGCGACTCTCCGAAGCCTCCATCTATCTCTCCTCAAACCATGTGAGTCATGTTGGTACTCAACACTGCTACTTAACTCTCAATTCCTCAACTGTTAACCCCAATCTACTCGACTTTTGGTGCTTCTCTTCGGTCACTATCCTCACCTCACAGATCACCAGCTCTGGCTTTTCCCAAGCTCCGTCAAACCCACTTCCACTCCAGCTTGCAACAACAAATAGACCGCTAGCTGGAAGCTGTAAGAAAGAGTCCGGGACGTAAGAAGAGCTTGACAAAGGTTCCGCGAGTACGAGAACTGACATAGGGACAAGACCTTCATTCCGAACAAGGCCATTCTTTTGAACAAAGAGGGCTCCGACACCTAAACGGCTTCTCACTTCATACTTGGATCAATCCAGATCTACAGCACGTCTTCCGTCACTATCGCTTGGCTGCACGTCCGACAGGCTACTCAAAGCTCTGTACTACGTCTCCAACCATGTCTTCAAGCCGTACTCGCCGCATTGCGAAGGAGGTAGCTGACATTCACTCGGACACCCTTTCAAACATCTTCGCCAACCCTGTGGGGAATGGAGAGGACCTAACACATCTCAAGGGCTCTTTCAAAGGTCCACCAGGCACACCCTATGAAGGAGGCAACTACATTATTGATGTCAAGATACCCAATGATTACCCCTTTCGGCCGCCAATCATGAAATTTGACACGAAGGTGTGGCATCCGAATGTCAGTAGTCAAACTGTAGGTTCTGCCCTCATCTAGCTACATCGTGTTGCATAATACTAATAGTCTACCATAGGGTGCCATCTGTCTCGACACACTTTCCTCTGCTTGGTCACCCGTCCTGACTATCAAATCCGCCCTCTTGTCTCTACAGTCCCTCCTCAGCACACCCGAGCCTAAGGATCCACAAGATGCAGAGGTAGCGGGCATGCTCACGCGAAACCCCAAGGAATTCGCGCGTGTCGCTCAAGAATGGGCCGTAAAGTACGCTAAAGCTCCGAAAAAAGATTCTGGAGAAGGCAGTGGTGGATCGAAGACGGAAACGAGGGAGGAGAAAAAGAAGAGATCGAAGGAGGAAGAGGCTGCGGAGAGGGCTGCTCTGTATGCATAATTTGATACAGTCCCAGAGACCAGGCTTGCTGACCCTTCTAGGTACGGTGGATATAACGAGGAGATGATAAACCGCTTCGTATGGATGGGCTTCGACCTCGACCGTGTGGTCAGTGCTTTCAATTTCGTGGGTATCGATCAGGCGGATGGGGAGGACTACGAGCTTGAAGAAGCCTACATCGGAGACATCACTGCGAGGCTGTTGGGTGAACCATAGCTATGGTACCTGAGAGAAGGTCTTGAGAGACCAATCTATCTCTGCATGCTTGTTAGGCGTTGGGGCATGGCAGCTGGAACAGCTACATCGGAGTCCAGAATCTGTCGCTGAAGTATGCAACAATCATGCCTATATGTCGGACAATGACAGGGTGTCATTGAAATCTTTTGCTAAGAGCTCTCCAATCAATCCCAAGACGAACGTCCGAACATGCAGCTAGTATTGAACGACGTGTACCAGCGATGCGAACACCCGTGATTATTGCCTTGTGACTGGAATGCAAGTATCCGCCTTGTAATAGGAAGCTCGGAGCACGTAGTTATCGTTGTGACGTGTCTGGCGCATTTCGAATACTCGTATTCTAACCAGAATCACAATCATCGGTCGACTTTTCAAACAGGATTGCACGCATCTCATGATTTTATAACTATTTCACACCAGACGTTTCTGTTATGACGTTAAGGTCCGTGCCTAGTTCCCCAGTAAACTACCCCTGACTACCATCCCCGCAATTGCAGCACTGGCGCAATCCATATCCCTAGATCCTAGCCCTTACTACTGCATCAGTGGAAGAAATACTCCCCCTGCAGGCAGGCATGCCACGAGCCCAACCGGGATGTTGCAGCTCGGTGCATACGTGCTTGACCAGACGACATGCTGTCCGAGTATGCTTCAACAACGTCCCCAAGCATCCATTTGCCCGTTCACTTCTCGCCGGACCTCACCATATGTGATTGGCTCCGCCCTGAAGAAGTCGCCATGTCTCTTCCGACTGGACAGAGCCAGGCAAATGCTCTGGCAGCGGAGAAGCACAGGATCGCTGTCGACGCGCAACATGAAGACAGAGAGCCAGAGGAGGCACCCAGCTGGTTGACATCGACCCTGCCTTCGACAGATGTAATACAACAGTACACGCAAGTCTGACATCCACGTCCTGCTCTGGCTCTTCGGTCTCTGGCTGCTGGGCTACGTCGACAGAAGCAACATTGGCAATGCCCGAATCCACGTTCTCATCAGGGACTTCAAGCTGAAAGGCAACGCCGTTCACGTCACGATTGCGGTCTTCCACGTCCCCTACAAGTTCATCGGCGTGAGGCCATGTCCGAAATACCGTTCCCTCACTCCCTGTCAACTGTCAATTCACGATACATGGCTCGACATCAAGACCTATTGGAGACGGATGACTTTCAGGACATCCTTCATGTGTGGCATACTAGAATGTGAATTACACGATCCACTGCAGGTGCTGAGCAATGGGATCTTGAAACATACTGGAGCTGGATACTATCTGCTGGCCCTGGTAGGGACATGTATGGGCACGGTCGACACATACGGCGGGATTATCGCAGCAAGTTTTTCCTGAAAGCTGTGTGAGGGAGGCCTGCTTGGAGGCATGGGACTTCATACATCCGCGATCTATGACGAGATGGTCTACTATTTCAGCAAGGCATGTGCTATGGTGCTGCTCCCGACAGCGAGGCGTTAGGAGGACCGCTCTCTACGAGTCTTGCCAATATCCCTTTTCATGATCCCGACAGATGACCTTGGATGTCCTTTTTGGAGGGCGCCATTACGGTTCCCTTCGGTCTCCTGACGGTGTTCTTCCTTCAACACCCCATTACGGTCCCCTTCGGTCTCCTGGCAGTGTTCTTCCTTCCCTACAAACCCCTGCAGGCCAATTCCTAATGAACGATGGGAGAGCTACAGCCGTGACCTGCATAAAGCTCGATGTGCATGGGGCCAGCAAACTTCCGAAGTGGTGGGAGAGTAATTTCGGCGGCTTTGGGCACGAATGGCGGTTCTGAACATCAACAGAGGACCACTTTCGCTCAATTTCTTCGTCGCCACCACCTCCATATACAGCTTTTCCCTGTTTCTGCCGACTATCATTTCCGAACTGGGGATATGCTAGCGTCACCATGCACTTGTTCAGGATACCTCCTGAGAGTTGTGGTTTAGGCTCGGTTCAACCTCTGTGTGGTCCTTTCCAGCATTTACGAGGATCATGGAGTAAGAGCATGGGACCCTTGGACCTTCATTGGGACATACGTCCGATATTTCAGGAACGGTGGTGGCTTCGAAATTCTACAGAACATCGCAGGGTTCTTGTGTGTAGTCATGGTCGCGTTCTTGCCAAACAAATATAAAGCACGATGATAACGGGCTGTTCCTTTGCTGTATCCGGCCACCCTCTGCTATCAGTACCTGCACGTTCCTTAGTGTATCGCCAAGAATACGCTGCTATCGACAGGACGGTCATGCATATCACTGGCTGGGTGTAGAATACCTCTGTCACTGCGAGTAAATCCAGAAGTGGTACGAGTGATTGGTACGGCTGAACTGACAGTTCGTCGAGCCGTATTGCCAAGGTCCCTGCAATTATGGCGTCGTACGAACGACTCCGACCCACTCGATCTCTCTTCCATGCACGGCTGATCTTACTGAAAACTGGTCAACAACTTTGCCCCTCGCTACGTGAGGGCGACAGGAATAGGATTGCAAATGGCGATTGCAGACTGTTCTGCCACTATCGCAACCTTGACCTATTTCCAGAAAGGTGCCTGAGTGCATAAGTTCATATTGGTCGCTGACATGGTAGCGAAAGTTGATAAGTGATACTTCAAGCTAGCTACGTCACAGGTCATTCCATCAACATTAGTCTGTTGAAGTCCTCGGCGTTACCATTGACCACTCATGCCCTCTACATAAGGTGGGAAGAATTCTAGAGCGCCGATGCGATAGGGATCATAGCTTGCGGAAGGTGATGAAGGCATGTTTGGCTATCGGCAACCTAGGTACAGGTGCACCTTCTAGCTGGCTTTTCTGTATGCTGAGTAAGGAGGTCGGGATCGACGACATCGGTGAGTGCTTTGATGTTACATCTATTTCATCGTGGTGGCCGGTGCAAGCCTCAAAATTCGTCCCGCAAGGGTCCCGCGTATGGCGGCGAGTCCTGACAGACCGCTACCTTTTGGACAAGGACGTACCGATCACATCCGAGAGGATCGCTCAGTGTGGACGATCGTTGGCTCGCCGAGTTATGCGCAAGGCGCCTTTGCAATTGATTTGTGGAGAACGTGGCACGTACCATGAGCTACCCTTGCGCTGCATGCAAGCTTATTACGACGTGCATATGCAGCCATTCGTGGATGGCTTTGAATCACCAATGACATTGATGATAACAAATACCGTTCCGGGTGATGGTCAATGTTGGTAAGATCGCGCTTGTCGCCTCTTATCATGGCTTCTATTGCTTTGTTATGTCTCTCTGCTGTCGACCCACTCACTGGGCTACGATACAATCACCGACCCACTTCTTTCTCTCAGCTCTCATGCACAGCTCTAACTAACTTTGATATGTCCCATAGGCCCCGATGCACGCTTTGTGGGTATTTCGGTTTTTATTCCGTTCTGCATCCACCTTGCATCCAACCTGCATTACTTCGTAGTCAAACGAAAAAGGCATTCACCCGCTGTTACGTTCGTCTAGTGGGGCGTCGTGCCTGAACGAAATGATCGACAGGAACAAGTTGTATGTCGAGAACGCAACGCACATGCCTTGGATTCGCACGCACAGTCACTGGCTTGCGCAATATGTTGATTGCTTCGTTTGCTATCGATGAAACACCAGGCTTATGGCTTCAGCCTTGCGCCTTTCCTTCTACGGATGATGGGTGCTGCAGGTGTGAAAATCGATTGCATGAATGAGGTAAGTGAGCTATTGGCCATTGCGTCAACCTATCCAAGAATGGTAACAGCTCTGATCAGCCGAATGGCGTGGACCGCCTATCGCCAACTGCTGCACCAGATATGTGGACTCTCACCAATCCAAGAACTCAAAACCACTCGCCAATGGCCTTGGCATTCGTATCGAGAATATGCAGGTCAAAAGTCGCCGTCCCAGGCTCCACAGTCGCACCACGGACTATCCAGGATAACAACTGACCAGGCCCAAGGCCGACGCAGTATTGCCAGATGTGACCCTGTAGGAGGTTTATCGTCCAATCCTATCGCCGGCTCCACCATTTTCGTCCAGTATCATGGCGTCCTCACCACAGCTCTTTGGTGGTGTGATAATCATTGGCTTCCGCAAGGAGGATGCAAACCAATGCAGGAGATACTCGACTGCCGACTAAGTGCAAGCCGTCAGCAATGTAGAAGCACTCAAGGAGCCGGAAGAGGCTGATAAGACACCTTGAAAAGGCCGCTCCTCCCAGCGCCTTTCTTGCTCTTCAGCATACTATCTTTCGATCTCAAGCTCATTCTACAATCGCTCCCGTCAACGCCCAATAACGCCATCCCGCGCCTACCTAGACTCGCTCCATACATTCACTTCAGTCCCAATCCGTCGTCACCATCATCACCTCCACAGTACAACTCGTTTACCACCACCACCATCAACAATGAAGACCGCCACCCTCATCTTCGCTGCCTGTGCAATCCTCTTCTCCATCTTCATGTCAGTCCCCACCCCAATCATCTATAACACAAACAATTATACTAACAACCCATCAGGCCCGTCTCCCCCAACCCACTCCCCGCAATCCTCATCCAAGGTCGCAGCTTCAACTCCCGCTTCGCCCCCATCGCCCGCCCCGTCTTCCCCCGCTCCCACTACGAGAATGAGACCGAGACCGAGACCCCAGAGCAC
>JAABUK010011557.1_pt1 | contig 11457 bp, 13 predicted proteins | sample 5559141 | NCBI WGS metagenome assembly JAABUK01 (sample SAMN10711869, study PRJNA513367) | rock metagenome | isolation source: Antarctica rocks | place: Antarctica: Victoria Land, Pudding Butte nord | collected 2016-01-03 | reverse complement strand
TGGGCCAGCAGCCTCGCCGCACGCGGCCTCGCCCTGCCCGGGCGCGCCGCTTGGCATGCCAAGCCGGCCGTCACCTTCTCCGACGCCCTCGCCGCCGTCCGCAGAGAACTCTGGATCGCGCAGGCTTGCTCAACGTCGGCGCCGGACCGCGACATGGTCGAAATCCCAGCAGCGTTCCCGGACAGGCTCACACAAGCCGCTTGCCACCCAGCCTGAAATGGCCAAAGTCCAGGTCGGTGACCATGACGCGGGGAAGCCCTGCATTGCCGCTTCGGCAGCTTGCACAACACGCGCTTGGCGGCCTGCGTGTCGCGCCGGCTCTGCACCAGGATGTCCAGCACCCCGGTTCGGCGAAGCCGGGAGGCGGTCTGGTCCACCGCGCGCCACAGCCAGCGCTTCACGCCAGAGATCGTCAGCACGACCGCGTCCAGGTGCCACTTGTCGCCAGCCGTAAGCAGCCTGCGCCGGACCTGGTTGGCGAACGCCTGGCCGAACCTCAGCGCCCACTGCCGCCCGTTGATCCGCTTCGCGGCTCAACCGTGGCTGACGACGATGCCGCGCGCGGCCGGTAGCTCGTCCACCATCCGCAGGCTGAGCGGGAAGCGGAAGGGGAGCCAGACGGCGTGGCTGACGACCCCAGCCGGGAAGCGGCAGCCGGCGTAGCTCGGGCAAGGAGGCATCGTCATCCCGCCCGCCTACCTACCCCAGCCGCATCCCGCACGCCGGTCAGCAGCCAAGTTGACGGTGCCGGCGGCGGGCCTGCAACGTCACAGTCCCGTGCTGCCCAGCCCGCTGCTTGGGTCCATCACGACGATGCCGTCCTCGATCTCGGCAATCCCCGAGATGTTCTGCGCCGCAACCCGGATCGCTGCGCGCATGCGTTCGTCCGTCACCGTCCCGCCCAAGGTGACGACGCCGCCCTTCACGGAAAGGGAAACGTCACGCGCCGGATACCAAGGCTGCTGGTCCAGCTCCGTATGCAGCCGGCCCAGCATGGCTTTGTCGCCGCCGGCCTCGGCAGCCGGCAGCCTCAACGACGCACCAACGGCGCGCAGCAGGTCGGAGCGGCTCACGACGCCCACGACCTCGTCGTCCCGGAGCACCGGCACGCGCTTGATGCGCTTCCTCTCCATCAGCTCGACCACATCCTGCAGCGGGGTTCCCTCCGTGACGGACACCGGGTTGCGGGTCATCAGGTCCTTGACCACACGGCTATGGGTGCGGACGTACTCGCCGGCATCGGCGGCGGGCGGGCGCAGGAAGTCCCACCAGCCGGACCGGTGGTGGGCGCCCGTGCCCACCTCGACCCGGCGCAGCAGGTCACCCTCCGTCAGCATGCCCACCAGCCGCCCGTAATGGTCCAGGACCGGAAGGCCGCTGACGTCGCGGTCCAGCATCAGTCCGATCGCATCGCCAAGCAACGCGTCGTCCCGCAGCGTTGCCGCAGGCCGCGTCATGACATCGCCTGCATTCATGGCATCTCTCCGTTCGGTCAACCACCTTGTATAGCGCGGCAGCCCGCCGGGGCGCCTTGATTCAAATCAAGGTGCCGGGCCGTCCGGCATGTGCAGGCTGCGCGGGAGCGAACGGCTGGCGCGTCCCGCAGACAGATTGGCCGGCCTCCGATGCCGCAGGCGCGCACAAGCGCGGCGAACCGGCGCGCATGAGGGGCGACCAACTCGGGCGCGAGCGTTTGGTGCTGACGCGGGGGGATCAGGCAGGCAGCCAGCACCAGGCGTGACGGTGGCCACGCCGGTCATCGCAACCCGGCGCCTCACACGGCCGGCGGCGGTTCGGCAGCAGGTCCGTGTCCGGCTGACCGGGGCCGGGAGCGTTGGCGCCCATCCCCGCCGGACCCGCCGGCTTCCGCCTCCGCCCTCCGGGGCGCGCGCCCTCTCGTTGCGGGCCTGGCCGCACGCAGCGCGTTCAGCGTCACGCCCACCGACGACGCGGCCATGGCCAGCGCAGCCAGCAGCGGCGTCACGAAGCCCAGGATAGCAGCCGGCACGGCGACCACGTTGTAGGCGACCGAGAGCGCGATGTTCTGCCGCGACAGGCGCATCGCGCGCCGCGCCGCGCGGACGGCATCGGGCAGGGCAGCCAGGCCCTGCCCCTGCACCACCAGGTCGGACACGGCCTGCGCCAGGCCGGTCGCGTCTGCCAGGGACGCCGAGACATGCGCCAGCGCCAGCGCCCCGGCGTCGTTGATGCCGTCGCCCACCATCAGCGGACGGCGGCCCCGGCGCAGCAGGGCCTCGATATGCGCCGCCTTGCCGGCCGGGGTGGTCCCGGCCTGCCACCGGCCGATCCCGGCCGCGTCCGCCGCGGCCCGGGTCGCGGCCGGCGTGTCGCCGGACAGCAGCTCCACCTCCAGCCCCAGGCTGCGGAGGGCGGCGACGGCCTCCCGCGCATCCCCACGCAGCCGGTCGGTGAACCGGAACGCGGCGGGGCGCACGCCCGGCGCGCAATACCAGAGCACGGTGCCGCCGTCCGGCTCCCCTGCCACGCCGCAGAACGCGGCGCTTCCCAGGCGCTCGGCGCCCCGGCACATGCCCCCGCCCGCAACCTCGGTGGCGTCCACCGCCGCCACCGCATCCGGGCAGGCCCGCCCCAGGGCACGCGCCAGCGGGTGGCGGCTGGCGCAGGCCAGGCTGGCGGCGGCGGCCAGGACGGCGCCGGGACGCGCCGGGTCCGGCAGCAGGACCGGCCGGCCCTCCGTCAGCGTGCCGGTCTTGTCCAGCACGGCCACGTCCGCGGTGGCGAGGCGTTCGAGCGCGGTGGCGGACGCGACCAGCACGCCGCGCCGGAACAGCGCGCCCACCGTCACGACCTGCACGGCGGGCACAGCGATGGCCAGGCCGCAGGGGCAGGTCACGATCAGCACCGACACGGCATGGACCAGCGCGACCTGCCACCCGGCGCCCAGCACCACGGCCCAAAGCACGAAGGTCCCCGCAGCGGCCCCGTGGACCGCGGGGACGTAGAACCGCGCGGCCCGGTCCGCCAGCGCCACGAAGCGCCCGCGCGCCTGCCCGGCCTGCTGCATCAGCCGGGCCATCTGCGCCAGCGACCCGTCCTGTGCCGCCCGGGACACCACCATGACCAGCGCGGCGCCCAGGTTCACGGCGGAGGCCGGCAGCGGCTCGCCCGCCCCGAACCGCCGGGGCGCGGTCTCCCCGGTGGTGGCTGCGGTGTCCAGCAACGCCTCCCCCGCTTCCAGGGTGCCGTCGAGATGCAGGCGCTCGCCGCTGGCCACCAGCAGGCGTGCGCCGGGCTGCACGGCGTCGGCCGGCACGGTGAGGGGGGCGCCGCCGTCCAGGGGCAGCACGCGGACGTCGCCGCCTTGCAGCGCCAGCAGCTCGGCCAGGGCACGTCCGGCGCGGTTGCGGGCCGAACGGTCCAGCACGCGGCCGGCCAGCAGCAGGGCCAGCAGCGAGGTGGCGCTGTCAAACCAAGTGTAGGGGCCGTTGCGGGCCGCCTCCGACACGCTCATGGCCGTGGCCGCCAGGACGCCCAGCGACACCGCCAGGTCCATGTTGGCCCGGCCCGCACGCAGCGCGCCCCAGGCCGAGCGGAAGAACGGCCGCCCCGCCACTGCGACCACCGGCAACGCTATGGCCGCCGCGGCCCAATGCAGCAGGCCGCGCGTGGCGTCACCCATGCCGGTGCCCGCCCAGATGGCGAACGAGATCAGCATGACGTTCACCGCGCCGAACGCCGCGACCCCCAGCGCTCGCAACAGCGCCCGGCCCTCTGCGTCGTCCGACGCGCGCAGGCAAGCGGGCGACCACGGCACGACGCGGAACCCCAGGCCGGCAACCAGGGCTGCCAGGGAGTCGGCGCGCGACGCCGGGCCGCGCCACCGTAGCTCCAGCCGCCGGGCGGACAAGGTGACGCGGGCGCGCAGCACGTCCGGCTCCGCCGCCGCGACCTGCTCGACCAGCCAGGCGCACGCGCCGCAGGTCATGCCGGCCACCAGGAGGTCCAGCGCGTGTTCGCCATTTCCGGCATCCCGGGCGTGCGCGGCGCAGTCCGCGGCCGGCAAGTTCCCGTCTGGCAAGCCCTGGGCCGGCCGCAGCAGCCCGGCGGCGCCCACGCGCCTGCGGTAGAACGCATCGAGGCCCAGGCCGGCCACCATCGCATGGGCGGCCTCGCACCCGCCGCAGCAGAACCGTGCCTGACCGGGCAGCAGGGCGGCGGCGCAATGCTCGCAGGCGTGCCCCGGCGGCGGCGCCAGCGCGTTCAACCCTCGATGCCCGAGACCCGCACTGCCATGACGGCCAGGACCACCGCGTTCACCAGGAACAGCGCCGAGGCAGCCGGGCGCAGGCCGGGCAGGCGGCGTCCGAACAAGCGCCCCAGCAGCCCGACGCCGATCAGCGCAGGCATGGTGCCCGCCACGAAGGCCGCCATCGCCAGCGCCCCGCCCACGGCGCTGCCTGCGGCGGCGGACGCCGCGAGCGCGCCATACAGCAGGCCGCACGGCAGCGCCGACAGCAGCAGGCCGAGCGCGACGCCCCGCCATCCCAGCGGCGCCGCCAGCAGGGCGCCAAGCCAGCGCGCCATCGCACGCGGCATCGGCAGGGAAGGAAGCCGCGGCAGCCACCTGCGGAACCCGGACGCGCCCTGCGCCAGCATGAGCAGCGCCGCCGCCGCCAGCAGCGCCGCCAGCACGGGCCTCGCCGCGCCGCTGGCCAGGGCGAACAGCCCCGCCGTCCCGCCCACCAGGGCGCCCAGGCCGGCGTAGCCCAGCATCCGGCCGAAGTGGTAGGGCAGCAGCGCCGCGCCGGACAGGCGCCGCAGCGTGCCGCCGCCGCCATCCGCCACGGCGGCGGCCTGCGCCAGCACGAACGGCGCGCACATGCCCGAACAGTGCGTGGCGCCGCCGGCCAGGCCCATGAGGAACAGCGCGAGCATCAGGGCAGGCTCCCCGCCGCCGGACGCCAGGGCCGTCAGCCCGTGCAGGCACTGTGCCATTATAGGGCCATCACGGGGCCATCATGCGCCGCCGTGCCGGCTACTCCGGTACGACCAGGTCACGGTAGGCGTGCCAGGTCGCGTGCCCCAGCACGGGCAGCACGACGATGAAGCCCAGGAAGCCCGGCACCGCCGCAACGGCCGTCAGCGCCACGATGACGGCGGCCCACAGCGCCATCGTGACCGGGTTGGCGCAGCAGGCCCTCATGCTGGTGATGGCCGCCGTGATGGCGTCCAGCGGGCGGTCCACCAGCAGCGGCAGGCTGATGGCGCTCAGGCCGAACACGATGGCCGCCATCACGGCGCCCGTTCCCGTGCCGATCAGCGCGAAGTCCAGGTTCTCCCGCGCCAGGAAGGCCGTGGACAGGAACCGGCCGAGCGGCGGCAGCTCCAGCCCGAAGAACAACGCGAAGATCAGCGTGGCGATACGCAGCCAGCCATACAGGAACAGCATCAGCAACGCGCCCATGAAGGCGATCTGCGAGGGGTTGCGCCGCCAGGCCGCCCAGGTCGTGCCGGGCGTCACCGGCAGGTGCAGGCCGTGCCGGCGGCTGCCCTCGTACAGCCCGACCGCCAGCAGCGGCGCGGCGAACATGAAGCCGGCCGTGAGCGGCAGGATCAGCACGGCGTAGCTCGTCGCCATAATGGCGCCGGCCAGCGCCCAGCTCAGCAGCGTGCAGACCAGGCCCACGGACATGGAGGCCAGCGGCGCCCGCCTGAAGTCCGCGATCCCCGCCGAGAGCCAGCGCAGGATGGCGGAGGGCGGGACCGACCGGCAGATGGCCGGGCCTGTCGCCGCCAGCTCGGCTGTGGCGCTGCGCGGGTCAATGGCGGAGCCGACCGGGGCGTCGTCCGCGGCCCGCAGCGGGACATCGCTCATGGCGACCAGCGCCGCATCAGCCGCAGGCCCAGCAGCACGCCGAAGCCGATGAACAGCAGCCCGCAGACATACATGTAGTCGTCGCCGGCGTTGGCCGCGAGCACCAGGCCCCCCAGGGCCAGGACGACCGCAAGCACGCCCCAGCGCGCCAGGTCCGCGGGATCGAGGGCGTCCGGGTTGCCCCGCGCGCGGGCCGTGCGGGCGGGGGCGGGTTCCGTGCTGGCCATCGCGCTCTATCCCCTTGTCACAGAACACCATCCTCGCACCGCCGCCCGCCGCCCGCCTTGATCGAAATCAAGGCGCCCCGGTCCGGCAACGTGCGACGCAGGACCACCCCGCGGCACGAAGGCCGTGGGTGCAGACCTGGGATGGCCCATGAGCGGAGCAGTTTCGACCCTCGACGCCACCTACCCGCGGCAGCAGGACCGCGTCACGGCGGCACTGGGCTATGACGACGCCATCGTGCGGCTGTTCGTGATCGCGACCTTGTTCTGGGGCGTGGTCGGGCTGGCGCTGGGCGCGATGATCGCCTCGCAGCTCGTGTTCCCCGACCTCACGCTCGGGCAGCACTGGGCGACGTTCGGGCGGCTGCGGCCGATGCACACCAGCGGCGTCATCTTCGCGTTCGGCGGCAACGCCTTGCTGGGCACCAGCCTGTATGTCGTCCAGCGCACCTGCCGCGCCCGCCTGCCCGGGCGCTTCGCCGCCGAGTTCGTGTTCTGGGGCTACCAGCTCTTCATCGTCATGGCGGCGCTGGGCTACGCCATGGGCGTGACGCAGGGGCACGAGTACGCCGAGCCGGAATGGCTGGCCGACCTGTGGCTCGCGGCGGTGTGGCTCACCTATGGCGGGCTGTTCGTCGGCACGCTGATGCGCCGGACCGAGCCGCACATCTACGTCGCCAACTGGTTCTATCTGTCTCTGATCGTGACCATCACGGTGCTGCACGTCGTGAACAACCTGTCGCTGCCCATCGCCTGGAACGAGTCGAAGTCCTACTCGCTGTTCAGCGGCGTGCAGGACGCGATGACGCAGTGGTGGTACGGGCACAACGCGGTCGGGTTCTTCCTGACGGCCGGGTTCCTGGGCATCATGTACTACTTCCTGCCCAAGCAGGCCGACGCGCCGATCTGGTCCTACCGCCTGAGCATCATCAGCTTCTGGTCGCTGGTGTTCATGTACATGTGGGCCGGGCCGCACCACCTGCACTACACGTCGCTGCCGGACTGGACGCAGACGCTGGGCATGGCGTTCACCCTCATGCTGTGGATGCCGTCCTGGGCCAGCACGCTCAACGGCTTCATGACCGTGTCGGGCCGCTGGGACAAGCTGCGGACCGACCCGGTGCTGCGCTTCATGGTCGTGGCCGTCGTGTTCTACGGCGTCGCCACGTTCGAGGGGCCGCTGCTGGGCATACGCACCGTCAACGGCCTGTCGCACTACACCGACTGGACCATCAGCCACGTCCACTCCGGTGCCCTGGGCTGGAACGGCTACATCACCTTCGGGGCGCTGTACTACCTGGTGCCGAAGCTGTGGGGGCGCGAGCGGATGCACTCGCGCGCCGCCATCGAGTGGCACTTCTGGCTCAGCCTGGCCGGCATCATGCTCTACGTGACCGCCATGTGGGGGTCGGGCGTGACGCAGGGCCTGATGTGGCGGGCGCACACCGAGCTTGGCTTCCTGAAGTACAGCTTCGTGGACAGCGTCGTGGCGTCGCGGCCCTATTACATCGTGCGGCTGCTGGGCGGGCTGCTGTACCTGGCGGGCTTCCTCGTCATGATCTGGAACGTGCTCCGCACCGTGTCCGATCCGGCAGCCCGGCCGGCGGCGTCCGCCGTCCCCGCGCCGTCCCTCCTGGCACCGGCGGAGTAGGGGCATGGCAAGCCGCCGCTTCGCCGCGCTGCATGGCCGCATCGAACGCAACGCCATAGTGTTCACCGCCGCCATCCTGGTGGTCTGTTCCGTGGGCGGCATCGTCGAGATCGCACCGCTGTTCGCGCTGGAGAACACCATCGAACCGGTCCGCGGCATGAGGCCCTACACGCCGCTGGAGCTGGCCGGGCGCATGATCTACGTCCGGGAGGGCTGCTACGGCTGCCACAGCCAGCAGATCAGGCCGTTCCGCGACGAGGTGGAGCGCTACGGCGCCTACAGCCTGGCGGCCGAGAGCGCCTACGACCACCCGTTCCAGTGGGGCAGCAAGCGCACCGGGCCGGACCTGGCGCGGGTCGGCGACAAGTACTCGGACGCCTGGCACACGCAGCACCTGGCCGCGCCGCGGTCCGTGGTGCCGGAGAGCGTCATGCCGCCCTACGCCTTCCTACGGGAGGCGGTGCTCGACCCCGCCCGCATCGTCCCGCACGTCGTCGCCAACCGCCGGGTTGGCGTGCCCTACACGGACGAGATGGTTCAGCAGGCCGCCGCCGACATGCGTACCCAGGCGGACCCGGACGCGGACGCCGCCGGGCTGCACGCGCGCTACCCCAAGGCCGCTGTGCGGAACTTCGACGGGCAGCCGGCCCTGACCGAGATGGACGCCGTGGTGGCCTACCTGCAAGTGCTGGGCACCCTCGCCGAGTTCGACTGGCGCCGGCCGGACCCGGCCATGCTGCGGTAGGAGGGCGCCATGCCGGACGATCCGCTGAACATCCTCCGGGTGCTTGCGATGCTGGTGCTCATCGCCGCCTTCCTCGGCGTCCTGCTGTCACTGGTCTGGCCCGGCGCGAAGCAGCGCAGCCGGGAGGCCGCGATGATCCCGTTGCGCGACGACGACGGCGGCACCCCTGGAGGACCCCGATGAACGAGATGAAGCGTCCGCCTGACACCGACCCGCTGGCGCCCGAGCGCCACGGGCCGCTGAGCTTCGACGGCATCCGTGAGCTGGACAGCAACCCGCCGCGCATCTGGACCGTCATCTACATCACCAGCGCGCTGGCGGCGGTGTGGCTCGTGGTGGCCTATCCCGCCATACCCTGGCTCACCTCTAGCGCCACGAGCGGCTGGTCCCACTGGAGCAGCCGCGCGCTCCTGACCGAAGCGGCGCTGAAGGCGGAGGCGAACGCGCCGGGCATCCAGGCGCGGTTCGAGCAGGCCACCATCGAGCAGGCCGAGGCGGACCCGGCCCTGAAAGCCTACGCCGTCGCCGCCGGCCACGCCGCGTTCGGGGAGAACTGCGCCGCCTGCCACGGCCGCGAAGGGCGCGGCGGCCCTGGCTTCCCCAACCTGACCGACAAGGACTGGCTGTGGGGCGGCTCGGCCGAGGCCATCCGGCATACCCTGCAAGTGGGCGTGCGCTGGCCTGGGTCGGAGGGCACGCGGGAGTCGTCAATGCCGGCCTTCGGTGCGCTGCGCCTGCTGGAGCGGGAGCAGGTGCTCGACCTGGTGGAGCACGTCCGCAGCCTGTCCGGCATGGAGCACGACGCCGCCGCCGCCGGGCGTGCAAGCGAGACCTTCGCCGCCAACTGCGTCGCCTGCCATAACGAGGGCGGGGTGGGCAACCGGGAGCTGGGGGCGCCGAACCTGTCCGACGCGGCCTGGCTGTATGGCGGCACGCGGGAGGCCATCTTCAACACCATCTGGCGCTCGCGCGCCGGGACGATGCCGGCATTCGGCAAGCGGCTGTCCGAGGACAGCATACGCAAGCTGGTGATCTACGTGCGGAACTTCGGCGCCGGCGAATGAGCCGTCCGGCGCCGGGGCGGGACCTGTGGATACCCTGGACCATCGGCGCCGGCTTCGCCGCGTTCCTGGCGGCGGCGGTCGCGCTCTCGGTGATCGCGGCGCGGAGCGACCCGGGCCTGGTGGCGGGGTCCCCGTCGAGCAAGGTCGCCGGGTCCTACATCATGTCCACCGCGCCGGCCCCGGCGCTGAACCTGCGCGTCGTGCAGCGCCGGGGCGGCGAGATCGAGGTGGAGGCGCGGCTGCTGCAACCGGATGGCGTGCCAGGACGGGCGGCGACGCTGACGGCGGTGGTCCAGCGGCCCACGGACGCCAGGGCGGACCAGGCGGTATCGTTCACCGAGCGCCCTGACGGCATTTGGCGCGCGGTGCTGCGGCTGCCGGGGCCTGGGGCATGGGACTTGGCGGTGCTGGCGCGGGACGCCGCGGGCGGGGAGGCCGCCGCCAGCCTGCGGCTGTAGCGCCGCAGGGGTCAGCCAGGCCCCTGGCCATCCCGTCCCTGGCTATTCCGTCCCTGGCCATTCCGTCCCTGGCCATCCCGCCGGGGGCCGGGCGGCCCATCGTCGTCCAGGATGCGGTAGGCCGCCGCATCCAGGTCGTCGTATTGCCCGGACCGCACGGACCAACTGAACAGCGCGACGCCGCCCAGGCCCAGCAGGAGCGTAATGGGGATCAGCCACAGCAGGGAAAGCATGGTGCGGTCCTCCGTCCGGCGCCGGGTCAGGCGTTGAACCGTTGCAGGGCGGCCGGGTCGGTGACGCGGATGCTGCGCGCGGCCGTGACCTCGATCACCGCGTCGCGCTCCAGCCGGGTCAGCGTCCGGGAGACGGTCTCGATGGTCAGGCCCAGGTAGTCGGCGATGTCCTGGCGCGTCATGGCCAGGGTCACGACGCGGTGGTCCTGCGAGCACCTCGCGCACTCGGCCATGAAGGCGGCGACCTTCTCGATGGCGCTGCCGCGTCCGAGCATGATCGAGTGCCGCTGCGCCTGCGCGTGCCCGGCCATGGCGTGCAGCAGGAGCTGGTGCGACAGCCGTTCGCTGGCCGCCGGCATCCCGGGGCCGCGCCAGGGGTAGGACAGCACGGTGCAGTCGCAGACGGCCTCGGCCGACAGGCTCTGCGCGCCGCCGGCCTCGAAGCCGAACACGTCGCCCCCGAAGTGGAACGCCTCGATCTGGCGCCGGCCGTTGCTGAAGTAGGTGCAGGTGCGGACGACGCCCGACACCACCCGGAGGAACACGCCGGCGTCGCTGCCCTCGCGGTAGATCGCACGGTCCTGGTCATAGTGCAGCACGACCCCTGCCGCAGGAAGGCCCGCCATGGCCGGCTGGCCCGGCACCGCCAAGGACGCTGGCGTGGACGGGGTCAAAGACGGGGCGGCTGCTGCCTGCCTGGAAGTGTTTGCCATGTGCCGCTCCGTTGAAAGGGGCCGATGCTGTGCCGCGCCGCTCCGGCAGCGCGTTGCTGGGCCATGCCGGTTCAGCACGGTGCGCTGTTCCCGCCGCGGCCTGTGTGGCGAACGTGACGGCGGCGCACCGTCTGCGATAGCTTCGGAAACTACCCATGCGGCACCACTGGTCCTAAGAGGCACCCCTTTCAGGGTGTTTCAGCAGGCGCCGGCCGCTGGGTGGCTGCTTTCTGGCTTGCCTGGGGAGCATGGTCCCAGGACCGCGCACTGGGCTGCTCGACCCACTCGCAGTGACAAAGTAAAAGTCAGGATATATAAATGTTTTACTTATACTCTCAGCATCTATAATTGGCTTCGTCAAGTAGTGAACGCCCTGAAAGGGGTGGCTCTCAGACCCCGTTTGAGAAGGTCGGTTGACTGGATGTGATGGGCTGACCGGGGCCGTGCTGTTGGCGTTCCAGACAGTTCGGCTGTCGTGGAGCCTTCGATGTGGACGCCTGATGATCGTGCGT
>JAABUK010011556.1_pt1 | contig 11458 bp, 12 predicted proteins | sample 5559141 | NCBI WGS metagenome assembly JAABUK01 (sample SAMN10711869, study PRJNA513367) | rock metagenome | isolation source: Antarctica rocks | place: Antarctica: Victoria Land, Pudding Butte nord | collected 2016-01-03 | reverse complement strand
AGATTCATGTCTTTCTGTTGCAAGTGATTTGAATATCAAGAATCTTCTTCATTTTTCTCAGATTCTTGACTTTGAAAACACATTGAAACTCATGCTTAAATCATTTAATGTTGCTTAATGATTTGCAAACAATGACTATGTTGTCAATGTATAGTAGCAACATGATTTCTTTTAATTTATGAATCAGAAGACATGAGTCTGCAACGCATTGTGCAAAGTTGAGTTCAGACAGCACTGTTACACAGCGATCATGTCAGTCTCATGCAGCTTGCTTGAGATCATAAAGACTTTGAAGAACTTTTAGAACACAGTCAGATTTGACTTTCATTTCAAATGAAAAAAACATGTAAATGATTTCTTTGAGAAATGACTCAGTAAATGCATTGTTCACATCAACTTAATGAAGTTCAAGATCTTTCATTGTTGCAATAGTTAAAAAGACTCGCAAAGTATCAAACTTAATGATTGACGTGAAAGTATTCTTGTAGTCAACTTCATGAATTTGAAAGAAATCTCTGATCACTAGTCTTATCTTCAGTTTGTCAAAAGAATCATTGACATGCATCTTTAACTTGAAAACTCATTTGCTTGTTATGATGTTGATCTTTTTGAGCGACACTTCTTCTTGTCAGATTTCATTGATGACTAATGTCATAAGTTCTGCGTTAATTGCTTCTTTTCAAAGTTTTTTCCAAACTGAGTTCTGCATTGCATCTTTGTAAATGTTCAACGTGAGAATTCTTATTGCTTTAAAAGAGTCAGATTCATCGACGTCAAATAATGTTCATGACATGCTTGTGTCAAAATCACTCTCATTATCATTAACTTTCTTTGTGATGAATCAGATCATCATAGTTTACAAGATCTTGAATGCACAATCTTTCAGTTATTGATCTTCGCTGTTTCTTTTTCTCTTTGAAATGATTACATGCAGAAATGTTTAAACTGCTGACTTCAACATGCTTGATGCAAAGACTTTCTGAGTGATTTGAACATTCAAGTGAATTTCGTGATCATTTGATGCTTGTGACGTGATCTTGAATAGTATATTCAAGTTGATTATAATAGTTTTCAGTGCATTAGTTGATTCAGATGAAACATCAATCATGAAAGCATCAGATTTTGAAATGTCAGTTGACACATTATTCTTTGATGATCTTTTCACAGATCTTCGCTCTGAAAGAACATTAAATGTCTGTTTGCAAAGTTGTAAGTTCATGTTTTCATTCTTTTCATCTTCAGCGAACTTGACAGCGTGACTCTTGATGACTCAATCGAGATTTAAGACTTAAAGACAATATTGCTTATCAATGTCTTTCACATATTTCATGAATGCATTAAGTCTGTCTTTATTCATGAATTTGTCTCATCTGTCTTTGATTGACAATGACTTGAGATCAACGTGCAAGTAGCATTTGCATTTTCATACTTATACATGATCAATTGAGAGCTTAATCTTGATGAATGTTTTCTTCAAGATCATGAAAGCTTCGTCAATCAAGAATTTCATGATAGTTCAATTTTGCAAATAAACATTTGTTTTCACAGCTTCTGCTCAGAACTCAATAAGAAGTTCAGCATTCTTGATCATGACTTGCATTGAGTTTTCTGTGATGTGTATAATTCTTTCAACTACTTCATTTTGAATTGACATATGTGAGACAGTGTATTGAGAAGCAATGTCAACTGATGAGCATCAACTATTCAAGATGACTTTAAGTTTCATGACGTTGTTGCTGCATACTGAGAGAAGTCTGATATCATTGTGAAGCTTTACACTGAGTTTTCATTTTTGCAAAGCATCTGATGCATCAAATCGTTGCTTCAAAGAAATGCATCAAGTCTTTCTGAAGTGATTGTTCATTATTTCTAGAAAGTACGACTCGTTATTGAGAAACAACGATAGTGATTCACAGATGTCTATGAAGATCAAAGTCAAGATACTTGTCTTTCAATTGCTGACGTTGTGTTCTTGTTTGTTGATGAACTTGATGAGCGCACATATTTCACACACATTCTCATGACTATCATTAATGAGAATAGATTTTTTCAAAGTGATGATCTTATAAAGCTGACGAAGCTTTGCTGATTCAAGATGAGTGAAACAATGATGTCACAACTTGTACAACTTGAAGCTTTTGTCATTTGCGAAGTTAAGTTGATTGTAATCAACTTTGATTTCATTCTCATGATGAATCACGTTAGTGTAAGATGCAGAATGATCTAGATTCATTGAATCATTGAGATTCATTGAACTGTGTGTCGCTGAAAATGCTGATGAAATGTCACGCTGCATAGTTGATAGTAATGCAAATTCATCAAGATCGTTTGCAATTCTTTTTACTATGTAAACGTCTTTGCATTCTAGAGTTTCAATCATTTGCTTCTTTTACTTGTCATGCATGTACAGATCTTTATCATCAAAGCTTTCTTGCAGATCTTTCTCACACATTCTTCTTTCAGAAAGAAGATTCATCTTGAGCTTAAAAACATGAAGAACAAAGAACAGTTTAACTGAGTTTTCATGATGATCTTGCATGACTGTTGTGTCACAATGATTGATATACAATTTTCTTTCTTCAACTTTGATGATACGTCTTTTAATGCAAATTAAAAACTCATTAAAAAGTTGAAGTTGATCAGTCATATGCAAGAAGACATCAGAGTCTGCAATTCAGTTGAATTCAGAAATTTTACTGACAATGTTCTTTAACAGAGCTGCAATATTCTCGCTCTCTTCATTCTCATCATTCTCATCATCATCAGAGATTTCAAAGTCGCTTTTTGCGTTGTAGACTCTGTGCTTCTTGTATTTGCTCTTCAGAAGCTCAGCGAGAGTTTAAAGATCATCAACGCTCTTGTATCTTATTTTGTCTTTGTTTTTGCGTTTCTTCACAAGCTCTTGAGCTGCAAACAGATGAGAACAATCGACTAGATGATGTTTATCTTCACAGAGAAAACATCTTAGAAATCGATGACGCAATTAATCATTGTCGAAGTCTGAAAAGTGTTTGCAATGATGACTGATTTTGCGTTTATTCTGCTTTTGATCAGTACGCTTACGTTCATTTTCTCGCTTGACTCATAACACAGTCTCTGTTGTTTTCAATTATGCTTTCTTCTTTTATAACTTTTGAAGTTCTTTTTCAACATCTGACTTGTTCTGCGCATCAATGACATCTTGAATGATTGTATATTCATCTGACAGCAATTGAAGTAAGACTTGAAAGCAACGTTTTGACTTGAATAAATTGCTTATGTCATTCTGTGTTATGATGATCTTTTGAGTCAGCTTGACGAGATGTATTCATGTCTTTTTAATAAAGATATTTGTTGACATTCTGTAATCAATAAAGTTCATCAAATATTGTTTCTCAGTGATTTGTAGCTTCTCTTTGTATTTGTAACTCAGAGTATCTCAAATCTTTTTTACTGACATCTTGTCTGCAATGTGTTCTTGATCATCAATGATGATGTAGATGATCAGTCAGTAGTGAGCTTTTACATTGATCTTTTGACTTTTGAAATTGAAAGATTGAATTTCACTGATGATGTTAATGATGCTGTCAAGTGTGTTTGAGTCAGACTTGTCTTCAATGATGAATCACAAGTCTTTCTCAATGAGTTATCTCTTCATAAGAGAAAATCATTGATTGCAGTTTTTATAAGTAAGAATGAAAACAGATCATCATTTGATGAAAAAGTCGTTGAAGTTCATGATGTTGATGTAAACTCAGCTTATTGTTAGAATCAAAGAAAAAAATAAGAATATTAAATAAATTGATGAGTGAAGTGAAGAGAATGTAATCTCATCAATGATGATGAAAATTTTATGCATTCTTCAACACATTCAAGTATGTTTATTTATTTACTTTCTTGAAGACTTGTAGTAGACTGTTGATTTGATGTGAATGCTTATTTATCTTCTTGTGAGATGCGTAGTAAGCTGTTGAATTTCACTGAACTTCTTTAAGTCAATATACTTATTTGTCTTCTTGTGAGACATGTAGTAAGTGATTGTTGATTGCTCATTTGAATAAGTCTTGTATCAAGTTGTCGAGCATCAAATGCTTAGAATGTTTCAATTTAATTACGTTGAAAGCTTCTTGCTAATTAAGACTCATAATTTATTGAAAGAGTAAAGTGAACAGTATTACATATGATGAAATCTATGCAAATTGTAAAGAGAAGTTGTAGACTGCTTTATTTATATACTGCTAACGTGACTGAGTCGTGATACATGATCTTTTTTCTGACGTTAGTTTACAAAGAGCTGCTAGAAATGAGTCTGTCATTGCACTTCTCAACACAATCGTTCAAAATTTGAAAAAATAAACTCGTTGAATGCAGAAAAATTTAGTCAACAACATGATGTGTTACAAAGTTTAAAATGATCAAGATCTGAAGATCAAAAGCTAAGTTATTAAGTATCAACAGAATAATAAGAATATTAAACTTTGAGCAGTGAACTCACATTCTTTGTTGATTATCTTCAAAATGTTACGTCTTATTTGCTATGATGAATTTATTTTTTGATTTCAATAATGAGTTTTACAACATCAATCTGTGTCAGAAAATGAGTTGAACTATAAATACTATCAATAAAGAAGATTGATATTATGATTACTATTTAAAATGATTTAATGAACAACTTGAATGACTTTGATAGAATCTGAATACAAGACAATACATCAGATAGTGTACAAGATGAAAGACAAGAAATGAAAGAAATGAGTGAAAACACAACTTTTATACACATGAATTAAATAATGTTTGAACTGAGCAACAATTTTATGATTTAAAATAACAAGAATACAAAACAGGTTTTGATGTGACTAAATTAAAATGATGATGACTGAATTGATGATTTAATTCATGAAACTGCTATATAAATTAAATGAACATGATTAGCATTGATTTGTATCATAGACTTGAGTGATGATTTGACATCATGACAATATCTCTTTTTAAACAAATGTGCAACTTGTTGAGAAGTGCAATGACAAACTTGTTTCTAGCAGCTTATTATGATAGTTATGAATTCAGTCTGAATTCAATCAGACTTATTTCTAACAGCTTTCTCTAAACTAGCGTCAAAGATAAAGTCATGTGTTGCAACTTTGTTATGCATGACAGTATATAAATAGAGCAGTCTATGACTTCTCTTCACAATCTAGATAGATTTCATCATATGTGATACTGTTCACTCTACTCTTTCAATAAATTATAAGTTCAATTAGTAAAAAGCTTTCAACGTAATTAGATTGAAACATTTTAAGCATTTGAAACTCGACAACTTGATACAAAATCTATTCAAATGAACAATCAGCAATCACTTACTATGCATCTCACAAGAAGATAAATAAGTACATTGACTTAGAGAAGTTCAGTGAAATTCAACAGCTTACTACGCATCTTACAAGAAGATAAATAAGCACTCACATCAAGTTAACAGTTTACTATGAGTTTTCAAGAAAGTGAAAAAATAGACACACTTGATCACGTCAAAAAACGCATAAACTTTCATCATCATTGATGAGATTAAATTCTTTTCACTTCACTCGTCAATCTATTTAATATCTTTATTTTTTTTCTTTGATTCTAACAACAAGCTGAGTCTACATTGCATATCATGAACTTCAACGACTTCTTCATCAAATGACAATCTGTTTTCATTCTTACTTGCAAGAACTGCAATCAATGATTTTCTCTTATGAAAAGATGACTCATTGAGAAAGACTTGTGATTCATTATTGAAGACAAGTCTGACTTGAACACATTCAACAATGTCATCAACATCATCAGCAAAATTCAATCTCTCGACTTTGAAAGTCAAAAGATTGATGCAAAAGCTCATTACTGACTGATCATTTGCATCATCATTGATGATCAAGAACACACTGCAGACAAGATGTCAGCAAAAGAGATTTGAGATGCTTTGAGTTATAAATACAAAGAGAAGCTACAAATCATTGAAAGACAATATTTAATGAACTTCATCAACTATAAAATGTCAATGAATATCTTCATTAAAAAGACATGAATACATTTTGTCAAGTTGACTTGAAAGATCATTGCAACACAGAAAGACATAAACAATCTATTCAAGTTAGAACGTTGCTTTCAAGTTTTACTTCAATTGCTGTCAAATGAATATACAGTCATTCAAGATATCATTGATGTGCAGAATAAGTCAGACGTTGAGAAGAAACTTCAAAAGCTACAAGAGAAGAAAGCATAATTGAAAACAACAGAGACTGTATTATGAGTCAAGCAAGAAAATGAACGTAAGCGCACTGATCATGAGCAGAACAAACGTAAAATCAATCATCGTTGCAAAAATCTTTCAAGCTTCAACAACGATCAATTGCATTGTTATCAGTTGCAATGATTTTTAAAATGTTTTCTCTGTGAAGATGAACATCATCTAGTCGATTGCTTTCATCTGTCTGCAGTTCAAAAGCTTGTGAAGAAATGCAAAGATAAAGATAAAACAAAGCATAAGAGTATTGATGATTTTCAAACTTTCATTGAGCTTCTGAAAAGCAAGCACAAGAAACATAAAGTTTATAATGTGAAAAGCGATGATTCTGAAATCTTTGACAATAATGAAAAAGATGAGAATGAGAAAAGCGAGAATATTGCAGCTCTGTTAAAAAACATTGTTAATAAGATTTCTGAATTCAACTGAGTTGCAGATTCTGATGTTTTCTTACACATGACTGATCAACTTCAACTTTTTAATGATTTTCTAGTTTGCATTAAGAGATGCATCATCAAAGTTGAAGAGAAAAAATTGTATATCAATCACTGTGACACAGCAGTTATGTAAAATCATCATGAAAACTCAGTCAAACTGTTTTTTGTTCTTCATGTTTTTAAACTCAAGATGAATCTTCTTTTTGAAAGAAGAATGTGTAAGAAAGATCTGTAAGAAAGTTTTGATGATAAAGATCTGTACATGCACAACAAGTGAAAGAAGCAGATGATTGAGATTCTAGAATGCGAAGATGTTTACATAGTAAAGAGAATTGCAAATGATCTTGATGAATTTGCATTATTATCAACTATGCAGCATAATCATGTCACGCAATCATCTACTAAAGTAGATGCTGATCACTCAAATGATGTACATCTTTCAAATGATGTTTTTTACCTCAACAGATCTACAATCTCTTCTACTGAAGTCTCATTCTTGTATTTTACATTTAAAACAGTGACTCATTTGTCGATTTACTTCTGAGCTGACTTGTCAGTTAATTTGAAGTCTTTTGCAATAACTTTATTTCATTTAATTCAAGCATTTGCATCTTGCTTCTTCTCTCGCTTTGATGCTCAAACTCGTTTTTTTCACTTCTTCTTCATTTCAGCAATGATTTTACTTCTTGTCTGTTAAACGATTATTACCTCTTTCTTCTGAGCAACAGATTCATTGAGTTTGTTTCTTTTAGTCTTCACTTTACTGTGATTGTGAGTCGCTTCAATGTCACGTTCGATCAAAGCAAGCGAGCTAGCTCTCACTAATGATTTCTTTATATATTGATCAAATTTTTCGCGTAGCTTTTTTGATATATCGTAGTCATTTAAATCATTTTGAAGCTCTGTATCAAGCTTTTGAATCTCTCTGAGTTCATGTGAAGTGATTTCTATAAAGAAGAAGAATAGAAAAGAATCTTGTGAAGAAGTTGACTCAAGAAATTGTCAGATTCTCATCTTTTTCAGCATCACTTTTGATGAATATGAAACAAGTTCAGTCTGTTTGAAAGTCAATTGTATATTCAATTCAGTGAAGAAAGCAAGAAAGTTCTGTTTGTTGAAACTCGTTGATTCAAGTCAAATTGTCTCATCAATCATCTTTGAATGATAATGCTTCATGAGCTGAAATATTCTCACATTCAATGACTGCATAACGTGTGTAGAATGCAAAAAAAGGGTGAATATCACGATATTATGAAAATCGACGTACTGTAGAAACTCGTAGATAAGATGAGACTCATAGTTATTCATGATCAGAAGTTTATGAGCTTCTATCTGAGTCTTTCAACTATGAAAATCGAAGTGCTTCAGTCAGTCAAAGATCTTTTTATCATTTGAATATTTGAATTCAGTAGTAGCAAGCAATAGATCATCATTCAGATCATTTTTCTGCACTCATTTGTTCAAAATGTTGATTTCAAGAATGATGAGCATGAGAAGAATCTTTTCTTTCTCAGCATTAATCGTCTTCACATCGCTCACTAAATTTCTCACTTTCAAATCAATTGCACAAAGAGATTTCTTTTTGATCAATGTAATCACTAAATGATCTCTTTCAACTTTGATATGAAAGTCTGATTCATTCATGTTTCATATGTCATTTAATTGAATTGCATATTTGATCAGCACATCTCGAAAATTGTAGAAATGTTGCTTTGTCATCTCAACAGTCAGAGAAGTCTTTCTATCAGCGACAAGAGAAGTTTGTTTTCTCTTGAAAAACTGAGAATTTTGCTGTAGAAATCGTACTGATCAGTGCTGTTCAACTCAAGAAGAATTTACGAAATTTGCCTGCTGCAGTAGAAAATTTGCTGCTTCTTGAAGATGTCTCAGTTGAGCAAAAATTGACAGCTTGTTCAGACGTGTCAAATATATATATATAGTCTTTCTTTGCTCAGTATTCAGAACATATTCATGTGATTTTCGTTCAAATAATGAGATGTGAGTTTTGACTAGTCATCTTTGAAGCATTTGAACAGAAACTTCAAATGTCTGAGCTGCAGTGCTTGCAAACTTGTATTTGTTGTCATGAATTGCATCTGTAGTCTCTTTTATACGATTCTTCAAATTTATATAGTATTCAGACATGATGTGATTGAATGATTGAGATGAGAAAGAATTGAATACATAAAGGAAAAAAAACGTCATTTGAGAGATGTACATCATTTGAGTGATTAGCATCTACTTTAGTAGATGATTGCATGACATGATTAATGTCTCATCAGCATTTTCAGCGATGCACAGTTTAATGAATTTCGATGATTCAATGAATCTAGATCACTTCACGTCTTACATTGATGTGATTCATCATGAGAACGAGATCAAAGTTAATCATGATCAACTTAGTTTTGCAAATGACAAAAGCTTCAAGTTGTACAAACTGTGACATCATCATTTTGCTCATCTTGAATCAGCAAAGCTTCGTCAACTTCATAAAATCATCACTTTGAAAAAATCTATTTTTATTAATGACAATCATGAGAATGTGTGTGAAATATGTGCGCTCATCAAGTTCATTAACAAACGAGAACACAATGTCAATGATCAAAAGACAAGTATCTTGACTTTCATTTTCATAAACATCTGTGAATCACTATCATTGTTTCTTGATAATGAGTCGTACTTTCTAGAAATAGTTGACAATCACTTCAGAAAGACTTGATGCATTTCTTTGAAGCAATGATTCAATGCATCAGATGCTTTGTAAAAATGAAAACTCAGTGTAAAGCTTTACAGCAATGTCAAACTTCTTTCAATATGTAATGATAACATCATGAAACTTAAAGTCATTTTGAATGACTGATGCTCATCAGTTGACATTGTTTCTTAATACATTGTTTCACACATGTTGATTCAAAATGAAGTAGTCAAAAGAGTTATATGCATCATAGAAAACTTGATGCAAGTCATGATCAAGAATGCTGAACTTCTCATTGAGTTCTGAGCAAAAACTGCAAAAACAAATGTTTATCTACAAAATTAAATTATCATGAAACTTTTGATTAATAAAGTTTTCACAACTTCAAAGAAGATATTCATCGAGATCAAGCTCTTAATTAATCATGTATGAGTATGAGAATGCAAATGTTACTCATACATTGATTTCAAGTCGTTGTCAATCAAAGACAGACAAGACAAATTCATGAACAGAGACAAATTCAACGTTTTCATGAGATATGTGAAAAATATCGACAAGCAATATCATTTCTGAGTTTCAGATCTCAATTGAGTCATCAAGAATCATGTTGTCAAGTTCACTAAAGATGAAAAGAGTGAAAACATGAACTTGCAACTTCGCAAGCAGATATTCAACGTTTTTTCAAAGCAAAGATCTGTGAGAAGATCATCAAAGAATAATGTTTCAACTAACATTTTAAAATCTGATGCTTTCATGATTGATGTTTCATTTAAATCAACTGATGCATTAAAGATTATCATGATTAACTTGAATGCACTCAATTTTAAGATTACGTCACATACATCAGATGAGCATGAAGCTCATGTAAATGTTCAAATCACTCAAAAAGTCTTTGCATCAAGCATGTTTAAGTCAACAGCTCAAACATTTCTGCATGTAGTCATTTCAAAGAGAAAAAGAGACAGCAAAGATTAATAATTGAAAGAATGCATATTTAAAATCTTGCAAGTTATGATAATCTGATTCATTACAGAGAAAGTTGATGATGATGAGAGCAATTCTGACACAAGCATGTCATAAGCATTATTTAACATCAATGAATCTGACTCTTTTAAAGTAATAAGAATTCTCACATTAAACATTTATAAAGATGCAGTGCAGAACTCAGTTTGAAAGAAACTTTGAAAAGAAGTGATCAATGCAGAACTTGTGATGCTAGTCATCAATGAGATTTGACAAGAAAAAGTGTCACTCAAAAAGATCAACATCGTGACAAGCAAATGAGTCTTCAAGTCAAAGATGCACGTCAATGATTCTCTTGATAAACTGAAAACAAGACTGATAGTCAGAGATTTCTTTTAAATTCATGAAGTTGACTATGAGAATACTTTTACGTCAATTATCTACCTCTTATTCTCGACTCACTTCTCTGAGTCATCTGCTCAGATGACTCAGAGAAAGCTTTTCGCCGTCAAATCTCATTCGACTAGCGAGATCATCTGCTCTTCGATCGATCGATCATCTGTCTTGAACGTCTACTAGATGCTCTCTGATGAAGAACTTTCGCTGACGAAGATTGTAGAGTCGATCGAGACCGATTCAACGATTCATAAATTTCGGGAAAATATGAAGGTTTGACTCAGCAAATGAGGTCGAGGATATTGAGGGTTGAGGCTGCTCGGTCTCCCAGCTGCCAGCATCTTCCCCCGCCCGGATTGATTTCTGCGCGCTGACTACCCCACATACTTTGGGAGGCATAATTGTAGCCCTGAATCAGCTGAGTTCAATGCTTTCAAAATAATTGAAAAATATCAAGGTTTGACCTAGTAATCGAGGTTGGGGAGACTCACTGCGCTGGTTGACCGCTCACCTAGTAGTACCCCTTCCCCCGCCCGGATCAATTTCTGCGCATTGACTACTTGACATACTTTGGGAGGCATAATTGTAGCTCTGATTGAGCTGAATTCAATGCTTCAGAAATAATCGAAAAATATCAAGGTTTGACCTAGCAGTCGAGGTTGGGGATATTTCGATGCGCTGAGCGACCGGATTCCCCGCATAGCA
>JAABUK010011554.1_pt1 | contig 11460 bp, 8 predicted proteins | sample 5559141 | NCBI WGS metagenome assembly JAABUK01 (sample SAMN10711869, study PRJNA513367) | rock metagenome | isolation source: Antarctica rocks | place: Antarctica: Victoria Land, Pudding Butte nord | collected 2016-01-03 | reverse complement strand
ACCTTCGACCGTCTCCAGTTCTTCAATGCCACATTTGTCCAGCCCTCCAAGTCAGCAAAATATTGCGTCACCTAGACAGACTCCCAAGCTCACCGAATCCACGATGTCTCACGATCAACCTTCGACCGTCTCCAGTTCTTCAATGCCACATTTGTCCAGCCCTCCAAGTCAGCAAAATATTGCGTCACCTAGACAGACTCCCAAGCTCACCGAATCCACGAATGGCTCATCGGATTCCAAGTCTTTGATTGAAGCCATGCTGTCCCAACCCCATCTCAAAGACAGACTAGAGGACATGTATCGCGAAATGGGCCTAGGGGAGAATATTTGTGCCGCTCTGCAAAAATCATCCAAGCGTGGTATTGAAGAAGTATCTGGTACTGAAACCTCATCATTTCCCAAGAAATCAAAGGTCAAGAAGCCGAAAAAGGCGGATCCGAGCGCGAATTTGGACCAGATGAACTCGGACCAGACCAACTCAGAGCAGAAGAACTCGGAGCAGAAGAAGTCTGAGGAGGAGCTTCGAAAGAAAGAAAAGTATATAAGAACGTGCATTTCGTGCCGTGAAACACGTCACGTTAACCAATTTCCGAGGATTTTGCCCTCGTCATCATGCGAACACGGACGTGAAATGTGCCGAATGTGTATCATTGCTTGGATCCGGACGCAGGTCCAGGATGGTAAAGTGCCTCGATGCGCTCTATGCTCTGGCACGATAAGCTATGCGTGTGTGGAAGGCATCACCAAAAAGAAATGGGATAAGGACATCCTCACCAGGTAAGCGCTCCGTAGTCTTCATCTGATTTTCAGGTATGTGGCTTGGACTAGGAGCCACTCAAGACTCATGGGACGGATTGCCCCCCATCCAGAAACCATCTCAACTACTTTACATTCTCAATGCGTTCTAGGGATAGCTACTATTCATTATGTTACCGAGCTGACGCAGCCTATACAGGTTCAACAGACTGCTTCTCAGGACAGCCGCCAACAGGATCCCCCAGTTCAGGTGGTGTATCGCTCCTGGCTGTGATTACGGACAAGTTGACAACCGCGATGGCCGTGACGGGAACGACGTTAGCTTTACCTGTGACGGCTGCAAGGAGCGCTCTTGCATAAAATGTGATGTGCGCTGGCATGAAGGGCAGACATGCATGGCCTATCAAGAGAATAGCCACCTGCATCATGGAAAAACAGCGCGTGAAAGCCAGATCGCACAGGATGAGAAGTTATCCGAAGAAGAAGTCAAGAAGCTTACGAGGAAATGTCCTGGTTCGGGATGTGGTGTTCCGATCATGCAAGATTCGCTCTACTACGGTTGCGACAAAATGAAGTGTAAGTAGGACCATTGTCAGTCCAGCGCTCCCATTCCAATGAGGCCTCATGTTGCGATGACATTCGTGGATTGTGAGCTGACAACTGGCACGCTGATAGGCACTTGCTGCGAACTCGAGTTCTGCTGGCGATGCGGGGCACCGTACAGCAGTATGAAGAAGAACAAAAGGACTGCGCACGCACAGCATTGCCACTGGCACAAGGAAATCTTCAAATTATGGAGGCGGGCACCATCTTCGTCGGCAGTAGCACAGTGGGAAGGTATGCCGCAAATAACCACCTCAGATTCCTCATACCTCGACGACGACGATGATCGGAGCTACTCAGGATTCCATGACAGCTTCTATCGTCGACGAGCTGGTTTTACAAACAGGCTCATTTGAGCATAAACTACTTCAACGATTCCCGGGCTATGATATCAAATATGGATAGGACGAGTCATTCTGCAGCGTGTGCATGTTCAAAGCCACTACCAAAGCTCCGGGTGGTAGAGCGGTGCTTGGTAGCAAAACCCCTTAAAAAATTGTTTCCTTGGGATTTTGGACAAAATGGGTATTGTGAAGCCTGGGCAGGATTAGAGCTACAGCGAATGGAGCGGATGGCAGGGTCGTGCTTATTGCAGGAACCACGACAAAAAAGTCCTTTGGAACATGGACAGAATGAGCTTCTTTACAGATTGGGCAGGATTGGAGCAACGGCGGATGGAGCGGATTGCAGCTCACCACTCTCGAACTTGCCCGTCGGATCGTGGACAGTTTGGGCAGGATCCGAGTCATTTGCAGTGGATACGACTGGTCTAATTGCGAGGAAAGTCTTGCTTGATACTCTAGCTAAACCACAACAAAAGTTTTGTGTTTGCATCCTTGCGTGAACATATGAAAATTTCCACGTCTGCATCTCATCCCCGGCGTGCTGATAGCATTGCTTGTGAAAGGATAAGTCAACATTGATATGTCGAGTGCTTACGAACGTTATGAAAGAACCTTGTACAGCTGCCAGTGCTGTCGTGATTATTGCATTTTGCGGACGAACCTTGCCGTGGAAGAGACCTCAAGGTTATGACCATGCTGCGAGAAGTAATTCCTCGCAAATGATTGGGCGAACCCTGGACTTGTTTCCCAGATCATCTCCATCCAGGCGAGCCAGGGCCTTAGTCCGCCAGTTCAAAAATGCCAATTGACACGTGCAAGTAGGGTCTTCCAGGAAATGTTGATAAATGCCGTCTTGGAAATGTATTGTCTGACTTCCTAAAAATGATTATATTCTTGATTATTCGAGCATCGCGGCTGCGTAAAGACATCCGCCAGACGCAGCGCCCCGTCGGATTGATCCTTGGTACGCATGGTAGCAATTCGGACTACTTTTCGTCTTGCGCTGTTGCATTTGAGGTGTGGGAGGCACTTCTGGGCATCGATACGCCACGGGCCGGATGATGCGTTGGCACTTTCTTGACGGTTCAAGGCGATGGGCCGAACAGCATCACCTCAGCAACAAGCTGTTTGGGGCGCTTGAGTGGTGGAGCTATTCGTTGACCCTGGCAGCATACCCTCCTAGTCTTTGGCGGCGTCCGATCTGCAACCTGGTCTCGGCGTTGAGGCCCGAGGTCCAGTCCAGAGAGATACTGATAAAATCTCTTTCTCAAGTATTCGATGCTCAGATACGGTGATGCAAGAGCAGTAGGGTCTCTGCTGATGCTGGCTTTCAGGACATCAAGGAACTTCGAATGCTGCAAGGGATCAATCGACTCAGGCGTTGGATGTGAGGACTGAGGAGTACCAATAGCTGCAGGGGGTTGGTTCGGTTCCTGGCCGTTCTGGATGCCCATAGGTCTGACCGACGGGCCACGCAAACGGTTATCTTATAGCCGCATTTCCCAAGCTGCCCGTTCGTGCCACTTGGATTCTGTGCAAACTGAGCTGGACACAACGCAGTCTCCGCTCACACAGGGTGACGACACTCGTCCGGTTCAACGTCATTGCCGTCCATCGTGATCGAGTCGAGCCTCTCTCGAGTCAATGCTTCGTAGATATCCTCTGGAGGAGAGCCAGTAGCTAAGTCAAAGTGTGATAGTGATAGAAATAGTACTGTAGTTAGTGAACTCTGCATGGTTTCCTGGAGTGACGGGGGTGTTGACTGCGCTAGATGCTTGAATGGTAATTGGAAACCTTGCTTCCTAGCACCCAAAACTCATCGTCTTCTGGTTGTGGCCTTATCCAACTCCCTCTGCCTGCCTTTATCTTTCCGAAGGGAGATGATTGCGGATCCGATTCTTGTTTACTGACCTGTCGACGAGGATATCCTTCATGAGCCGCAGAGAATTGCACAATCCCCCAGCCGCACCCACGCCTGCAGCTGGCCCGTCAGCGGCTCATCTGCGCCGCAACTCCAAATTTTCTCTGCGTTTGCAACAAGTAATTTGGGCTATTCAAAAAGCCTATCCTTGATTTCACGCTCTAATACTACGATATTGCCAGAGTCGTTCCACTACATTTCCGCGGCCTAATACCGTTGGCTTCGCAAAGTGTAGAAGATCCACCGGTTCTCCTGCGCCCACAATTCGACCCCTCGAATTGCGATATGCGAAATTGATCTCTGTCCGTCGAGGCATTCTCGCCCATATGCATACGGAAGGTTGAACGAGCCTCAGAATGGGTGTAGATTCCCGCAAACCACGATTGCCGGCACCAACAGATTCATCTGCTGTCGAGTCTAATGGAGGCAGCATTACCCCTACAGACCTTGCCACTGACGTCTCTCGAAGAACAGACAAGACCTCTCACACCGTACCTGACGACGGCAGACCGATCACCATCACTACTGGCAAGAAAAAGCGCTCAACGAGTGGCAAGCTGTCAAAGTCACACCATCATTCACAAACCTCACTTTTGATTGAATACTTCGGAGGCGGAAAAGGACAGACCATTACTTCGAGACCAAGCGTCCGCGTCAAGGTCACTCCTTCAGGCTCTCGAAAGGCGGGCGGGAAAGGGGACGGCGAGGTTGTCGTGACTGAAGCTCACGGATCAAGGAAACCGTCGTATAGCCGGCGCATTTCATTAGGCACGGAGTCACCAAAGCACGCCGCTGATGTAGGTAGCGTCAGTTCCTTCTCATCTATGAGCGAAGAACCACGCCTCGCCCACCGCGGTGTACCTATTGAGGTCGAAGTTCTTCCAGAGGGGGGAAGCGAGCTCTCGGGGATTGGTGTTTCCAAAGGCCCGCGATTTATTGTCCCTTCCTCTGACATATCCTCGATGCCGCCCGACAGTATGCTCGAAGGCAACCCACAGCCAGTCGGCGTGCGCCCTGACCAAAGCCGGAGTTTGAGCAGAGAAGAGATTGTTGAGCATAACACGCTTAAGACGCCAGCAAGGAGGCGGAGTCGAAGCTTGAGTAGAGAAAGGTTGACACAGAAGGTACTCGAGAAGTTGGCTAATAGACCCCGAGAAGTCAATGTCGGCAGTCGGAAGCGTCATGGAGAAAAGAGCAGCAGTCGGAGCGTGAGCAAGGAAGTCTCTGAAGCAGATGCTCATTCTCATGGACATTTGTCTAGCAGGCAACAAGAAAATGTGTCCATCATGATAGGGCCTGAATCCAGTGTCCACACGAACTCGGCATTATCTGCCAACCGGAAATCTGGCGACCAAATGTCATTTAAGTCTGGAACGTCCAAGTCGTCTGTCAACAATCCGAAGCTTTTAGATGCCTTTGAAGATGTTTTGCGAAGGGTCATAATTCCTGAGCTGAAGGAGTTGAAGAAGGACAAAAAAGTTGCCTCTAACCGCAGCAAATTCGAAACAATGCTAAATCCATCGGACGTTTCCGGGAGCAGTGTCTCTCAAGAAGAGGTTCGACGAAGAGTGGCCAAGCATGGCAGTGCGCCAGAAATGAAAGCGCGAACGCCATCCGGCAAAGATTCTGGTGGATCTAGACGAAGGGACAAGCATCGGAAGGAAGCAGATCTTGAATCTCCATCTGAACGCAGCTTTCGAAGACGAGAAAGTGACGATAGCCTTAGTATGGAAGAAGATCGAAGTCAACGAAGAAAGAGTAAAGACAATCGTCTGCGAAACGTCGCTGCCGGCGCGTTGGTAGGCGGAGCTTTGACCGCAGCTGCTTTGCAACATCATGATTCAGGATCAAGTCATGACCGCCGAGAGAGGAGGAGAAAACAGAGCAAGAGTCGTAGCAGGACCGCCAGTGCTGCTGAAACCGAGGAAATCTTCGAGAAGCATGGAGTGCCACCTATGCCAATGCGAAGTGATATTGAAACCGAGCTTACGCGAAGTTCCTTACTCTCTGAGCAGACAGCGACCGTGGCGACTCCAGGAGAACTCCGCCAAGTTCAGCAAGGTTCACCCAGAGAAGTCGTCTCTGTCCATTCAAGAGAAATTGGATCTCCTGCGTCACGGACGCCCACTAGAACTCCTGTAGATCTTAGGAAAGGACTCGGCACCTACCACGGCAACCTTTCCAACCGAGATCTATCTTCCTATCAAAAAGAAGGCCATGAGGGTCATGAAAAACAACAGTTGAAGGTTGGAGAAGCAGCTCCTGCCGGCGCAACCGTTGCAGTTGGGTCACCGGCCACAAATCATATTTTCGCTGACGAGGAACGTCAGAGACGATATGAGAGCAACCTTCATCATCAACATCCAATCAGACGTGGCCTCAGTCCGATACAGAGCGTAGCGAGCTACAACATGAGCGAGCCGAACCGTAACTCTATGATGTTGGCACGCAGTTCCAATTCCCTGGCGTCGCTCGACAAAGAACACCAAATCAAAGAAGAATTGTCAATTGAGTCTCTTTCCTCTGCACCGAGCACCAATTTGGCTAGATCTAAACGACCAGAAGGAATAAGTCTCGAGACTGGAAGCGAGATTCTGGGCCAGCACGACAGCCGATCACAGGAAGAATCACGAGATATTGACGCAGATGCCTTCTTCGACGAACAGCACTCGGAGAATGACAGATACCGCGAATCCTATGCGAGCAGCGACCCCAAAGTTGATTATCGCCGCTTCACGGACGATAGTCTAGACACATCCTATTTGGAGAAGATGACCGCAGGCCAGCAAGTCACTCGTGGCCTTGGGGCCAACCCAGAATATGTGCATACTCCGGCGGGAGTAGAATCTGCTGTTGCTTCGTTATATGATCCTTCGCTGGAAAGTGTTCGAAGTACGCGTTCCTCGGCCAGAAGTCAGGCGGACTCGATAGATTTGCAGAAGAAGGCAAACCAGCAGGCTAGAAGTGGGAATTTGCATGTCAGGGACAGTGGAAGCCCACTGAAGCAGGAATATAGGCACGATGAAAAGTCGTTTCAGCAGCGGGTTGGGGCGACTTCTCCCCCACAAAGTGTCACGCTGTCTCAAGAGGATCGAGATGAGCCTCAGTTAGGAGCCAGCGGGTTGCCTGTACCTACAGACCCCATGCCGGAAATTGGTGTTGGTCTTGACTCACCACAATCGGAAATTACAACAAACCCCTCTGTTATCCATGGACCAATTGGTGGGTCCTCGCACGGCAATCGTGATCATTGGCCGTATGGATCAACGCCTCCGATATCCAAAAATGGTTTGATCTCACCTGCAGGCGAGAATCACGGTCTTGGTGTGAGTGAAGCTGTTCTCGCAGGTGGTGCTCTTGGTGCTGGTTTAGGGGCTCTTGCCAGTGGTCATGGGGAACATTCAAAAGACATACCCGCAGGCTTGAACCTTCATTACGATACAAGTGCTGCCCAAGATGACGACCAGAACAGCGACTCTTACATGACTAACCAATCAGCCCTGACTCCGCCCAAAGATGAGGGCTACATTTCTGCCGCAAACCCTGGCACATATTCTCCTGATCCTAAGGCACATGAAGCTGAAGGGTACAATGCTTCAGCTGGCCGACCTGTGAGCCCCGCATTTACGGATGACCCCTTCCTGGCCAAACATAGTGGACACCTCGGTGCCACGGGGAAAGGCATTGAGGGTATTCAATCGAAAGACATTGTGGCATTGATGGACCATGTAAGTTGGAAAGGTTTAGATCCCCGCTTCAGAGCACTAACATCCATAGCTTACCGTCCGAGACGCGCGACGCAACGCACGGGATACCGAGATCCTCGTAACTCTTGTCCGCAGCGCTGCCGAAATGCGAAACTCATTTGAGGACATGAAACGATTCATTGCCGAGCAAGACGACTTCATCATGGACACTGCAGACAAACAACATGAAAAAACAGTCCAGAAAGTCATGAATGGACCACGCCCACAGCCCGTCAATATGCCCCGCTTACCAGTACGCTCTAGTTTTGCGGAAGATGAGGATACCCCTGCAAAAAGACGAAATGTATTCAAACGCGCTCTTCGAGGCCTTAGTACGAAAAACACGACAGAGCTTCAGAACATAGAAGCCATGCTTATGCGACTGCTCGGTGAAGTGGAGGGCCTACGGGCTGACCAGGAAAGCCGGCCCGCCAACAGCAGGGCGCAAAGCAATAGCATCAATTCTGTTGACAATGTTCGAGAACCGACAGATCCCGGATATGAACCCGAGGGGCAAGCAGGTACCTCATCTACAGGAGACCGATCGGGATTCTTCTCGAACAATTCATCACGTCAAGCCGATCATCGCGGAGCTGCTGCTGGACATCGTGAATCATCAAACCGTGTCAGCACTGTAATGGAAGGCGACGAGGACCTGGAGAGCATAAAATCTCAGGGACGAGATGTTCTAGAGCAACAATTCACCAACGGGAGGACTTTGTTGAGCCCGGACCGAACAGCACCAGATGCTCGAGACACGCGAGCAGGCTCAGTCCCCTTGGCCACCCCTCCACGAATCCCAGTGTCCGAGAATCGTGCTTTCAGCAATGAGAACACACCACAGATGTCTACCGATGGAAAATCTCACCGCAAGCACAAATCTATCTCCTCTTCTTTCTACCCCAAGATGATGTCTCGCTGGTCGAAGACAACCGCCTCATCTATTGTTGATAATTTCCGCAGCAACCCGCCGATGACTAACAAAGCACGACCTTATTCTCATTCACAAGTGTCCCGTTCTGGCTCAAACTTAAACGTTGAAGACTATGACTTTGACCCGCAGGAAGATGCCCTCCGGTCAACGGATTCATATTTGAACGAGCAATACGCCGGTCAAGAGAATCGTCCTCCATCGCCACTGATCCCAAGTCAAGTTTCTGACAATCCCAAATATCACGCTCACCGAAACAGCATGAATCTCCAACATCCTCAGCCGAGGCAGGGGCCTACTGGTCGCTTCCAGCACCACCTTGAGAATGAGGCTCAGACTTATGGTGGTGAACAGTTCTCCCCAACATCTCAGACTTCTTCTGTATGGGGTCATCAACAGGGTCTGGTTAAGGCTCCGAGCAATCAAAATGCTCAACAGAGATATTCTGGTTATTCTGGCAATGAGAGACTGAGCCCTATCTCTGACGCGGGTTATTCCGACTCATCGTCAGCCATGATGGATTTAGGACAGGAAGAGCACGAGCGAAGCTTTAGAAGTGGCGCGTCTGCCGACTCGGTCGTCAGTGCTTCGGGTCAGCGACGGCAAGGAAGGGCGAGAAACGACGAACCACTGGTACCGCAGCGACCTCCCAAACTTCCCATGAGTCCTGCAGGAAGTCGACAAGCGAATTACGTTGATCATGTCAGCGCGGCTCGGGCTGGAAGTCCAGCTCTTGACAAGGTAGGGTTTCGGTTAACACCCTCGTTCATGATCAAAGCTGACCAATTCCCATAGAGCCCCGTAGCAGCAATCCGTGCGTCACCGGGTCAAGCGAGAAAGCCATCTGGCCCAAGGCCGCAGACGACTTCGGGTCAATACAGTCCTGGCTACCTGAATAATATCAAGCGGACAAGATTCAGGGGTAGTCCGAACCAAGTGGAGAGTGCAGATGAATACAGATGAAGACGGCACAGCAATTTCGAGCTTAATGTAATGGCGACGTGATAAGACGGTGGTGTTCCGGTGACACAGCAGCTAGTGCTCTTGAAAAGGTGTGATGAGGCATCGAGGGCTGTTCTCTTTTCAGCTAATACGGAAACCCGAGTGGTGATGCTTCCGCGGGATCGCAGGCTTTTCTTCTCGCTCCATAGCTCGTGGATGGGAAACGCGCTCAATAATATGATTGTTGAAGAAGTGATCCTGGTTGAGACTACTATGGAAAGATGCTGCTCTCATTCCCTTGAATTACAAGGTATCGCAAAAGCTCTCACATCGCCAGGACCAATACCATGTCGACGAAACGACCAAAATCTTTAGTTCCACCTGTGTAAGCCACCCTAAGCATTCACTTCCCTTTCTCAATTTCAACCTTCAACCCAAGGTCTGCCCTGTCTATCTATCTATCTTTCTATCTACCTCTCTCATGACCAACCCCCCCATCATTTTCCTCACCAAGACAGCAAGATACCCACCCCGCCAATCTCTACTCCCCTGCCTATCTAGAAAATCCCGCCCACAATCAACATCTACCATGTCATCATCATCGTCAGCATCACCACCAAGGGTATCCTTCGACTCAGTCCTTCCTGCCACAAAGTCTGCAGATGAGGGGAGAGACACTCGCGAAGACAGAGGTAGGGACAATTTGTGGCGACGGAGCAGACCGAGGAGGTTTCAGGCACTCGATCCAGATGGGGGGTGTGGTGATGCTGATGGTGATGGAGTAGAGAGGCTGAAGGGGATTGTTTTCGATGTGGATGGGACTTTGTGGTAAGTCGAGTTTGTGTTTATCTGTCGTCCTCGCTTTCTTTTGGGAATGGATGCTGTTTCTGGGCTCTGTCTATCTGTTTTGTTGGGTTGTACGAGATTGCTTCGCTTTGGTTCGTGGACTTTGTATTATGAAGGGCTGGGTTGGGAACGGATGCAGAAAGAGGACGCATGCAGGCAGAGAGGGCTGGTCTGTCTGGAAGATGGGGATCATGTGTGGCGTGAGAGGTTTCCTGGTGCTTATGTTTATGCTTGTGAGACGATGTGGAATGGGAATGGAATAGAAGAGTGTTAGGGGGGGGATAGGGTATGCTTCCTCTACGGTAAGGGGTGGGGGACGCAACTTGATGATCTTGGGCAAACAGCCTGTGGTTGCGTTGTTATCGTCTAATGTACTCTTCCACCGGGTTGGACACCGTGCCTATTGCTACTGCTTACGTCGGCGGAGTAGCTCGGCAGCGTCACTACATGCCGGTGTTACCCACTTTCTTTTCTTCATTCATTCATGTATATTTCGCTGTTACTTTTTCTCATTAGCAAGAGCTCTCATTCTCGTCTCTGGCATCCTCCCTCATTCGTCCTCGCAAATCTCAGCAGTACTTTAGTCGGATTTCCTTCTCTCCGCCATACAGTGCTGACCCACCTCCCCCAAACAGCCTCCCTCAAAACCACATGTTCACCCTCATGCGCCAGACCCTCGGCATCCCCAAACCCACCGACATCCTAACGCACCTGCACTCCCTCTCCCTTTCCCCCCCAGCACCTCCCACACTCCCTTCACCCCTAAACCACCGCCCCGCCGCGCACTTAGCAATCCAATCCATCGAGCGCTCTGCCATGGCCACCCAAACCCCTCAACCGGGCCTTCTGGAACTCATGACCTTCCTCGAGAGGAGAAAAGTGAAAAAGGGGCTGTGTACGAGGAATTTCCCGGCTCCAGTGATGCATTTGTGGGGGAAGTTTATGCCCGGGGTGGAGTTTGAGCCGGTGGTTACGAGGGAGACGGCGGGGATCAAGCCGAAGCCGAGTCCGGAGGGGGTTTGGTGGTGTGCTGGGAGTTGGGGTGCTGCCGAAGAGAGGGAAAGAGCGCCGTCTGCTTCTGCTTCTGCTTCTGCTTCCACTTCTACTATAGCGGGTACAGAGGGTAAGGCGCTCGCTGCAAGTATTGACAACGACAGCCATGGCTTCGACCGCCTGGAGCTAGCAAGCCGCCATCTCGGCCGCGGGATCATCATGGTAGGTGACAGCTTGGATGACATGGCGGCAGGGTATCGGGCGGGGGCGGCGACAATATTACTGGCGAGTGAGGAGACGGAGGAAGAGTTGTTGACGGGTCATGAGTATGTGGATTTGGTGGTTTGGAGGTTGGATGAGATCATTGAGGTGTTGGAG
>JAABUK010011553.1_pt1 | contig 11463 bp, 12 predicted proteins | sample 5559141 | NCBI WGS metagenome assembly JAABUK01 (sample SAMN10711869, study PRJNA513367) | rock metagenome | isolation source: Antarctica rocks | place: Antarctica: Victoria Land, Pudding Butte nord | collected 2016-01-03 | reverse complement strand
ACATGTGCGGTGGTTGCCACAGCAAGGTACTTTTTATATGCCTCTTGCTTCTGTTGCAGCATTCCTTGTTGATGCAGTCGGGATTTATGTTGTGCGTGTCTGCATGCTGTTTCCGAGTTGACAGTGTGGCTGCTCCTGCGCACTTAGGTCAGCTGATAACCAGCAGATGTACAGGAGATCTGATGATTTGCTGGGAGGTTTGGAGTCTCATTTTCACCCAAGGAACATTGATGAATTGCTGTTGCCTTGTCAAGGACGCTTTGCATGCTGTGCAGCAGCCCTGTCACACACTTGGCATCAACAATGACATATGATACTAGTTATAAGAGAAGTGGCATGCCCGTGACACCATTACCTCCTGTTGCCTCATGCTGACGATCCCTGCATTGGCTGCAGGGACTTCTTCCAGAGAAGAAAATCTTTGAGGTGCACATCGAGAAGGGGCACAAGCACAATGCCAAGGTAGTGTTGCGTGGTGAGGCTGGCTACAGCGAGCCCGGCATCCAGCCTGGAGATGTCATCTTTGTGCTGGAGCAGAAGCCTCACAAGACCTTCAAGCGCATCCAGGCAGACCTTGTCATTGAGAAGGTGAGCGTTCCTTACTGCGTTCCTCACCGTCATCTGGTCCGAAGTTATGCTAAGGCTTGTCTGGAGCCATTCATCTCATGCTGGCACCCATGGGCATACATTTCGAGGTTGCCCTGCGCAGTCTTTTCCGAGCGGTAAATACTTTTTTGACCTTCTTGCTAGATCTGCCACATTGGCTGATTGTCCTTCTACATTTGCTGCACAGATGTGACAGATGAATGAGCAGTACAAGCCGTTATCCCTCACTAGAGAGGTCAGCACGGCTGTGGCGTTCACCATTTCCAGTTGCTGACGCAGCCTGACATGACACATGCTCTGTTAATGGCAACATGCATCTGGGAAGGCTGCTGTTGTCTTTGCAGCAAGCTGTAGCATGAACTCACTGTTGACCTGTAACAGGACATCAGCCTAGCAGAAGCCCTCTGTGGCACATCATTCTTTGTACAACATCTGGACGGGCGGGTGCTTGAGGTCATGACCCTTCCTGGAGAGGTCATCAAGCCAGACAGCTGGAAGTGTATCAACGAAGAGGGCATGCCTGTGCATGGCAGGCCCTACGAGAAGGGCAACCTGTACATCAGATTCTCTGTAAAGTTCCCTGAGTCCTTGAGCTCTGAGGAGGTCACGCAGTTGAAGCAAGTCCTGCCCCCCGGCCCCCAGTCCCAGGCCCCTATGTCTGAAGATGAGCCTGAGCAGGTGACACTAACGCATAATTCACATGGGCTTAGGCAGCACAATTGCAGCACATTGCTCATGCTTGTTGCAGTGATTCGAAGCTGCATTGAAGTCGCCAATCACTTTCAGGCCATGCCTCATGTTGACCATACAACACAGCAGTTGTACATGCTGTTTTCCAGATAAGGCGTTTGTTTTGAAATCAGGATTACAATCTTTGTCAAGTTGACTGCTGTAGTCGCACTGGTCTGCAGCTGTACATCATTACCTGGCTATTGGGAGTTGCACTGTATTTGAGGTTCCTCGTTTGGTTCAGGTCAACATGCGCCCAATCAATGACATGGAGGATGAGTTGAAGCAACGGCGTCAGTACACACGTAACACCTCTAATGAGGCATATGACAGCGACAGCGAAGAAGAGGGAGGTGGCAGAGGCGGACAGCGTGTGCAGTGTGCACAGCAGTAAATACAAATGCCCAATTGTTCTGCTGAGAAGATTTCCAGTCCCATCCAGCAAATCTGCGTGTGTCACTGCTGAGAAGATTACCGATCTCAATCAGCAACTTTGCACCTGTACATGACATCATGTGCTTGCTCAGAGTGTTTGCTGGTGCTGTATGACCAATAAGCATGTCTGTTCCATGTTGCGAAAGATTGCCATTTGCTCTTGATTTTGCAGCATGTTCTAAGCAAGTCAGTAGGCATCTTGCCTTCCCTGTATCCTTTGCATGACCACAAAGTAGAAACCTGCACGCTGTATATGTTCATTAGGATTAGATCTGACAATTCATTGTATCTGTGTAAACAGTTGAGATGTCAACGACCGTGTCAGGGATGAGGTCGGTCAACGCTTGAACATACTTGCACATTGCTAAACGGCCTTAGCACAGTGCTATAGTATTACTACGTTATGCCCCACATATATGTATATACGGGTGAGCCCTACAATTTTGTTGTGACTTGCCTGCACAGTACTGAGTTTGCGCATGAAAGAAATCAGAGTGAGCTTGGACTACTGGCCTGCAACAAAGCTCACACCTCATGAAATTGAGACTGAAATGTTGTCGCCAAGACATTGGCTTTCCTTGGTAGATTGGATCTCAGATACACTTTCCCAAGGATACACTAATTTGCAGAGCTTGGTAAAATGCCTGGATCATAGAGGTGTTCCACCAGATACACTATGCAGTCAAGCAAGGCTGTGTTAGGCTGCGCAAAGACATTGGCTTTGGCAATGAGTCCTGGATGCCTGGGGGACCTAGTCTGCTGGCGTTATGAAATGACTGATAAGAGTGCAGGCCATATTCGCGACATTCCCGGTCGCCCATTGGTGAGGGACCGGCACGCGGCATGGAAACGATTCCTGAGTTGCGTCCGATTGTAGAGGATGGTAAGCCGATGTTCTCCGGCGGTGCAAACGACTTCGTGCAGCAGGTGGAGCAGGTACGTCTACGAGTCTACGTCTAAGCTGCTGAGAAGCCTAACTTACGGTTCCAGTAATGCTTGAGGATTGAGCTTTGTTGTTGTTGGGATTCGAGGCAAGCTGTTCATACCATCCGAGCTCTCCTCCATGCTCGCAGGCAGCTTTGCAAGCAGTCAGCAGCGCAGAAAAGATGCAACTAGTCGAGCAACTCACAGGCTATGTTTCCGATGCTCTTGCTGAGGTGCCCTTCTACAATGTGCAGCCTGCTTGCCGAATGACATGTGAAAGCGCTTCTGAAGTACCCACGCTGCTTTGCAGGGGTCTTTGGCCAATGAAGAGCTGCACTATGTTTTCCAGGCAAGCTATCTCAACCTAGTCCATTGCAAGTGCCGAGACTAACAATATGTGTTTGCCAAGCTCATTTGCTTTGGCCCCTGCAGTTGACGACTCAGCTGGGCAAAGTGATTGAAGGGGCCCCTCAGAGCATCTCACCTACGAATGCAGCTGGACCTCGGGTGCACAGCACTGATGGTATGAGTCCATCTGCAGATAGGCAGGGCCGCACCACCTCAGATCTGCTCAGCTGGGCAGACACCTCCGATGCATCAGATGGCAGCCTGACAGGCAATGCCTCAATTCCAGAGGATGCTCTTGATGAGCCAGCCTTTGTGGACGCACTTGCCCATATTGCAGATGGCTCTCAGGCCATGGAAGTAACAAGCATGCGAGCAGCTGCTGAGGCTCTGGTGAATGCTGCCAGGCACAATCAGAAGAGGGGCCGTAGGAAAGCAACAGCCAGCAGATACATGGATGGTGAGTGTATACTCAAGTCATGCCAATGATGCAATGTCTGAGCAGTGTCTTGAGCTTCTGCTGCTTCTCAACACAGCATGAGCTGCAACACGGGTCTGCCTGGAGCGGGGGACTCTGGAAACCTTTCTATATGTGGCATGCATACAGCCGTCTTGGGACTGCATCATCTGTGTAAGCTCCAGCACTTGACCGCTTGACTTTGTGCCCCAATGTAGGGCTCCTGTATTGCAGTCACTCCAATACAGCTTTCAGCGATGCAATCTTGACATTGCTTCTCTCACATTGTGTTATCTTCAGTACCAACAGCTTCTCTCAATGCCCGTGGCTGGTTGTTTGCAGATGGCAACAGCAGGCTGGTCACCTCACTGCATGCAACTGCCTCTGGAGGTCTGGAAGCAGAGGAGCATTTGGGGGGTCGGGTGCAGGGGGGCAAGCGGCATGCCACCCCAGCTTATCAGCAGGGCCTGCAGGCCAATGTTTCTTCCGTGGTGCCGGCACATCTTCGCCTTCATCAGGTCAGTCATCTGTCTGTACGGCTGTTGTGTGTATGCACTGCAGCTTTGACAATGCTAGCAGATGCAACATCAAGGTCCTAGCTTTGCCTTTGAAATAGAAAACTCCTGTTAACCCTGTTAACAGTCCTTTGGGAAGTTGACTGTACATTGGCTAAACTCTGAGTGCATCATAGTGGAAATGCTGACTTCAGTGTGTGTGCAGCTCAGCACCAATTTCTGTGCAGCTTTGTGAAGTTGACAACAGTATCAAACTGCATAAGAATATTCTAGATTGATCCCCCTCCACATTATTTGTCATTACTGCTTACCTACAAGGCATGACTGCCCTGCCAGAAGTGATTGATGTGCACAAAGATTGACTTGGATGCGCATGTTTCATATTTCTTTTCTTTCAATACCTCACAGTCTGGGATGAGTGATGTGATGTGTGCAGCTGAGTGAGACCTGGAGGAGCCATAAGGAGGAGCTTAGGTTGCAGCAGCAGGAGAAGGAGGCCCGGGCCGCCTCCCCCACCCCCCCTGCCCGCCTCTCATCTCAAGCACGCCAGAGGTAGCCCTACTCTCCTGTGCAGTTCGTGACCCTGTGCTGTAGCCTGCTTTGTTTCAATGTACTGAATGTGAATGTGTGACATTGGAACATCAGCACAACGTGTGATGTTGCTGCATCTGCATTACCTGGTGAAGCATATTCCAGACCTTTCCTGGCTCACATATGAATATCAAAACGTAGAGTTCTACAGCATGAGAATTGTCATGACTTGGTGATGGTATATCTTCCAACGCATCTGTCAACAACTCTGCTGAATGCCAGCTTTCTTCACACTTAGCATTGCCCACACGCCACTGCTCATGGAAACATGTCTTGCTCAAGACTTGCAGCCAAGACGTGTGCCAAAAGTATGTAGTGCCCACGCTACATTATGTGTGCTCTGTGGATTTGCCTCTTAGCTAGCAGACCCATCAATTTTGCGTGAATTCGTCAAATGTGTAATCCATTTCAGAAGGATGAGCGATTGCATCACTTGCATACTGCTGACATACTCGTTACCTCCATGACTATCGTAACTGGGTTTGACTAACACAAGCAAAGTCATACTGCAGGGCAGCAGAGAGGTTGTACGCACATGCTGTGCAGCGTCAGATGCGGCAGCAGGCCGCGCGGCAGGAGCAAGCTTGTGAGGGGTCCCCCCCCGCCTCCCCCACCCTGCATGCACCTCGCAATGCCCAAGGCCTCTTCCAGCGTCAGCAGGTATGACTCAACCTTGTCCAGCGTCTGTGTCACTGGAGGGAGCTGGATAGTGGGGCTTGAAAAGCACTCTCTTGCTTGCAAATTGCGATCTCACACCAGAATGCTACATCAGGCCAACGCTGAGTTGGGGAGATGCCATGCATTGCATAACACTGGTGTTGGAGTGACAAGCCTGCTGCAATGCTGCAGTGCACTACAGCTGCAAAAGGTGCTGTTGCAGGAAGCAAGGTTGCATCCCACATCTGCGCGTATGCACAGAAAGAGTGTGAGCCTGTAATAGCCATGAAACCTTCACTCCTTAGACAGGCGCTGGAGTGCTCGCAAAACAGCTCATAGATACTATTGAGCCACAGTCATATGCCAAATCTTGTCAGTTGCAGAAACAGAGTACAGGACTGTCTCAGCTTTGCATGTCTTCTTTCAGCTTGGCAACCCCCCAACTCCCCCCCTACCCCCCCCCACCCACCTTCCCTTGTCTTGTCAATTATGATGCTACCACTTTGTGCAGGACTTGTTGGTACGGCGGCAGTGGTGGGCTGAGCAGCGGCGGCCGCGTGACGAGGAGTCTCTGCAGCACTGCACCGGCCGGCCCCTCATCTCTGACTTTGCCCACTCCCTGCGCCGCTCCAGGGATGACCTGCTCACCTGGTATGTCCTGCCCTTCACTGCGTTTGCCCTTCACTGTATTTGCTCTTCACTGCCCTTGCCCTTCCCTGCCTTAGCCTTAGCCTTCAATGGCTTTGCCTTTGGCTGTCTTCGCCCTTCGCCCTGCTCTGCCTTTGCCCTTCACTGCCTTTGCTCATCAGTGCCTTTGCCCTTTACTCCCTTTGCCCTTGACTACCTTTGCCCTTCACTGCTTTTGCCCGTCACTGCCTTCGCCCTTCCTTGCTGCTCTTGTCACACTGGAGATGCAGAAGTCTAACCCCTGCAACAGAATATCAAGAAGGCAGCTGCTCCTGTCACAATGTAGATAATATCTGTTGACTCTTGCCTTGCTATACCTTGTACGCTTGAGTCAGTCGGCCAGTCAGTCAAAATGAGAATGAGACTGTGATTGTGATTGTGATTGTGATTGTGATTGTGATTGTGCTTGTGATTGTGTGTTGTGACATAAGCAGGTCATGACATATTGAACACAGGCTGAAAAGATCAAGATAAGCTGGTTCACATGGTGCAAGAAAACATTGGAACCTTGCTGGTACAACCTCAGAGGCTGCCAAGAGCTGTCCATCCAACGCTTTTGTCCTGAAAAACAAAATCAACATTGTTTATTTTCTCAGCATTTTTAATGATTATTGTTGTGTAATTTAATAATAGCATAATGATAATAATAATAGTAATAATAACAACAACAACAACAACAACAACAACAACAATAATAATGTTAATAATAACTTAATTATCATTGTCATCATCACCATTATTATTGTGTAATTGAACGCTTATACGAGTGTTGTGCAGGAATGCTCGTAAGGAAGAGAGGGTAAAGCAGCTGCGCATACAGCAAGCCTTGCAGGACAGCCAGGAGGTCACCCTCACCCCACGTATCAACCCTGCCAGCCGCCACATGGCCCTCAGGCTAGCCCACCGGGCTGCCCAGCAGGACCCCCACCTGCTGACTGTCATCCAGAGCCAGCCTGAGGGGTGGGTCCTGGGGGACCGCCCTGCCCCTGCCCACCGCCCTTCCACTCATGGTATACACACTACAGCAGAGACATGACATCTTGCTCTGAATCAGACACTGTTATCATTAGACTTGAGCCTGGGGCAGCTGCTGCATGGCTTTGTATGTTTCAGCCATTTGAGCTGTGGCATTGTGGATTGACAGAGCTATAGGAGCTTTCAGCGAGCTTGTTTCAGTGTATGTTCATCAGCCCTCGGTTCATGACAAGAGCAGATCTGCAGTGGGCCTTTGCAGCTGCCTTACGGTTGAGGGCTGGAGGTGGTGTTGCTACACTAGCATGGCATGCCTCAGCTGCCCCACTAACTCAATATATGTTACATCCTTGCCATATATTGTTGCTTGTGCTCACTGTTGCTGCCAAATATCCTGCTTGTCTTGTTGTTCTCTCATAGTCTGTGCGTTGCAGGGTCAACTGCAGCAGGGAAGGGGCAGGGCCTTCAGCAGCCGGCGTGGGTGAAGGCCAGGGCCGCCACCTCCATGCGGGTGCTGCAGAAGGCTGCAGACAAGGGCCGCTCTGCCAGCCCACTCCCCTCCAGCTGGCTTGGCTCCCAGGGGGGTCATTCAGTGGGCAGTGCTGCCTTTGAGGAGGCTCCTTGGATGGGACATGGGGGGGTGCGCCATATGGATGCTGGCCACCTGGGTGGGTCCACTGACTAACTTATGTCTGTGTTTGTCAGCCATGCAAGTCAAGCATCATTACAAGATTGACAAGGGATTGACTCAATCCACGGATCGTTGCACAGTGCCTTGTTGGCTGTGTTGTGACATGCTATGTCTTGTTTTGCTAAGCAGTTTTGCTAACCATTACAAAACTGGATGTCCTTATATTCTTAGTGATCTGCCCAAGCCTGTGGGCTAACACACGGGGCGAAAGCATAAGTCAAGGCTGCAAATGGACAGGCAGTAAGGCTGCAAGAAGTAGCAAGGTGTACAGCAGGACTCTGACCCATGCTGCTGTTGCTGCAGAGGCGTCTTTGAAGCGGTGTGAGGCACGCTCCGGGCACTCTTCCGGGGTAGCCACACCCTCCCCAGGGCGCCCGGCAAGGGCTCACCACGCTTCAGAACACTCAGCAGTAGCCCCAAATGCTTCAGGGCATCGAGTTGTAGCACATGGGTCAGAAGCTGCAGCCCCTCATGCAGGGCAGTTGGCAGCAGCCCCAGCAGCTTCTGGCCATGCTGTGGACCCCATTGAGAAATCTGCTCCTGCCTGGGGCCTAGACCCCACTGCACCCCCCACCCACCCATTACCCTCCACACCTGCTCAGCCACAGTCTGCTCACCATCTTGACTCATCATCACCTGCTCCAGCCAAGTCAGCACATGTGACTAAGTCTGAGCCGGCTGCTGCTGTGCTACCATGGCTGGATCAGTCTCCAGCTGCACTCCTGACTGACTCACCTCAGCAGAAGCCCGTGACTGGGCATAGACACAGCTCGAGTTCTGCCATTGCAGCAGGTCCAGCTGTGCAGGCCAGATCATCACTCAGGCCAGCTACACAGGCTGAGTCAGCAGTGGACAGCTCCCACAGGTCAAGTGAGCCAGTGGCATCAGTCAGGCAGGTGGGCACAGGCAGCCAGGCAGCAGGTGCACAGGTCAGCACAGGTAGCCAGGCAGCAGGTGCACAGGTCAGCACAGGCGGGGAGTGGCAGGGCTTTGCAAGTGTTGATGATGAGCAGGATGATGACAGCGATGCAAACTGGTGTGATGACCAATCAGCCCAGGGTACTGGAGAAGGCAACAGCAGTGCCTACAAGGTGGATGCAGTGGCTGAGGCACCCAGGCTGAGTCAGCAGCAGGGCAGCAGTGGGTTTGATGGCTTTGATGTCATTAGTGGACGGCCGACACCAGATCTGATTGGTCTGCCAGCTGACAAGACAATGAAGGCAAAGCAGCCCAGTGGTGAGCCAAGCGGTGAAAGGAGAAGCAGTGGTGAGGCTAGCGGTGAAAGGAGAACCAGTGGTGAGCCAAACGGTGAGAGGAGGATCAGTGGTGAGAGGAGAATCAGCAAGGGTTCATTGCATGATGCACTAGGCAGCGGGGGGTATGCTGCTAGCTCACGGGCAGCTGCCAATGCCAGGATGAGCAGTGACCAGCAGAGAGCACTGCCAAGCATGCAGATCCCTGTGCCATCACCCAAACTGTCAGGTATAGCACATCGACAAAAGGCAGTGTTGTGCCACAGCTCCCTGAACCATTTTTCCTGCTGGAGTAGTGCTCACAGCTTTGAAAACTTCTGAAAAAGGCAAGTATGACTGTGTAGCACAGCTGCCACACTTTCAATGAGTCACTCTGCTTCATAACAAGCCATGTCAAGCAGGTGATTGATATGCACAAGAACAGTCAGGTGGATGTCATTGATTGCTGTGTCATGCAGGCAAGGCGTTGAGAGCCAAGGCTCTGAAGGCAGCTGCTGAAGCAGCTGCTAAGGCTACCAGCATGCCTTCTAGGCCAGTTCCACCCAGTAAGGCTGGTCACATGGATGCTGGCCGCACCACGGCTGATGCTAGTGAAGCGATGACCCAATTCAGCATTGCTGCTGAACATGCTGAGCAAGGCAGACCAGGTAATGCAATGCCATCCCAACATCGTGAATGGTGACCTGTATGGGCAAAGCGAGTGGCTAAGCTTTTGCGCTTAGGCAAGCAGGCTGGTCAGAAGTGGATAGTCACCTGACAGTGATCATGGAAGGCGCACAGAACATTGAAAACAATGCGCAAAAAAGTGATTTCCCATTCATCTGTACCGTTGATCAGGGCATAGGCAGGATTGCAGGGTTGTGTGCTCCCTAAGTTAAGAAGTTTGAAGTTCACAATCCAAGAACAGTTGTGGCAACTGCAGGTGGCAAGGAGGTGGTGAGCATGCATAGTGTAATGAAACACAAGCCAGCACCCCTCAACCCCAAGAGGCAATTCCCCTCCCTAGACATGCGGGCATACAGTGCTGCCATTGAGCACATGCTAGCAGTGAAGGACTCCGGCCCGAGCCCTGCTGTGCGCACCAACTCCAGGCAGGCACGCTCCAGTGTAGGGAAGAAGGAGAATGCAACGGCTTCAGCATCTCTTGATGCTGCCGCACGCAGACTGTACACCCCAGCAAGTACTGACTTCACTGGTTATCGCAAGAAGCATGGCAAGAGAGTTGAGTCTGCCAACATGTTGCGGTAGATGTGTTTGCTGTTTCTATTGCCTGCAATTATTGCAAGCTTGTGCAGAGCAGAAGGTGTGATATTTTGAAAGCAGGTGCCAATGCTTATCATTCGGTAGGCATGCAGTTCTTTTGTGTGCAAGTCGGAGGTCGTGTATCAGGTACCTTTGATCTGCAAAGCTCGATGTCAACTCGTCAACATGTAAGACTGATGTTATATCAGCAAGCCTGGAGATGCAAATTTTTGATATACAAGAGCATGCTGACCCTATGCACGTCACAACTTCTGAGATTTGGCAAGAGCATACAGTTAACACGAAGGATTGTGCATGGCTGCAATTTTCACCACCTGTGCTGAAACAGCAGCAGCTCTGTATACTGTATAGTGGCAGTCAATGAAGCAGGTGTACACGACGAATCGTTGTTTGACGATTTGGTATAGCAGGAACCTGACTGCTGTGACACTGAAGCATGTTTGCGAATCAACATCTGGAATATCGTAATTCTGCATGGTATTATCGGCTTTTGACAGCAGCGCATGACTTGTGTATGGTAAATTCAGCTGTCAAGCAGGCTTTGATGGATGTGGGTATCAACTCAGCATTCAACACTACTTCCAACTGCCAAAAATGGGGCTGTCCCTTTACAGCAAAGTCAACGCAGTCTTGCATGCAGCATACCTTGTCTCCTGGAGCAGCTACAGGACTGCATGCTTGACATGCAGGCAGCAGTCTGCATGATACTAGACAGCTCTAGCGTACTCCAGGACCTGGAGCTGGAGCTGCACAGTGGAGCAATTGCTGAGTGTCATACAGCTCACCAAATGTGAAAGTTGACAGTCATTGCTTGGTCATGAAACACGTTCTTCGCCGCTGAATTGTGATTGCTGTCTGCTGCTGCCAGTGGTTGCCAATTGCGGCTGGCTCCTGTTGACACAGCAGATGAGAGGCAAATATGCAATGCAGCAGCCATGATGTGCCATGGCAGGGAGTTGTTGTTACAGAGGAGTTTCTACTTCAATGGAATGAATCTAGATGAGTGAGTGGCACCAATGCCGGGCTTTCCGTGCTTGACAGGCTTGTAGGAGATAGAGAACTCTGCTAGGTAGTGTCCCACCATGTCAGGCTTGATTTCAACCTGTGCGTGACAGGGCAACTCTTAGCACTGCTCCTGTAAGTGGTCTGAAGCTCATTCTTTGCAGTGATTACTAGCTTCTGAGGTCTTCACGCAACATACCTGGTTGAATGTCTTGCCGTTGTACACTCCAACGATGCTGCCAATCATCTCTGGTACAATAATCATGTTTCGCAAGTGTGTTCGTACAGGCTCTGGCTTGTCTCCCGCCTCAGCAGACTTCTTTGCTGCCCGAAGCT